>ERZ1106978.291-NODE-291-length-39521-cov-7.538666_pt1 | contig 39521 bp, 32 predicted proteins | sample MGYA00403689_ERZ1106978 | MGnify/ENA primary metagenome ERZ1106978 (study PRJEB35170, sample SAMEA104062434) | human gut metagenome | biome: human gut; feature: human-associated habitat; material: faeces | place: Denmark | collected 2012-08-02 ...
CAGCCACTCACTAAGTGCAGGCGTGTTCATACGGTCACTGGGCAATTATGATTTAAAATATTCTTTATACAGGAGGATATTGAATTGTTGTTTTGAAATGCTTCAAGGTATGGAGTGTGGGGCTTTGGAATATATGTTATAATGAAACCGATTAAGATAAATGATTGAAGTTTTGGAAAGGATGAGAATAAATGAATCGATCAAAATTGAAATTAACTACGATAATTGCATTGACAGCGTTTACAGTGGCTGTGATTCCGGCTTGTTTACAGAGAAAATCTGCGAATGCAGCTTCGAAAGGCTTTACTTATGAGAAGATTTCTCCGAACATTGAAAAAAGAATCACGGGAAAATCTTATCGTAAGAATAATAATATTAAATTGTCTGATTTAAGATATGTACAGGTTCTTCATTATGGTTTTGATGGGAAGGTAAAAGAGGGTGAGTTGATCGTTAACAAGAAGATCGCGAAGAAAATGGTCAAGGTCTTTTATGCTCTTTATCAGAAGAGGTACAGAATTGAGAGAATGAGATTGATCGATGATTATGGTGCGAATGATGAGAAGTCTATGGCTGCAAATAATACCTCTGCGTTTAATTATCGTGTGATCAGTGGAACAACAAAGCTGTCCAACCATTCTTATGGAATGGCTATCGATATCAATCCAAGGATCAATCCGTGGGTCAAAGGAAATAAGGTATCACCGGCAAATGGTAAGGTGTATAAACAGAGAAAGACGTCAAAATGTAAAGGAAAATATAAGAGATATATGATCCATAAGAATGATACAGCTTATAAGATCTTTAAGAAATATGGATTCAGCTGGGGTGGTGAGTGGAGAAGCTCTAAGGATTATCAGCATTTTGAAGTGAATAAATAGAAATGAATCAATATCCAACATTGTTTTTGTCATTAAAAGATGTGGATGGAACAACTTTTGAGAATGCATTTAATATGCTGAAATTTGTAATTTCGTCATTGTGCAGTCAGAATTCCTATTTAGAAACAGGAGAAAATATAAGAGAAAATGAAAAAGATATATTTTCAAGATTGAGAAGTCAAACAGCATCGATTACAGATATAAAGGGATCAATTGTAACGATTATGAATATGATGCAGAGTTACTATGAAAAGCCGGTGATTCTTTTGATCGATGAATATGATGTGCCGATTGCGAAGGCAAGTAATAATGGGTACTACAAAGGAATGTTAGAAGTTATAAAAGGCATGTTAAGTACGGCATTAAAAGATAATTCCTCATTAAAGTTTGCAGTGATCACAGGATGCCTAAAGATTGCAAAAGAGAGTATCTTCACTGGAACAAATAACTTTGTATCAGATACGATTTCATCCACAAGATACAATGAATATTACGGATTTACACAACAGGATGTAGATAAGCTTTTAGCAGATGCGGAGATTGAAGAGAAAGCGGATCTGATTAAAGAATGGTATGATGGGTATAATTTTGGAGAGTTTGAAGTTTATTGTCCATGGGATGTCATGAATTATCTAAGAGATCTTCAAAATGATCTGAATGCAAGACCAGTCAGTTACTGGAAGAATACCAGTGATAATGCGATCATCCGTTCATTTATTGATTATACGGGAGCTGCTATACGAAAAAAACTGGAAGTGTTGATCGCAGGTGGAAGCATTTGCCAGAAAATAGAAGAAGACCTCACATATGATTATCTACATTCATCAGAAGATAACGTATGGAGTATTCTCTATCTTACTGGATATCTTACAAAAGTCGGAGAACGTGATAAGGATGGTCAGATAGAATTAAGAATTCCAAACAAAGAAGTAAAAGAAATTTTCGAATCAACCGTAAGGAAATGGTTTGAAGACAGTGCAAGAGTTACGAATCGGAAAGATTTATTTGATGCAGTGTGGAACAAAGATGCGGATAAGGCAACAAAAGAAATCAGCACATTACTGCGAATGACGATCAGTTATTATGATTACCGAGAAAATTTCTATCATGCATTTCTTGCAGGAATCTTTGCAGGAGCAGGTTATAGTGTAGAGTCGAATAGAGAGCATGGAGAAGGACGAAGTGATATTGTAATCTACAATGATGTAACAGGACAAGTTGCAGTATTTGAAGCAAAGTATTCAAGGAAATTAGAAGATTTGGAAAAAGACTGTCAAAAGGCGTTAGATCAGATCAACACAAAGATGTATGCAAAAGAGTTTGAAGATGCTTATGAGGAAGTATTGTGTTATGGAATTGCTTTTTATAAAAAGCGGTGTTTGGTGAAGAGTAAATAGAATAAGAAATGAAAAAAAGCTCCACAAGGATGAACTTTGTGGGGCTTTTGTTGTATCTAAGATTTCAATTCAACTCCGCAATCCGGCTAACTCCAACATAGATCTCACTGATCTTATACCAAGTAGGGTAATCAACAATCCCAGTCTGTGGCAGTCCAAAAATATTCTGGAATTTCCGAACAGCATTCGCAGTAGATTCTCCATAAACACCATCCACAGCGATCGTAGGCAGAGAAGGATAATCTTTAGCAATACGATTCAATTGTTGTTGTATTTGTCGAACCTTATCTCCTCTGCTGCCGATCGTCAGATCATATCCCGGCCAGGAGGAGGGAATCCCGGAGATTGCTTCCGCCACATTGATATACATATCATTTCCGTAAAAAGTCCGTAGGATTTCAATGGCAGAGTATCCCTGATCGCCCAGTGCTTTGCTTCCCCATTGTGTCATCCAGTCAGGACAGCTCGATTTCTTTCCATCACAATACTGTGTTAGTATCGGCTGTTTTACATTCGGTCTTGACAGATAATTATCAAATATTTCATCCACAACCTGTGAAATGCTTTCAAATATATTACGTCCGTTGACCCATTTGTGGTCAAATGCAGTTGATGAGGTTATCGTAAAGTTGTAATTCTGGTTTCTGTACCACTCTGTATACACTCTGTTTAAGGTAAAGGACATAATCGCTAAAATATTTGCACGGAGAGCTGCATCCGGCCAGGTAGCATAGATTTCGCTGGAGGCAACATTTTTGATGTAATCCCGGTAACGGACATAGTAGTCGTTGGCAGAAGAATCACTTGGCGGTCCGTCATGGACAATGACATATTCCGGGATGACAACACGGCTTAAGACAATCTCGCCGCTTTCAGTCATCGGCTTGATTTCATCCTCTGGGATTTTCGGCGGAAAATTCCCATAGAGAGTGTTGGCGGTTATAACAATATTTCGTTCCAGTGGATTTTCCACGGTGGCAGTTTCCATCCGGACATTTTGGATGGAAGTTTTATCCGGCAGAACGGAGATACCGGAAATATTGATGGGACGGTAGCCGGACGCATTTACCTGAATGGTATATTCCGAGTAAGGCTGGAATTCAGAAGGCTCCATACTATATTCTAAAGGGGGAGCCGGCAGTTCAACTGCTGCAGTCTGACCGGAAATGTCAGTTGATAGTTCTTCAATAATTTCAGTAGGATTTCCCGTATAGGAAAGACGGATGGAGGCATCTTTAATGGGGAAAAAGCCACGCTCTGTGGTGACATGAATCTGCAGTTGTCCTCTGTCCGTGGCTTTTTGCATATAAGAAAGGTTTGACATATGGAAACCTCATGATATTTATTCCATAAAGTATATGCCGGAAAGCGGGAAAACGTGTTATACTGTTGCAGAATGAATGGAGAGAAAACATGATAAATTATAAAATGATATTGCAATACGATGGCAGCAGATACAGCGGATGGCAGGTTCAGGGAAATACAGAGCAGACCATTCAGGGAAAGCTGCAGTCGGTATTGGAGAAAATGACAGGAGAAGAAATAGAGATACATGGCTCCGGAAGAACGGATGCGGGCGTGCATGCCATGGGACAGGTGGCAAATTTTAAACTTCAGAGTGCATATGAACCGGAAGAGATAAAGCGGTACTGTAACCAGTATCTGCCGGAGGATATTTTGGTATTAGAGGTATCCGAAGTACCGCTTCGGTTTCACAGCAGATTAAACGCAGTAAAAAAGACTTATTGCTACCGCATTTTCTTAGGGGAGAAGCCGGATGTATTCCGGAGAAAATATGTAACACCGGTGGCAGAAAACCTGAATATTAACAAAATGAAGGCAGCGGCGGAAGTGCTGCTTGGAACCCACGATTTTACTTCTTTTTGCGGCAACCGTCATTTCAAAAAATCGGCAGTACGGACGATTTATGAGATTCGGATAGAAGAGAAAAAGGATGAACTTGACATTTCTTTTACCGGAAATGGATTTTTACAGAACATGGTGCGAATCCTTACCGGAACACTGTTAGAAGTTGGAACGGGAAAGCGGAAAGTTCGTGAGATGAAAGAAATATTAGAGGGCAGAAATCGCAGTCTGGCAGGACCAGTGGCAGCAGCAAAGGGACTGGTGCTCATAAATGTGGAATATGAATAGATAAGGCAGAGAAAGCTTCATGGAGAAATGGATTGAAATCAGAAAAGGCGGCAATTTCATGGAAATGGCAAAGAAATATGGAATTGACCCACTGATTGCCCGGATTATAAGAAACCGGGATATAATGGATGAAAAAGAAATTACAGAATATTTGTATGGTGGAAAGGAGGCATTACATAATCCTCATTTATTAAAGGATGTGGATAAAGCTGCAGAAATTATTGCAGAGGGCATTGCAGAGAAAAAGGCCATGCGTATCATTGGTGATTATGATATTGATGGTGTCAATGCAACCTATATTTTATTAGATGGAATCCGCCGGTGCGGCGGCAATGTGGATGCTGCAATCCCGGACCGGATGAAAGATGGTTATGGAATCAATGAGCATTTAATCGAGCAGGCATTGTCCGATGGAAAAGAACTTTTGATTACCTGCGACAATGGAATTGCTGCAATCAACGAGATTAATTTTGCAAAGGAAAAAGGAATGACCGTCGTGGTAACGGATCATCATGAGATTCCTTATCGCAATACAGAACAGGGAAAGGAATTTCTGCGGAGCAATGCGGATGCCATTGTAAATCCCAAACAGAATGACTGCCTGTATCCATGCAAAGGAATCTGCGGAGCAGTAGTGGCATGGAAGCTGGTGCAGGTGCTTTATGAGAGAATGGATATTCCGGTGGAAGAAGCGGATATTTTTATTGAAAATGCAGGCTTTGCAACGGTGGGGGATGTCATGGACTTAACCGGAGAGAACCGTATTTTGGTGAAGCTTGGGTTAAAAGCGTTAGAGCATACGAAGAATCCCGGAATGAAAGCGTTGATTGCAAAAAACAAGCTTTCCGATAAGCCGTTGAGTGCATATCATATCGGCTTTGTATTGGGACCATGTATCAATGCCAGCGGCAGACTGGATACGGCAAAACGTTCCCTGGAGCTGCTGCTTGAGCGGGATGAAGTAAAGGCTTCTGCACTGGCAGGCGAATTGGTGGAGCTTAACGAAAGCCGGAAATATATGACACAGCAGGAGACACAGAAGGCATTGGAACAGATTGAAAAGGAAGGCCGGGAAAAAGATAAAGTATTAGTGGTTTACCTGCCGGAATGCCATGAGAGTCTTGCGGGAATCATTGCCGGAAGAATCCGGGAAGCCTATCAGAGACCGGTATTTGTACTGACCAAAGGAGAAGAAGGAGTCAAAGGCTCCGGTCGTTCCATCGAAGCCTATTCCATGTTTGACAAAATGACGGAAGTGGCGGAGCTGTTTACAAAATACGGCGGACATCCTATGGCAGCAGGACTTTCCATGCGGGAAGAAGATATTGATAAATTGCGGGAACAGCTTAATCAGAAGGCAGAACTTTCTGAAGAAGATATGGCAGAGGTGGTAAGGCTGGATGCGGTGCTTCCGATGTCCTATTTTACGGTAGATACCATCCGGCAGTTAAGTGTGCTGGAGCCTTGCGGAAAGTCTAATACCAGACCGGTATTTGCAGACCGTAATATCAGGATTACAAGAGCCAATATAGTGGGTGTAAACCGGAATGTATTAAAGCTTCATTTATTGGATTCAAGGGGAAATCCGGTGGCAGGAGTTTATTTTGGGGAAGTGGAAAAATTTCTTACATTTCTCAGTGAAAAGTTTGGCAGTGAAGAAGTGGATGCAGCTATGCATGGAAAAGAAAACAGCATACAGTTTGCCGCCGTTTATGAGCCGGCAGTGGACACTTACAGTGGAAGAGAAAGTGTACAGGCAATAATACGACGGTTTAGGTGAAACTTTAGGAATTTAAGAAAAATTTAATAGAGTATTATGGTTTTTGCAGGACGCTTTGGTTGTAAAAAGTGCAGAATCATTGTAAAATATAAGGGATTTATAACATACAGGGGGTATATTATATGACGAAAGAGGAAGTGTTTTCTTTCCCTTCCGCAGATGGGCGAACCACAGTTCATGCAGTACGATGGACTCCGGAAGATGGAAAGTATCGTGCAGTTTTACAGATAACACATGGTATGGTGGAATATATTGAACGCTACCGGGCTTTTGCAGAATTTTTAAATGACAATGGTTTTCTGGTGGTAGGTCATGATCATATCGGACACGGCGAATCCGTTGTATCTAAGGATGAATGGGGATATTTTGCAGAGCATCCCAGCGATACGGTGGTTGCCGATATGCATACACTCCGGGAGATGACGCAGAAAGAGCATCCGGGTGTACCGTATTTTATGTTGGGACACAGCATGGGTTCTTATATGCTTCGGAAATATCTTGCGATACATGGAGAGGGGCTTACCGGTGCTATAATTATGGGAACCGGCTGTATTCCAGACAATACCACAAAGCTTGCCATGTTTATTGCAAAGCTACAGGCAGCTTTTTTTGGCTGGCACCACAGAAGTAAATTATTGCAGAAATTATCTTATGATAAATACTATCATCAGTTTGACCTGACAGGAAAAGATGCTTCCAATAGCTGGCTGACCAAGGATGAAGAAATAGTAAAAACTTATTATGCAGACCCGAAATGCACGTTTGTATTTACGGTAAATGCTTATATGGGACTGTTTGAGGCAGTTCTTTTTGACAACCAGCAGGAAAATATTGAAGCAGTTCCAAAGAGTCTTCCGTTATTTTTTGTATCGGGAGCGATGGATCCGGTGGGCGGCTGCGGCAGCGGCGTAAAGAAGGTATATAATAAATTTGACACAGCCGGCAAAGAGGATATTACCTGGAAATTATATGACAACGACCGTCACGAAATCTTAAATGAGACAGACCGTGATGTTGTATATCATGATATTCTGGCATGGATGAATGTTCACCTTGCCTGAAAAAGGAGGAAAAAATGAAAAAACATATCAAAAAAATAATGGGAATGGGATTAGCATGTATGCTGTTTCTTGGAGTGCCATTTCAGGCATCCGCAGCAGAAGTGACCGGAACACTGTCTACAGAGACATCATCGGAAAATGGTACTGCAGCAGGTGGGGAGAACAACAGTTCTGATGCAGCAGCAAATCCGGACAGTGGAGCAGACAGCAGCACGCCGGATGCCGGAACAGCTGCAGATAATCCGGCAGCTGTAGAAGATAAGGCAGATGACAATGTTGTAATCAAGGAAAGTGACAAACCATATCTGGCATTGGGCGCAGACTTATCCGAAGACCAGAAGAACACTGTTTTAAGTCTGATGGGCATTGATCCGGCACAGCTTGGTAACTATGACGTAGTAACAGTAAACAATTCCGAAGAACACCAGTATCTGGATGCATATATTCCATCTTCCCAGATTGGAAGCAAGTCCTGGTCCTCCGTTGTGATTGTAAAGAAGGAGAAAGGAAATGGAATCAACATTTCCACAAAGAATATTTCTTATTGTACCGTTGGTATGTATAAAAATGCACTGGTAACAGCAGGGATTGAAGATGCAGATATCATTGTAGCAGGACCGAAAAATATTTCCGGAACCGCTGCATTGGTTGGCGTATTTAAAGCATATCAGGAAATGACTGGTAAAGAGCTTCCACAGGAAAATGTGGATACTGCATTAAATGAGCTGGTATTAACCGGACAGCTTGAAAGCAGCACCGGAGCAGATGCTGAGTCGGTAGAAGGTCTGGTAGCATACTTAAAACAGCAGATTGCAGAGAATGGCCTCACCGATGATGACAGCATTCGCAAAGCCATTGATGAAGCTGCAGATAAATTTGATGTGACACTGACCGAAGACCAGAAAGCACAGTTATTAGAGCTTTTGAAGAAAATCGGTGATCTGGACCTTGATGTGGACAGTCTTGTAAATCAGGCAAAATCCATTTATGACAAGATTGAAAACCTTGGTGCAGATGGAATCTTTGATAAGATTGGAAGCTTCTTCTCAAATCTGTTTTCATCTATTGCAGATTTCTTTAAGAATCTGTTTAGTTAAGACGGAATCTGTCATTGGCAGTTCAAAACAACTACTGAGATATTCTTGGTAGTTGTTTTTTTTCGCAAGTAACAAGAAAACACATGTTTGCCAAAAAAATCTCCATGTGTTATACTAGCCGCAGGGCTTCTTTTGAAGCAGTTTTTAGAAAGAAAGGAATGGAACAATGGCGAAACAGGAAACATATGATGCAAGCAGTATTTCCGTACTGGAAGGACTGGAAGCTGTCCGGAAGAGACCGGGAATGTATATTGGAAGCGTCTCAAGAAAAGGATTGAACCATTTAATATATGAAATCGTGGATAACTCGGTAGATGAGCATCTTGCTGGTGTATGTGATACCATCCGTGTTACATTAGAGGCAGATGGCTCCTGTACCGTAGAAGATAACGGACGGGGAATTCCGGTGGGAATGCATAAGAAGGGCGTATCGGCAGCCCGTGTGGTATTTTCTACTCTGCATGCCGGCGGAAAGTTTGATAATGCAGCATATAAGACCAGCGGTGGTCTTCATGGAGTAGGTTCCTCCGTTGTAAATGCACTTTCTACTTATATGGATGTAGAAATAAGCAGAGATGGTTATGTGCATCATGACCGCTATGAGCGTGGCGTGCCAACGGTAGAGCTGGTAAACGGACTGCTGCCGACAATTGGAAAGACGAAAAAGACCGGAACAAAGATTAATTTCCTGCCGGACCCGGAAATTTTTGAAAAGACAAGATTTAAAGAGGATGAAGTAAAGAGCCGTCTCCATGAGACTGCATATTTAAATCCTGCTTTAACTATTATTTATGAAGATAGACGTGGGGAAGAAGTAGAACATATTGAATATCATGAGCCGGATGGAATCATTGGATTTGTAAAAGAGATGAATCAGAATAGTGAATGTCTCCATGATGTCATTTATTATAAAGGAGAATCTGAGGGTATTTCTGTTGAAGTGGCATTCCAGTATACAACAGAATTCCATGAGAATGTGCTGGGCTTCTGTAATAATATTTACAATGCAGAGGGCGGAACCCATCTGACCGGTTTTAAGACAACCTTTACCCAGGTGATTAATTCCTATGCAAGAGAGCTTGGCATCTTAAAAGAAAAGGATGCAAACTTTACCGGAACAGATGTAAGAAATGGAATGACTGCCGTTATTTCTGTGAAACATCCGGATCCAAGATTTGAGGGGCAGACGAAAACCAAGCTTGATAACCAGGATGCGGCAAGAGCCACCGGAAAAGTAACTAATGATGAAATTCAGATGTACTTTGACCGTAACCTGGATACTTTAAAGGCAATTATCGGATGTGCAGAAAAAGCAGCAAAAATCCGTAAGACAGAAGAGAAAGCGAAAACCAATCTTTTAACCAAGCAGAAATTCTCCTTTGATTCCAATGGAAAATTAGCCAACTGCGAAAGCCGTGATGCCTCCAAATGTGAAATCTTTATCGTGGAGGGAGATTCTGCGGGTGGTTCTGCTAAGACTGCAAGAAACCGGATGTTTCAGGCAATTCTTCCGATTCGTGGAAAGATATTAAATGTAGAGAAAGCAAGTATTGATAAAGTATTGGCTAATGCAGAGATAAAAACCATGATTTATGCATTTGGCTGCGGATTTTCCGAAGGATATGGAAATGACTTCGATATCAGCAAGCTTCGTTATGATAAGATAATTATCATGGCAGATGCGGATGTGGATGGAGCACATATTTCAACGCTGCTTCTGACTTTGTTTTACCGGTTTATGCCGGAACTGATTTACGAAGGACATGTCTATATTGCGATGCCGCCTTTGTATAAAGCGATGCCAACTAAGGGAGAAGAGGAATATCTTTATGATGATGCCGCCCTTGCCCGCTACCGTAAGACACACAAAGGCTCCTTTACACTGCAGCGTTACAAAGGTCTTGGAGAGATGGACGCACAGCAGCTTTGGGAGACAACCTTAAATCCGGAAACAAGAATGTTAAAACAGGTAGAAATCGAAGATGCCAGAATGGCATCGGATGTAACAGAGATGCTGATGGGAACGGATGTACCGCCGCGTCGTAAATTCATCTATGATAATGCAAAGGATGCAGAACTTGACATATAAATTTCTATGAATCCGTAAGGAATTGCTGACAGCATATTTTTATGGATGTATGGGAAATGATAGAAGCAGAAAATCAGGAAGGAATTGGATAGATTATGGAAACGAAAGAACAGATTATCCGCACCGAGTATTCGGAAGTAATGCAGAAATCTTATATCGATTATGCCATGAGCGTTATTATCGCAAGAGCATTGCCGGATGTCAGAGATGGTCTGAAGCCGGTACAGCGAAGAACACTTTATGATATGCACGAACTTGGCATCCGTTATGATAAACCTTATCGTAAATGTGCCCGTATCGTGGGAGATACCATGGGTAAATATCATCCGCATGGTGACAGCTCCATTTATGATGCACTGGTGGTAATGGCACAGGAATTTAAGAAGGGACTGCCACTGGTAGATGGTCATGGTAACTTTGGTTCCATTGAAGGAGACGGAGCGGCGGCGATGCGATATACCGAGGCGCGTCTGCAGAAGATTACCCAGGAAGCATACCTTGCGGATCTGGATAAAGATGTAGTAGATTTTGTGCCAAACTTTGACGAAACAGAAAAAGAGCCGGAAGTACTTCCGGTAAAGGTGCCGAACCTTTTGGTAAACGGAGCAGAGGGTATTGCCGTTGGTATGGCAACCAGCATTCCACCACATAATTTTGGCGAAGTCATTGATGGTGTCAAAGCATATATGAAGAATCCGGATATTACAACAGAAGAAATGATGAAATATATCAAGGGACCGGATTTCCCGACTGGTGGAATTGTGACCAACCAGGACGAACTGCTTTCCATTTATGAGACTGGAATCGGTAAGATTAAGGTTCGTGGAAAAGTAGAGATTGAAGCAGTAAAAGGCGGAAAAGAGCGCCTGATTATTACGGAAATTCCATACACCATGATTGGAGCCAATATTGGAAAATTTTTAAATGATGTCTACAGTCTGGTGGAGACTAAGAAGACGAATGATATTGTAGATATTTCCAACCAGTCATCCAAAGAGGGAATCCGCATTGTTATCGAACTTCGAAAAGGAGCAGATGCACAGAATCTTTGCAATCTCCTTTACAAGAAGACGAAATTAGAGGATACTTTTGGCGTCAATATGTTGGCAGTAGCAGACGGAAGACCGGAGACTCTGGGACTGGTTCCGATTATCCGTCACCATGTAAAGTTCCAGTATGAGCTTGCTACCAGAAAATATAAGACATTACTGGCAAAGGAACTGGATAAGAAAGAGATTCAGGAAGGTTTAATCCGTGCCTGCGATGTCATTGATTTAATTATTGAAATCTTAAGAGGAAGCCGTAATATCAAGGATGCGAAAAGCTGCCTGATGAACGGTGTAACAGAAAATATTAAATTCAAGACAAAAGAATCCGAAAAGAAAGCTTCAAAGTTAAACTTTACAGAACGTCAGGCAACAGCAATTTTAGAGATGCGCCTCTATAAGCTGATTGGTCTGGAAGTGGAAGCATTGATGGATGAGCATAATACCACATTAAAGAATATCGCAGAATACGAAGATATTCTTACCAACCGCAGTACAATGGCGAAGGTAATTATGAAGGAATTGGATGGTCTTAAGAAAAACTATTCCAGAGAACGCCGTACCCGTATCGACAATGTGGAAGCTGCTGTTTATGAAGAAAAGAAGATGGAAGAGATGGAAGTGGTCTTCTTGATGGATCGTTTTGGCTATGCGAAAACCATTGATGTGGCGGCTTATGAGCGTAACAAAGAAGCAGCAGACAGTGAGAACCGTTATGTACTTCATTGTATGAATACTGGAAAAATCTGCATCTTTACCAATACCGGACAGATGCATCTGCTGAAGGTAGTCGATTTGCCGTTTGGAAAATTCCGTGACAAGGGACAGCCGATTGATAATGTAAGTAATTATGACAGCTCTAAAGAGCAGTTGATTTATATCACGGATCTGGCAGCACTGTGTACGCAGAAGCTTTTATTTGGAACGAAGACAGCCATGTTAAAACAGGTGGATGGAAAAGAATTTGACGTAGCAAAACGTACCACAGCTGCCACGAAGCTTGCAGATGATGATGCAGTTATATTCGTAGCACCGGTAGAAGAAAATATGACTATTGTTATGCAGTCGGCAAAGGACATGTTCCTTAGAATCGCAGCAGATACGATTCCGGAGAAGAAGAAGGGGGCGATCGGAGTCTGCGGAATGAAGCTTGCAGCAGGGGATGAACTGACCAACATCTATGCACTGGGTGAGGAAGAACCGCCAGTGGTCATGGTAAAAGATAAAGAAATTGCATTGAATCGGCTTCATATTGGAAACCGTGCAACCAAAGGAGTAAAGAAATAAATTGACATATCAGCAGGCACTTGCATTTGTAGAAGAAACAAAAAAATATGGCAGTATATTAGGACTGGACAGTATCCGGGCACTGATGAAAGAATTGGGCGATGTGCAGGAAGACTTATCTATTATTCACATTGCAGGAACTAACGGAAAAGGTTCCGTTGGAGCAATGCTTCAGGCAGTATTGGAAGAAGCCGGCTTAAAGGTAGGCAGATATAGTTCCCCGGCAGTCTTTTCCTATCGGGAAATCTGGCAGATAAACGGAAAAGCAGTTTCCGAAGAAGCATACGCTGCCTTGATGGAAAAAGTAAAGACAGCCTGTCTTACACTGACAGAAAAAGGACTTCCGCATCCGACCTCCTTTGAGATAGAGACTGCAGCAGCGTTTTTATATTTTAAAGAAGAAGCCTGTGATGTGGTGTTATTGGAAACCGGCATGGGGGGAAGAGAGGATGCAACCAATCTGATTACCCATCCCATTTGCAGTGTCATTACTTCTATCAGCATGGATCATATGCAGTTCCTGGGAAATACGTTATCAGAGATTGCATCTGCAAAGGCTGGAATCATAAAAGAGAACTGCCCGGTGGTATCTGCCTGGCAGGAAGATGCTGTGAAAGAGGTTCTTGTCAAGGAGGCAGAGCGGCTTAAAGCACAGCTGTACCAGCCGAGGAAGGATGCCATAAGAAATCTTTTGTATGATATGAATGGAATGCAGTTTGATTATGTAAGAGAAGATAATTCACAGTGGAAGATAAGACTCCCGTTGACCGGTGCCTATCAGGCAGCCAATGCAGCCTGTGCGCTTAAAGTAATAGAAGTATTGAAAGAGAAAACATTTCCGCAGCTTACCTTATCTGTGATACAAAATGGCTTTCAGAAGGTCTGCTGGAATGGGCGTTTTGAATGTGTTTTAGAGGAACCATTATGCATTCTGGATGGTGCCCATAATGAGGGCGCAGCACTGCAACTTGCAAAAACGCTGGAAAACTGTTTTACAAATCGTAAGATAACCTATATAATAGGGGTGCTTGCTGATAAGGCACATGAGAAGATTTTAAAGATAATGCGTCCTTATTCGGAAACTGTATATGCGGTAACGCCGCATAATGGCAGGGCACTTCCGGCAGAGAAGCTGGCGGAGGAAGCGAAGGCAGCAGGCTATCAAACAGTAATAACAGAACCTTTGATTGAAGATGCGGTAAGACATGCAATTGCTGAGAGCTCGAGAGAAGATGTGGTGCTGATATTTGGCTCCCTGTCATATCTTGCAGAGGCAAAACAGGCTGTCATACAGTATCGGGAAGGACAGAAGAATGATAGATAAAGAGAAAGTGGAAGCAGGTGTACGGCTGATATTAGAAGGCATCGGCGAAGATGTGAACCGGGAGGGCTTACTTGAGACTCCGGATCGTATTGCACGGATGTATGAAGAAATCTTTGGCGGAATGGACATGGATGCCGCAGAGCCTTTAAAGAAAAGATTTCATGCCAGCAATAATGAGATGGTAGTAGAAAAGGATATTACTTTTTATTCTACCTGTGAGCATCATATGCTTCCATTTTATGGAAAAGCCCACGTTGCTTATATTCCAAATGGAGAAGTAGTCGGCATCAGCAAGCTGGCAAGAACCGTGGAAATCTATGCAAGACGGCTTCAGATTCAGGAGCAGCTTACGGCACAGGTAGCAGATGCACTGATGGAGCAGTTAAAGCCGAAGGGTGTCATGGTCATGATGGAAGCAGAGCATATGTGTATGACGATGCGTGGTATTAAGAAGCCGGGCAGCAGGACGGTTACTTATGTGACCCGTGGAATCTTTAATGAGGATGAGCGTCTGGTAAATAAATTTTTCCAGATGGTGCGTTAGATATGGTGATGAAATGGAATATGTAGCGAGACTTTTGCATCAGGAGCAATACCGGAAAACCGTAAAGAAAATTGCCCGTCTGGAAGCGGACAGAATCTATTGCAGACATAATATGGAACATTTTATGGATGTGGCACGTCTGGCACAGATTCGCAATTTAAAGGAGCAGCTTGGTTTGGATGAAGAGATGATATATCTTTATGCCCTGCTTCATGATATTGGTCGTATGAAAGAATATGAACAGGGAATCTCTCATGCAGCGGCATCTGCCGAATTTGCAGGAGAGATTTTTGCGACTATAGACTATCCGAAGGAAAAAGGAGATATCATCTGCCAGGCAATTCTGGCTCACCGCAGGGAGACCTGCAGTGAGCTGCACGGGGAGAAATTATGGCAGACAGCATTTACACAACTTATGAAATGGGCGGATAAGGCATCCCGTATGTGCTTTGCCTGTGAAGCAGTAGACAGCTGCAAGTGGAGTGAAGAAGAGAAAAATAAACCGGAGACCTGGTTTTAAGCTGCCAGGCATCCGTAAGAAGCTGCCGGTAGCAGGTTCTACAGGCAGCATAAAAGGAGAAGAAAAATGAGAATAGGCAATCGGACATTTGACACAGCAAATCATACTTATGTAATGGGAATCTTAAATGTAACACCGGATTCTTTTTCGGATGGGGGAAGTTATAACCAGTTAGACCTTGCATTAAAGCATGTAGAAGAAATGATGGCACAGGGGGCAGATATCATCGATGTAGGTGGAGAATCCACAAGACCGGGTTATACAAAGATTTCTGATGAAGAAGAAATTGAGCGTACTGTTCCGGTGGTAGAAGCAATTGTAAGCCGTTTTGATGTGCCGGTTTCCGTAGATACCTATAAAAGTAAGGTGGCAGAGGCTAACCTTGCGGCAGGAGCACATCTTTTAAATGACATCTGGGGACTGAAAGCAGATGATAAAATGGCTGGCGTGATTGCAAAATATGATGCCGCATGCTGTCTGATGCACAACCGCAACGAAGCAGATTATAAGAACTTTATGGAAGATATGAAAAATGATTTACGGGAAACATTACGTCTTGCAAAGGAAGCGGGGATTCGTGAAGATGGTATTATGACAGACCCGGGTGTAGGATTTGGCAAGACTTATGAGAATAATTTAGAAGCTATCCGATGCGTGGGAGAACTGAATGAACTGGGCTATCCGGTGCTGCTTGGCACATCCCGGAAGTCGGTAATCGGTCTGACGCTGGATGTTCCGGCAAAGGAACGTGATACAGCCACAGCAGTAACCAGTGCTTATGCCGTATGGGCACATTGCGGATTTGTCCGCGTACACAATGTGCGTGCCAATGCAGAGGCAATTAAGATGGCAGAAGCAATCAGGGATGGAGGATTACATGGATAAGATTATTATAGAAAATCTTGAGCTATTTGCAAATCATGGAGTGTTTCCGGAGGAGACAAAGCTTGGACAGAAGTTTCTAATCAATATGGAACTTTATTTACCAACCAGAAAAGCAGGATATTCGGATGATTTGACAGAATCGGTAAATTATGGAGAAGTCAGCCATTTTGTAACAGAATTTCTGACGACACATACCTATAAGCTGATTGAAGCTGCAGCAGAGCAGACAGCACGGGCAGTGTTATTGCATTTTCCGTTGATTCAGAAATTAAAATTTTCCATACATAAACCATGGGCACCGGTGGGACTGCCTTTATCAGATGTGGCAGTGGAAATAGAACGGGGCTGGCATAAGGTATATCTTGCCTTTGGTTCTAATATGGGCGACCGGAGAAAATATATTGAAGATGCCGTTGAAGAACTGCGGAACTTAGAAGACTGCAAGGTAGGAAAGGTATCTGATATCCTCGAGACAGAACCTTATGGCGGCGTGGCAGAAGGCGCATTTTTCAATGGATGTCTGGAACTTCATACCCTGTATACACCGGAAGAATTATTGGAGAAGCTTCATGCCATAGAAGCTCATGGCAACCGGGAGCGTAAGATGCGCTGGGGCTCAAGAACGATAGACCTTGATATTTTATTTTATGATGATGAAGTGATATCTACCCCGGAACTTACGATTCCGCATATTGATATGGCAAACCGCCTGTTTGTGTTAGAACCGCTGTGTGAAATCGCACCATATCTCTGGCATCCGGTGTTAAAAAAGACGGTGCTTCAGATGAAACAGGAACTGAAGGGCAGAAAAGACATTGTTTTATTTGATTTGGATGGAACCATTACCAATTCCAAGGAAGGAATAACAAAGTGTGCCCAGTATGCCCTAAAGGCATATGGTATTGACGAACCGGATGCAGATAAGCTTGAATTCTTTATCGGACCGCCACTTAAAAATACTTTTATGGAACATTATGGCATGGATGAAGAGACCGCAGTAGCGGCAGTAGCCAAGTACCGGGAACGCTATCATCCAACCGGTATCTTTGAATGCAGCCTTTTTGATGGCGTTGAGGATGCTTTGAAATCTCTCAAGCGAAAAGGCTATCGTATCGGACTGGCATCCAGTAAGCCGGAAGAATCCTGCCGGCGTATTTTGGAGCATTTCCATATCCTGTCCTATTTTGATGAAGTGGTGGGAGCCACAATGGATGGCAGAATAGACAGCAAATATGAGGTGTTGCAGGAAACGATAAAGCGGATGCATATTTATGATACTACCGAGGCAGTATTGATTGGAGATACCAGATTTGATGTGTCAGGAGCCAAAGAAGCACATATGGACTGCATCGGTATCACTTATGGATTCGGAACGAAAGAAGAGTTGCAGGAGGCTGGTGCAAAAGCAATCTGTGACAGTATTGAGGAGGCGGCAGAATATATTGAAAGATTATAAGCTACTTCGCATCTGGGAAGTGATTTATCCCATCGGTATTTATTTTGTAGTAACAAATGTTGTGATGTTTGTGTTAAATCTCATGCATACAATGACCAATGAAAATTATATGATTTATCAGATTATTGCAACGGTGATAGCATTTCCCTTTATCTATGCTTTCTATCGGAAAGAAGATGGCGGGAAAATGGCAAATCTGCCACGAACCATTTTATTTGCAGCAGCCGCAGGCTTATTTGGCGTAGTGTTAAATAATCTTATCGAATATACCGGCTTAAAAGAAACATCGCAGAGCTATCAGGATGTAAGTGCTGCTTTTTACGGAAGTACTCTGGCATTAGAAATCCTTGGAACCTGTATCATAATTCCGTTCTTAGAGGAACTTCTTTACCGTGGCATCGTTTACCAGCGTTTGAAAGCGTTTTTGGGAGTGAAGACAGCAATTGTATTATCGGCAGTAATATTTGGAGCCATGCATTTTAATCTGGTGCAGTTCCTTTATGCCACAGCGGTAGGACTCTTGCTGGCAGTCATCATGGAACAGGAAGGGCTTGGCGCAGCCATGGCAGCCCATATGGTAACGAATCTGGTATCGGTACTTCGAAGCGAGACAAAGCTGTTTCATTTCATGGATGCATCCATGACGGGAAGCGTCATATGCACCGTGGTGGAGAGCGTGCTGATAGTGGTGTTGCTTGTGCTGGCTTTCCGTGGTGGAAAAGAGAAGTAAAATCTGGTTAATTGAATAAATTGTAAAAATAAAAGGAATCTAATTTTGATAAAATTCCCCTTTGGTAGATAAGGTAAATGTTCTTAGTCTACTTAAGGGGAATTTTTTTGAAAAAATGGAGAGAAACTGGAAACATGAGAAGCTAAAAAGGTAGAAGGTATTCGCTGATAGATATGACAACTATCCTGGATTGCTTGTTGACACCTGTACCCTAATAGGGTATAGTATGGGTAGAAAAATTATTAGAACTGGAAGGTACACTATATTATGAAAGAAGATACAATACTGGTGGAAATAACAAAGATGAGAAAGGAAACTGGATTAAGTCAGAGCCGGTTTGCAGCATACTTTGGAATACCAACAAGAACGTATCAAAAATGGGAACAGAAAGAAAATACGCCAGCTCCATATATTCCGGAAATGATGAGTTATATACTTCATCTTGAGAAAAGAGTAAAGGAGTTGGAGGAGAGACTTTCTAAGTATGAAGAACCGGGGAAAGATGTTGCAGAGGTCCAATAGAATAGAAAAATTTGTGGATGATGTAAAAAGTATTACAAGATTGGATGATTTTGGAAAGTATTTAACTTTTTTATTGGAATTAAATATTTATACATTAAATGTGAACCGAAATTTTTTCGATATTTCGTTAATTCGGAAAGAGGATGGATGTTATTTATATTGCCCGATATTTAATAATGAAACAGCATATCTTTCGGATACGCAAAACAAATATCCATTAGAAAAGAATATTAATACACTTATAGCCGAGGTATGTAATAAAATCTATTCAAGAATATGTGAAATAGATGAACATCAGAAAATAATACATCCAGAGTTTTGCTGGGATGATGTCAGAACAGAATGTTTTTAATGGCAAGGTATAAAAGGCATATATGTGAGTGCAACTAATTTTAGTTGCATCTGCTGTGAGCAGGGAGTATAATATAAAAGGAGAAGAAATTTATGAGCAGAAAGGATAAATTATTAGAGAAACTTTTGCAGAAGCCAAAAGATTTTACCTTTGATGAAATGGTATCATTACTTTCCTATTTGGGATATGAATTAAAACAGGGAGGCACTGGTTCAGGGGTAAAATTTATAAAGGATGGTTCTAATGAAGTGATAAATTTTCATAGACCTCATCCTAATGGGACATTAAAACGCTATATTTTAGACCAGGTGATTGAAAAACTAAGAAAGGATGGCGTATTATGAGTGACTTACTATCATACAAAAATTATAATGGTACAGTAGAGTTTTCGAAAGAAGATAATTGTTTATTTGGTAAAGTAATCGGTATTAAATCGCTGATTTCCTATGAAGGGGCATCCGTAAAGGAATTAGAGCAGGATTTCCATAATGCAGTGGATGAATATCTTGAGGATTGTAAGGAGAGAAATATTGAACCAGAGCAACCTTATAAGGGGACTTTTAATGTAAGAATTAGTCCGGAATTGCATAGAACTATTGCAATCTATGCTATGGAGCATGGAAAAAGTTTAAATGCTGCGGTGGAAGAGGCAATCGACAATATGGTTAAGTTGTAGTGTTTGTTATATTATAATTGACAAAAAAAGAAAAGCTGATGGGAGGAAATCATTATGAAGAAAAGATTAGCGATGATTGTAACAATGTTGATGGTAACAGTAAGTATGGCAGCCTGCGGCGGGAAAAAAGATACTACCGCTGATAAGGAATCTGTTATAAATACAGAAGCTACCGAGGCGGTGGCAGAGACAGAAGAGCCGGCAACGGAAGAATTGGAAGCAGCTACAGAAACAGAAGAGCCGGAAACAGAGGCAGTTGCAGAGCAGGAGACAACCGAAAAACTGGAGAACAACACAGCCAGTACGACTGCAACAACTGCACAGACTTCTGATAATAGTACGACCAAGTCTAACAAGAGTAGTAATTCTGGAAGCAAGGCAGGCAGTAGTGATACTAAGAGTAGTGCAGGCAGTACTGCATCAGCCGGAACAACTACCAGTAATGCCGGTGGAATAACTGGAAACAGTAATAACACCAATACTTCTGACAATAGTGTAGCTCCGGCACATGTCCATACCTGGGTGCTGCATGAGGGCAGTGGTCATTATGAAACACAGGTTGTTAAAGAAGCCTGGGACGAGCCGGTGTATGAAACTCAGGCAAGAAGTATATGCAATCAGTGTGGAGCAGATATTACAGATAATATAGATGAGCATTTTATGTATGCGATAAATAATGGACTAGATTGTGGTGGATGGCATATTGAGTATATTAAAACACAAACTGGTGTACAGCATCACGATGCAGAAACGAAGCAGGTATGGGTACAGGATGTAGCTCCTTATACACAGTGTAGCGGATGTGGAGAAATCGGACCGGTAGGTTCCGGCATATCCATTAATTAATGAAATAGATTTTGTATAAAGATGGTAAGAGAAGGATTCAAGGTGATTTTACTTTGAGTCCTTTTTTTATAGATACTTGTACCGGAATCCGGTACATATAGCTTAGTGGAAGGGAGGATAGAAAACAAAATACAAGGTAACTGGGAACTGATAATGATATCGGTTCTTTTTTTGTGCGTGTAATGAGGAAAAGTCTGTACTTGTACAGGACTTTGACCAATACCGTAACATCTTGTGAAAAGTATTTTCACAAGGATATGCTTTCTTTTAGCAAATGGAAGGAGGAAAACAGAAAGTATGAAGAGATTTAGCGTAAAACAGAAGTTAAAACTTATGCCTCTGGAAACTATGATTTTAATGTAGATTTAACCGTAGGAAAGACGATTAATTACAATGGCTATCAGACACACCAGTATAGTCTTTCGGATGGAACTGTAGTTTATTGTCTGGAACCAAGTAAAGCAAATCCGAGTAATGGACAGTATACCGCTTCGGTGTCCAATGATGCACTGCTTTCAGCAGTAGCCTACTATGGATATGGTGGACCGGGATATGAAAGCGATAAGGGTATTAAAAACATGGTAAATCTTATGGATATTGATGCTTATTTGCCTTTTCATCGAAATACAGATATATAATAAGGGCTGTTAGGGGCACTTGGAATTTCGTTTGATATTCTGGCAACGCTGGCACAGGGATGTGCCGGCGAGGTGCATATGAACATGGATGTGAATTTGCACCGGTTGCCGGATAGGATAAAAAGTATATCGAAATTCCCAGTGCCCCTTACGGTCCTTATGTAATATCTGTATTTGATGAAAGGGCAGAGGTCCTCAAAACATTCCACAAGAAATTTCAGAAAAACCGGGAAACAATTTAAACACAATTTAAAATAACAGGCAAATTCAAAAGGCTTATGAAAAAATATTTTCAACAAAAAACACGTTGAATTGTTTTGATAAGCCTTTTTTATATGCAAAAAAATGATAAATATAAATACAATAAAATAATATAAAATGAATTGTCTAATAATCAGACAATAGCAAGAAAAAAACTATTGCAAAGTATATTATGCCGGGTGTAAACTTAGTTCAGAAAATAAAAGCACTTTAAAGCAGCAGAGTGCAGGTAACAAAGTAAGACAGAAAATAAAGAGAAAGCAGAAAGGGAACGATTATGACAGAACAGTGGAATGAAAGTACAGCAGTAGCACAGGGTATGTATAATCCGAATTTTGAACATGATAACTGCGGTATCGGAGCTGTGGTAAACATCAAAGGTATCAAATCCCATGCAACGGTAGAAAATGCTTTAAAAATCGTAGAGAACTTAAAGCACAGAGCTGGTAAGGATGCAGAAGGAAAAACCGGTGACGGTGTTGGTATTCTGCTTCAGGTATCACACAAATTTTTCTCCAAGGTAGCAAAGGAATCAGATATTGAACTTGGTGGAGAAAGAGATTACGGTGTCGGAATGTTTTTCTTCCCACAAGATGAGCTGAAACGGAATCAGGCAAAGAAAATGTTTGAGGTTATCGTGGAAAAGGAAGGAATGAAATTCTTAGGATGGAGAAAAGTTCCGACTGACCCGGATAAACTGGGACAGAAAGCAGTAGACTGTATGCCATATATCATGCAGGGATTTGTAAAACGTCCTGCTGAAGTAGCAAAGGGACTTGATTTTGACCGCCGGCTGTATGTGGCAAGACGGGTATTCGAGCAGTCCAATGATGACACTTATGTAGTATCCCTTTCCAGCCGAACCATCGTATATAAGGGAATGTTTTTAGTAGACCAGCTGCGTCAGTTCTTTGCAGACCTTCAGGATAAAGATTATGAATCTGCAATCGCAACCGTACACTCCAGATTCTCAACCAACACCAATCCAAGCTGGGAGAGAGCACATCCGAACCGTTTCATCGTACATAACGGAGAGATTAATACCATCAAAGGTAATGCAGATAAGATGCTTGCCCGTGAAGAGACCATGGAGTCCGAAGAACTGAAAGGGGAACTGCAGAAAGTCCTTCCGGTTATTAATTCCGAAGGTTCTGACTCAGCAATGTTAGATAATACCTTAGAGTTCCTGGTAATGAGTGGAATGGATTTACCACTGGCAGTTATGATTATGATTCCGGAGCCATGGGCAAATAACAATACCATGTCCCAGAAGAAGAAAGACTTCTATCAGTACTATGCAACCATGATGGAGCCGTGGGATGGACCAGCCTCCATTCTTTTCTCTGATGGAGATGTCATGGGAGCTGTTCTTGACCGTAATGGATTAAGACCTTCCAGATATTATATTACCGATGATGACCAGCTGATTCTTTCTTCCGAGGTCGGAGTACTTGATATTGATCCGACCAAGATTGTTGTAAAAGAAAGACTTCGTCCGGGTAAAATGCTCTTAGTAGATACCATCCAGGGAAGAGTCATCAATGATGATGAATTAAAAGAGTATTACGCAAGCAAACAGCCTTATGGTGAATGGCTTGACCGTAACCTGATTAAACTGGAGGATTTAAAGATTCCAAATCAGCGTGTTCCGGAATATACCAAAGAAGAGCGTCAGAGAATGCAGAAAGCATTCGGTTATACTTACGAATCACTACGTGAAGCAATCCTTCCGATGGCATTAAACGGAGGAGAAGGAACTTCTGCAATGGGTATTGATACTCCGCTGGCAGCACTGGCAGGAGACCATCAGCCACTGTTTAATTATTTCAAACAGTTATTTGCACAGGTAACAAACCCGCCAATTGATTCCATTCGTGAGAAAGTGGTTACATCCACTACCGTATATATCGGAGAAGATGGTAACCTGCTGGAAGAAAAGGCGATTAACTGCCAGGTATTAAAGGTAGATAACCCGATTCTTACCAACACAGATTTGATGAAAATTAAAAATATGAAAGTAGAAGGCTTCAAGGTTGTGGTTCTTCCTACTACATATTATAAGAATACAAGCCTGGAAAAAGCATTGGATCATCTGTTTGTAGAAGCAGACCGTGCATACCGTGACGGTGCAAATATCCTGATTCTTTCCGACCGTGGCATTGATGAGAACCATGTGGCAATCCCATCCCTTCTGGCAGTATCCGGTTTGCAGCAGCATCTGGTAAAGACCAAGAAGAGAACTGCAGTTGCCATGATTCTGGAATCCGGTGAACCAAGAGAAGTACATCATTTTGCAACATTGCTTGGTTATGGTGCCTGTGCAATCAACCCATATCTGGCACAGGATACCGTAAAGCAGTTAGTAGACGAGCATATGTTAGACAAGGATTACTATGCAGCAATCCATGATTACAATCAGGCAATTATCAGTGGTATCGTAAAAATTGCTTCCAAAATGGGTATTTCAACCATTCAGTCTTATCAGGGTTCTAAGATTTTTGAGGCAATTGGTATTGACTCCGCAGTAATTGATAAATATTTCACAAATACCGTAAGCCGTATCGGTGGAATTACACTGGAAGACATTGCAAAAGATGTAGATACTCTGCATTCTGCAGCCTATGATCCATTGGGATTAGAGACAGACCTTACTTTAGACAGCAAGGGACGTCACAAGATGAGAAGTGGCGCAGATGTTCACCTTTATAATCCGGCAACCATCCATCTTCTGCAGGAATCAACCAAACGTGGAGATTACAACCTTTTCAAACAGTACACAGATCTTGTGAACAGTGAAGAGCGTGATGCAAATATTCGTGGACTGATGGATTTCAATTTCCCGAAAAAAGGTGTTCCGATTGAAGAAGTAGAAAGCGTAGATTCTATTGTAACAAGATTTAAAACAGGTGCGATGTCCTATGGTTCTATTTCCAAGGAAGCCCATGAAACACTGGCAATTGCCATGAACCATTTACATGGTAAATCCAATACCGGTGAGGGTGGAGAAGATCCGGACCGTATCGCAAGTAAACATACAAGCTTAGACAGATGTTCTGCAATCAAGCAGGTAGCGTCCGGCCGGTTTGGTGTAACCAGCCGTTACTTAGTCAGTGCAGAAGAGATTCAGATTAAGATGGCACAAGGTGCAAAACCTGGTGAAGGTGGACACCTTCCGGGCAAGAAAGTATATCCTTGGATTGCAAAGACAAGACTTTCCACACCGGGTGTATCCTTGATTTCGCCGCCACCTCATCATGATATCTACTCCATCGAGGATTTGGAGCAGTTGATTTACGATTTGAAGAATGCCAACCGTGATGCAAGAATTTCCGTAAAACTGGTATCAGAAGCAGGTGTGGGTACAGTCGCAGCCGGTGTTGCCAAAGCAGGAGCGCAGGTAGTATTGATTTCCGGATATGACGGTGGTACCGGTGCAGCACCAAGCAGTTCTATCCATAATGCAGGACTTCCTTGGGAACTTGGACTTGCAGAGACACACCAGACTCTGATTATGAACGGACTTCGTAATAAGGTAAGAATCGAGACAGATGGTAAGCTGATGAGCGGCCGTGATGTAGCAATTGCTGCATTGCTTGGAGCAGAAGAGTACGGATTTGCAACTGCACCGCTGGTAACCATGGGATGCGTGATGATGCGTGTATGTAATCTGGATACCTGCCCTGCCGGAATCGCAACACAGAATCCGGAGCTTCGGAAACGTTTCGCGGGAAAACCGGAATATGTAGAAAACTTCATGCGGTTTATTGCAGAAGAATTAAGAGAAATCATGGCGAAGTTAGGCTGCCGTACCATTGATGAAATGGTAGGAAGAAGTGACCTTCTCCGGGTAAGAGAGGATTTGACAGACCGGGAAAAAGAAATCGACCTTTCCAAGATTTTGAATAACCCGTTTGCAGGACCAAAGGAGAAAGTTACATTTGATCCAAAACATGTATACGATTTCGAACTGGAGAAGACCAAGGACGAAACTGTACTGTTAAAACAGCTTTCTTCTGCACTGGATAAGAAACAGAAGAGAAGCATTGATGTAGAAGTAAGCAATACAGACCGTTCCTTTGGCACCATCTTTGGTTCCGAGATTACAAAGAAATATGACGATACTTTAGAGGAAGATACCTTTATCGTAAAATGTACCGGTGCCGGCGGACAGAGCTTTGGCGCATTCATTCCAAAGGGACTTACCTTAGAACTGGTAGGAGATTCCAACGATTACTTCGGAAAAGGACTTTCCGGTGGAAAACTGGTTGTCTACGCTCCGGCAGGTGTGAAATATAAGAAGGATGAAAATATCATCATCGGTAACGTAGCACTTTACGGTGCAACCAGTGGTAAAGCATTTATCAGTGGTGTGGCAGGAGAACGTTTCTGCGTACGAAATTCCGGAGCTTCTGCAGTAGTAGAAGGTGTCGGTGACCATGGATGTGAATACATGACCGGTGGCCGTGTGGTTATCCTTGGTAAGACTGGTAAAAACTTTGCAGCCGGAATGAGCGGTGGTATCGCTTATGTATTAGATGAGGACAACGACCTTTATACCAGAATCAATAAGGAAATGGTATTCTCAGAAGAAGTCGGAAACAAATACGATGTTATGGAATTAAAAGATATGATTAAAGAACACGTAGCTTTGACCAATTCTGAAAAGGGAAAAGAAATCTTAGATAACTTCAGTGAGTATCTGCCGAAGTTCAAGAAAGTAATTCCATACGATTATAACCGTATGTTAATGGCAATTGTTCAGATGGAAGAAAAAGGATTGTCTTCCGAACAGGCACAGATTGAAGCATTTTATGCGAATACAAGAAATTAAGGAGGGGACGCAAAATGGGAAAACCAACAGGATTTATGGAATATGACAGAGAGAATGCAGCAGCGGTTGCACCAAAGGAGCGTATCAAGAACTTTAACGAGTTCCATACCCCTCTCTCAAAAGAAAAACAAAGAGTACAGGCAGCACGTTGTATGAACTGCGGCGTGCCGTTCTGCCAGGCTGGTATGAATATCATGGGAATGACCAGCGGATGTCCGCTGCATAACCTGGTACCGGAGTGGAATGACCTTTTGTATACCAACAACTGGGAGCAGGCATATAACCGTCTGACCAAGACCAACAACTTCCCGGAATTTACCTCAAGAGTATGCCCGGCACTTTGTGAAGCAGCCTGTACCTGTGGACACTGGGAAGACCCGGTAACCTGTAAGGCAAATGAGCATGGAATCATTGAAAATGCCTATGAAAAAGGATATGCTGCAGCAAAACCTCCAAGAGTCCGTACCGGAAAGAAGGTTGCAATCATCGGTTCCGGTCCTGCCGGACTTGCAGCAGCAGACCAGTTGAATAAAAGAGGACATTCCGTTACCGTATTTGAAAGGGATGACCGTGTCGGTGGACTTTTGATGTATGGAATCCCGAATATGAAGCTGGAAAAATGGGTTATTGACCGTAAGATTAATATAATGAAAGAAGAGGGTGTCGAGTTTATTACCAATGCCAATGTTGGAAAAGACATCAAGCCGGCAAAACTCTTAAAAGAATATGACCGTGTCATCTTAGCCTGTGGAGCAAAGAATCCAAGAGACATCAAAGCTCCGGGCAGAGATGCAGAAGGCATTTACTTTGCAGTAGATTTCTTAAAGGCAACTACCAAGAGCCTTTTAGATTCCGAGCTTAAAGATAACAAATATATTTCTGCCAAGGGAAAGAAAGTAGTTATCATCGGTGGTGGAGATACCGGAAATGACTGTGTCGGAACTTCTATCCGTCACGGCGCAGCCAGTGTCATCCAGCTTGAAATGATGCCAAAAGCACCGGATGAGCGTGCGGAGAACAACCCATGGCCGGAGTGGCCAAGAGTCTGCAAGACAGACTACGGTCAGGAAGAAGCAATTGCCATGTTCGGTTCCGACCCTCGTATTTACCAGACAACCGTAAAAGAGTTCTTAAAAGACAAGAACGGTAAGCTCTGCGGATTAAAAACCGTAAAATTAGAGGGCAAAAAGGATGAAAAGACCGGACGGATGCAGATGGTGGAAGTACCGGGCTCCGAAAGCAAGTTAGATTGTGATCTGGTTCTGATTGCAGCAGGCTTCCTTGGAACAGAAGATTACATTGCCAAAGCGTTCGGCGCAGACTTAAATGCCAGAACCAATGTGGCAACAGAAGCCGGTCATTACAAGACCAACGTGGAAAATGTCTTTACAGCAGGAGATATGCATCGTGGACAGTCCCTGGTTGTATGGGCAATCCGTGAAGGAAGAGAAGCGGCCCGTGAAGTAGACGAAAGTCTGATGGGATATTCTTATCTTTCCGTACAGTAATGAAAATTACAATATAATGATAGAAGAAAGTCGTCTGACTATGGTGCACCGGAGGGTGAGCTGTGGCAGACGGCTTTTTCGTGGTTGACACATTCTGCTTTTGGGGCATAAAATAACCCTTGTGACAAAAAGAGCGAGAAGAAAACAGCGAAAGGATATAAAGAGAATGAGCAGGAAAGCAGTATTTTTTGATATTGATGGAACATTGTGGGACGAGCATTTTGTGATACCGGAGAGCACAAAGGAAGCAATCCGGAAGCTGCGGGAAAATGGACATCTGGCATTTCTCTGCAGCGGAAGAACCAGAGCATTTATTCAGGATGAAAGATTGCTGGCACTGGGATTCGACGGAATTGTGGCAGGCTGCGGTACCTGGATAGAGATGGATGGAAAAACACTTTTTTATAAAAAATTAGAACAGGAATTGATAGAGGATACCATACATATATTAAAAGAGTATGGAATTCCTACGGTATATGAGGGAAGCCAGAATTTGTATATGGATCTGGAAGAATTTGAAGAAGACCCTTATGGCTTGAGACTAAAAGAGACATTGGGAGAGGATTTGCTGCCGGTAACGGGAAATGAAGCAATTATGGAAATCAGTAAGTTTTCCTGCTCCACACCGGATGATGCTTATCTTAAGGTACTTTCCCATCTGGAAGAGAATTTCACACCGCTGGTGCATGATGCGGCATGCGCAGAGTTTGTTCCAAAAGGATTTTCCAAAGCGTCCGGCATCGAAAAAACCTGTGAGCTTCTTGGTATTGAGAAAGAAGATACCTATGCATTTGGAGACAGTATCAATGATGTGGAAATGTTAAAGCATGTGCAGCATGGAATTGCCATGGGAAATGGTACCAAAGCAGCAAAAGAAGCAGCGGATTATATCACAGCACCATTGCACGAAGACGGCATTTATAAGGGATTGGAGCATTTTGGACTGATTTCATAAACAAATCTAAAAAAAGTATTAAATCGTTACAAATTGAAGAAAGTGAGAAAACGAGAGAAAAAACGAGATATTAAGAGTAAATATAAGAAAACAAGAGAAAAATAAAAAATGGTCAGGCTTGCGAAAAAGAGACGCAGAAACTATTATATGACTATCAGTTAGCACTCGGTTTGAATGAGTGCTAATAAAAAAGAAAGAAAACAAAGAGACCGAATCAAGGAGGCAATGAATCATGAAATTAGTACCATTATCAGACAGAGTTGTATTAAAACAGTTAAAAGCAGAGGAAAAAACCAAATCCGGAATTATCTTAGCAAGTGCTGCACAGGAGAAACCACAGGAAGCAGAAGTAATCGCAGTTGGTCCTGGCGGAGTGGTAGATGGCAAAGAAGTTACCATGCAGGTAAAAGAAGGACAGAAGGTTATTTATTCTAAATATGCCGGAACAGAAGTAAAACTGGATGGCGAAGAATATATCATCGTAAAGCAGAATGATATTCTTGCAGTAGTAGAATAATCGAATTGATAATTGGTAAATAAAACAAATAATAAAATAGGAAAATAGAAGAAAGAGGTAAGAAATTATGGCAAAGGAAATCAAATATGGAACAGAAGCCAGAACAGCATTAGAGGCTGGAGTTGATAAACTGGCAAATACAGTCAGAGTAACAATCGGACCAAAAGGAAGAAACGTTGTACTGGATAAATCATATGGCGCTCCATTAATCACAAATGATGGTGTTACCATTGCAAAAGAAATCGAATTGGAAGATGCATTCGAAAATATGGGCGCACAGCTTGTAAAAGAAGTAGCAACCAAGACCAATGACGTTGCTGGTGATGGTACTACAACAGCAACCGTTCTTGCACAGGCAATGATTCAGGAAGGAATGAAGAACTTAGAGGCTGGTGCAAACCCAATCGTTTTAAGACGTGGTATGAAGAAAGCAACTGAAAAAGCAGTTGAAACAATCGCAGCAATGTCTTCTAAAGTAACCGGAAAAGACCAGATTGCAAAAGTTGCATCTATTTCCGCAGGTGATGAAAGCGTTGGCAACATGGTAGCAGACGCAATGGAAAAAGTTTCCAATGATGGTGTTATTACCATTGAAGAGAGCAAGACCATGCAGACAGAGCTTGACCTGGTAGAAGGTATGCAGTTTGACCGTGGATACATTTCCGCATATATGTGCACAGATATGGATAAGATGGAAGCAGTTTTAGATGAACCGTACATCTTAATTACCGATAAGAAAATCAGCAACATTCAGGAAATCCTTCCACTGTTAGAACAGATTGTTCAGTCCGGTTCCAGACTTCTTATCATTGCTGAAGATATCGAGGGTGAAGCTTTAACTACATTGATTGTAAATAAACTGCGTGGAACATTTAACGTAGTAGCAGTAAAAGCTCCAGGATATGGCGACAGAAGAAAAGAAATGTTAAAAGATATCGCTATCCTTACCGGTGGTCAGGTGATTTCAGAAGAAGTTGGCCTGGAATTAAAAGATGCTACTATGGCACAGCTTGGTCGTGCAAAATCTGTTAAGGTTAAGAAAGAGAACACCGTTATCGTTGATGGTGAAGGAAATAAAGAAGAAATCCAGGCAAGAATCGGCCAGATTCGTGCACAGCTTGAAGAGACAACATCTGAATTTGATAAAGAAAAATTACAGGAAAGACTTGCAAAACTGGCAGGCGGCGTAGCAGTTATCCGTGTTGGTGCTGCAACAGAGACAGAAATGAAAGAAGCAAAACTTCGTATGGAAGATGCTTTGAATGCAACAAGAGCAGCAGTCGAAGAAGGAATCATCGCAGGTGGCGGTTCTGCATACATCCATGCATCCAAAGAGGTTGCAAAGCTTGCTGAGACATTGGAAGGTGATGAGAAGACCGGTGCAAAGGTTATCTTAAAAGCATTGGAGGCTCCATTGTATTACATTTCCGCAAATGCAGGTCTCGAAGGTGCAGTTATTATTAATAAAGTAAAAGAGTCCGCTCCTGGTATCGGATTTAATGCAGCAACAGAAGAATATGTAGATATGGTAGAAGCTGGTATCCTTGACCCGGTTAAGGTTACAAGAAGTGCTTTGCAGAATGCAACATCTGTAGCATCTACATTACTTACAACGGAATCTGTTGTAGCAAATATCAAAGAAGATGCTCCTGCAATGCCGGCAGGAAACCCAGGTATGGGAATGATGTAATAAGAAAATAAAATATATTACTGAAAAGTAAGGATAGAGAGCTCCTGGCTGCGGATAATGCAGTCAGGAGTTTTACTATGCAGTTTTTTCCCTGATGTTAGTTTTTTTGGGGCAGTTGTTTTGATTTGCAAAATATGTTACAATTATTTCATTGTGTAACATGAAGTCTGAATAGCAAGGAGGAAGAAAAATGGGAAGGGTAGTTATTCTTACAGACAGTTCCAGTGGAATTCGTCAGGCAGAAGCGCAGCAGTTAGGGATTAGCGTATTACCAATGCCTTTTTTTATAAATGGTGAAACACTGTTTGAGGATATCAATCTGACACAGGATACATTTTATGAGCATCTGACAGATGGAGCAGAGATTTCAACATCCATGCCGGCAGTAGGAGACCTTACAGACCGTTGGGATGAGCTTTTAAAAGAATATGATGAAATAGTATACATTCCTTTATCCAGTGGATTGAGCAGTTCCTGTGAGACAGCAACAGCATTATCTTCAGATGAAGAGTATGAGGGCAAGGTTTTTGTAGTAAACAATCAGAGAATTTCTGTAACACAGAAACAGTCCGTATTTGATGCAATCAGGCTGGCAGAGAGTGGCAAGAGCGGAAAAGAGATTAAAGATATTTTAGAGGATGCAAAATTCCAGTCCAGCATTTATATCATGGTAGATACCCTTTACTATCTGAAAAAAGGTGGAAGAATTACACCGGCAGCAGCAGCACTGGGAACATTGTTGAAATTAAAACCGGTATTACAGATTCAGGGTGAAAAGCTGGATGCTTTTGCAAAAGCCAGAACGGTAAAGCAGGCAAAAAGCATTATGATAAAAGCAGTAAAAGATGACTATGCATCCCGCTTTAAGGAGTGTCAGGATGAGATGCAGCTTTGTATTGCATACACTGGAGATATAAGTGCAGCGATGGAATTCCACAAAGAAGTGGAAGCAGAATTTGGGATTACAGACATTATGATGGATCCGCTTTCTTTAAATGTATCCTGCCATATTGGACCGGGAGCATTAGCACTTGCCTGTGCAAGAAAATTATAAGATTTAAAGTGCAAATTCTCGGTAAAATTGATTGACCAACCACAAAATATTGTGTAAAATTGAAATAGTTTAACTTGTTAATGTATAAAAGCAAGTAACATATCATAGTAAAACCAAGGAGGAAAATGAAAATGGCATTTTGTGGAAATTGTGGCACACAAGTGGGTGATGATGCAGATTTTTGCCCGAATTGTGGCCAGAAATTAAAGGGGGAGATGGAACAGCCGGCAGAGCAGGCAGCACCGGTACAGGAACAGCCGGCAGAGCAGGAAACACCAGTACAGGAGCAGCCGGCAGAGCAGGAAACACCAGTACAGGAGCAGCCGGCAGAGCAGGCAGCACCGGTACAGGAGCAGCCGGCAGAGCAGGCAGCACCGGTACAGGAGCAGCCGCAGCAGGGACAGTTCCAGAGTCAGCCGCAGCAGGGACAGTTCCAGAGTCAGCCGCAGCAGGGACAGTTCCAGGGACAGCCGCAGCAGGGACAGTTCCAGGGACAGCCGCAGCAGGGACAGTTCCAGGGAAGACCACAGCAGGGACAATTCCAGGGACAGCCACAGCAGGCACGCCCGCCTAAGAAACCATTTAAGATGACGAAACAGTTATGGGCATTGCTTATTGCAGTCATTGCAGTTGTAGTAGTTGCAATTGTTGCACTTGTGGTAGTGAAGAATCAGAAAAAGAAAGTAAATATCAACGATTATATTTCTGTAGAGTATAACGGATATGAAACAGCAGGAACTGCATATGTTGATTTCGACGAGACCGGATTCAGTGAAGCTGTTATCAAGGCACAGGGAAAGAAACTTAAAAATGTAAAATCTCTTGATGACCTTGACTGGAGTGACCTCACAGATTTGATGGGAAGTAGTAACTGGGATTTGATTGACAGTATTACTTTTGATGTGAAACCGGATTCAGACCTGTCAAATGGTGATGTGGTAACCGTTACTGCTTCATGGAATGAAGATTATGAGAAAAAAGCAGGGGTTAAAATTCTTTCCAAAGAACAGGAATTTACAGTAGAAGGACTGGAAGAAGTAAAAGAAGTTGATCCGTTTGAAGATATCGAGGTAACCTTCTCAGGAACACCACCTTATGTATATCCAAACTGGACCAATAATTCAGATGATGATTACTTACGTTATCTGTGGTTCAATTTTGAAGATTATGACAGCCTTGATGTTGGTGATACCGTAACTTTAACAGTTGATGAGTCAGAAGAGAATGCATTGGCAAATGGTTACAAATTCACACAGACATCAAAAGAATATATTGTATCCGGAGTAGACTCTTATGTAACATCTGCTGCAGATATTTCAGCAGACAATCTGGATTCCATGAAAAATGAAGCAACAGATGCGTTAGATGCATATTTTGCAAATAACAATTCCTATATTGGAAATTCCGGATTCAGTTATGAAGGTTCTTATTATCTGGTTGCAAAAAACAGTGATACATGGGGTGATACGAACGTCCTTTATCTGGTATTTTCGACAACTGTAACCAGTGCAGAAAATGCATTTGAGCCAACTGTTGTATACTTCCCGGTAAAATATACAAATATTATGGCATTATCCGATGGAAGCCAGAACTTTAATACATATGGTGATATCGAAGGATATACTGATTTAGAGTATGATGACGGATGGTATAATGTTGATGGTTATACAGATGGGGCACAGATGTTTAATGATCTGGTTGTAACTCAGAAGGTTGATTATACTTACGAAGTAACTGATAATTTAACTCAGTTTGGAAACTAAAGGAGAAGGAAATGAATTCTGGAAATGATTTTACAAAGCACATTCATGTGAAAAATATCATTCGTCTGTTATCTATTTTATTAATGGTATTTTTCTTTGTACCATCATTTATGGTATCCTGTGCTGGATATGGAAATATTAAAATTAGTGCTTTTAAAGCTATGACAGGTATTAAGATAGAAGGCGAAAGTGTAACAGATCCAAAAGTAATCTGCATTATAATGCTGTTGCTTCCAATCGCTATGCTGGCTCTCTGGTGCTTAAAGAGCGTATTAAAAGACAAAATTGCTGCAATCGCATCCGGAAGCTGTGCAGTTGTTGACTTTATTTTCTGGATTGCACTTTGCGTCGGAGTAAATAAGGAAGCAACAGATAATTACTGTACAGCAAAAGTTACAGCCGGATTTATATTTAATATCTTATTTATTCTGGCAATTGTAGTGTTGGATCTGTTGATTATTATCAATGTACTTCAGGCTGAGAAGCCATTAATCAGACAGAAAATGATGAATGGATATCAGGGAATGCCACAGCAGAACATGTATGGAAATGTACCACCACAGCAGGGACAGTTCCAGGGACAGCCAATGCAGCCACAGCAGCAGGGTCAGTTCCAGAGCCAGCCAGTACAGCCGCAGCAGCCTGTACAGCCACAGCAGCCAGTACAGCCGGTATGCAGTAAATGTGGTGCTCCGCTTGTAGCTGGAAATAAGTTTTGTACCAAGTGCGGAAATCCGGTTGCATAAACTGGAATATGAAATAAGTAGAAGCCCCATCGTCTGATTATTCAGAGGATGGGGCTTCTTTTCTGCGTGCTGCAGCATTGCAGGCTCAGGATTTTATACAGCCTGACTGTGGAGCTGTTTCTTTTTCCGGTTCTTCCAAACAAGATAGGAAATCATAAGTGGTACACCGGCACCAATCCATGCTACCGGGCTTGCCAGACGGACTGACCAGTATCCATATGGATTTAAAAGGAGCCATACGACACCGACACGGCAAATCATTTCAAAGATACCGCTGACCATAGGCATGATACCTTTTCCAAGTCCCTGCAAAGAAGTACGATAAAGGTAAATAAGAGCAAGAAAGAAGAAAAAGCAGCTGATGGTATTTAAGTACTGTGTGGCATAACTGTAAATGGCTTCCGTCGGTTCGCTTAAGAAAAGGGAAACAATGGAACGGCCAAATACAGTACAGATGAATGCAGCAATTGCAACAGTTCCAAGGGCGATTCCAAAGGCCTTCTTCATGCCATCGAAGATGCGGTCATATTTTCCGGCACCTAAGTTCTGACCACAGTAAGTAGACATTGTGGTTCCAAGAGCCGGCATTGGCTGGGTAGAAATCTGTTCTACCTTGGATGCAGCAGTAAAGGCTGCAACAGCACTGGAACCAAATACATTTACTGCAGACTGAAGAATCATGGAACCAACAGCTATCAGAGAGTAGTTCAAAGCCATCGGGATACCAAGTCCCATCATCTGGGCGGTTGTCACGCGGTCGATGTAGTAATCACTTTTTCTGGTGCGGAGAATCGTGAATTTACGGTACATATAAATAAGACAGAGAACAGCGGAAATACCCTGTGAGATTACGGTGGCATATGCAGCACCTGCAACATTTAATTTTAAAGTTACAATACAGAATAAATCCAGCACAATATTAAGAGCGGAGGAAAACAGCAGGAAGTATAATGGAGTCTTGCTGTCACCAACACCTCTTAAAATTCCGGAAACAACATTGTACATCATACTGGTAATGATACCCCAGAAGATAACCCGGATATAAGAGTCTGCCATATCAAGAATATTATCCGGTGTGTTCATAAAGATTAAAAGCTCCCGGGAAGTAGTAACAGTCAATGCGGTAAGAACCACGGAAATGATTATGGTTAAGAGGAAGGATAAAGCAACAATATGCTTTAAACGGCTTTCATCCTTTGCACCGAAAGCCTGTGATACCATAACACCGAATCCCTGAGCAAGTCCGGATGCAAAACCAAGCACCAGAAACATAATAGAACCGGTTGCACCTACAGCAGCCAGGGCATCTTCTCCTAAAAACTGTCCTACAATGATGGTATCTACCATGTTGTAGAACTGCTGGAACAGATTCCCGAACAATACAGGAAGTGAGAAGAGAAGGATTAATTTCAGTGGATTTCCGATTGTCATATCTTTCGTCATAATTATAAGCTCCTTTCAAAAAAAATTTGCAGAAATATTCTGCACTATATGAGAAAAAATACTATATTCTTAGGAAACGGGATTAGTATACATTGGTAAAATAAAAATGACAATGTAAAAATCAATCTGATTATGGTATAATTCGCTCATGAATACGAATTTAGAATATTACAAATTTTTTTATTATGTAGGAAAACTTCACAGTATTACATTGGCAGCAGAAGAACTGAATGTTTCACAGCCGGCAGTGTCCCAGGCAATCCGTAATTTGGAGCGGGAGCTGGGAACCACCCTTTTCATGCGGACATCCAGAGGGGTGCGTCTGACTGCAGAGGGGCAGACACTTTACGGCTATGTGCAGCGGGGCTATGAGACCATCCGGGAAGGCGAACGCAAATTCCTTGAAATGCAGGAGCTGACCAGCGGAGAAGTATGTATCGGAGCCAGCGATATGACACTGCAGTTTTATCTGCTTTCTTATCTGGAACAGTTTCATGAGCAGTATCCGAAAATCAGGATTACAGTTACCAATGCACCGACACCGGAGACACTGAAATATCTGCAGAGCGGCAGAATCGATTTTGGTGTAGTCAGCACGCCTATGGAGACAACGAAGAATATGCATGTGATTCCGGTGCGTGAGATAGAAGATGTCTTTGTGGCAGGACGAAAATTTGAATATTTAAAGGGCGGTAAATTAAGCTATAAAGAATTGGAACATCTGCCGGTTATGTGCCTGGAGGGAAATACCTCTACCAGAAAATATGTAGAGGAATTTCTGCTGGGAGAAGGCGTTGTGATTCATCCGGAGATAGAACTTGCCACCAGCGATATGCTGATACAGTTTGCAAAAAGGAGCCTTGGCATAGCAAATGTGGTCAGGGACTTTGCCCAGGAAGAAATTGAAAAGGGGGAACTGTTTCAGATTATATTTAATAAGAAGATTCCTGCCAGACAGTTCTGTATTGTTTCGGATGACAGGGTTCCGTTGACTGCGGCAGCAGAAAAATTATTGGAATTATTACAACATAAGTAAAACTTATATCGAGTATAAGGAATATTGACTTTACTTATAATATCTGATTCGGTATAATCAGAAAGTAAGAAGCAGAGAACTGGTTTTTACACCGGTTCTTTTTTGCTTTACAGGAAATAGCTTTCCTGTAAAGTAAAAAACGCTCCGCGAGTAGCTCGTAAAGCGTGTTTCTCATAGTTACGCGAGCAGCGAGAAGAACATATTTCTTATTATAAGGAGGAAATAAAAATGGTTACAGCAGTAGTTGGTGCAAACTGGGGAGATGAAGGAAAAGGCAAGATTACTGATATGCTTGCAAAGGAAGCAGATATTATTATCCGTTTCCAGGGTGGTGCAAATGCAGGACATACTATCGTAAATGATTACGGAAAATTTGCATTACATACCCTTCCATCAGGAGTGTTCTACGGACATACCACAAGTATTATCGGAAATGGTGTTGCACTTGATATCCCGAAGCTTTTCAATGAGATGAAGTCTATTACAGACCGTAATGTACCGGCACCTAAGCTTTTGGTTTCTGACCGTGCACAGATTGTTATGCCGTATCATGTGCTTTTTGATCAGTACGAAGAGGAGCGTCTTGGAAAGAAATCATTTGGTTCTACCAAGTCAGGTATTGCACCATTTTATTCAGATAAATATGCAAAAATCGGTTTCCAGGTAAGTGAACTTTTTGATGAAGAACATCTGAAAGAAAAACTTGCAAGTGTATGTGCGACAAAGAATGTTCTTCTTGAACATTTATATCACAAACCGCTTCTTAATGTGGATGAATTATTTGCTGAACTTATGGAATATAAGAAAATGGTTGAACCATATGTATGTGACGTATCCCTGTATCTGTGGAACGCATTAAAAGAAGGTAAAGAAGTTCTTCTTGAGGGACAGCTTGGTTCTCTGAAAGACCCGGATCATGGAATTTATCCGATGGTTACATCTTCCTCTACCCTGGCAGGATATGGTGCAGTAGGAGCAGGTCTTCCACCATATGAGATCAAACAGATTGTTACTGTATGCAAGGCATACTCCAGTGCAGTAGGAGCAGGTGCATTTGTTTCTGAAATCTTTGGCGATGAAGCAGATGAACTGAGAAGACGTGGCGGTGACGGCGGTGAATTTGGTGCTACTACAGGCCGTCCAAGACGTATGGGATGGTTTGACTGTGTTGCTTCCAAATACGGATGCCGTCTTCAGGGAACTACAGATGTTGCTTTCACAGTTCTTGATGTTCTTGGATATCTGGATGAAATTCCGGTCTGCACAGGATATGAGATTGATGGAAAAGTAACAACAGAATTTCCGACAACTACACTGCTTGAGAAAGCAAAACCGGTTCTGGAGACTCTGCCGGGATGGAAATGCGACATCCGCGGAATCAAAAAATATGAAGATCTGCCGGAGAACTGCAGAAAGTATGTTGAGTTCGTTGAGAAACATATCGGATTCCCGATTACTATGATCTCCAATGGCCCGGGACGTGACGATATCATCTACAGAAATAAATAATAAGGATAAATTTACCTGTCTGATCGGCAGACGGTAAATAAGACTATACGCCGGGGAATTTCTCCGGCGTGTCTTTTATATAACTGGAGGCTTATGAAAAAAGATAATAATAAGATAAAAAAAATCGGGGCATGGATCGCAATCATAATCCTGCTTCTTGCATGTTGTATGCCGATGATTTTTGCATTCGGGAATGGAGAAGATTCGCAGGTCTATTTTAAAGCCTCGCTTGCAGTGGCGATCATGGTTCCCATCATGGCTTATGCAATATGGATGGTTTATAAATTACTGAACAGGAATAAAAAGGTGGTGGATTCGGATATGGAGAATATTATTTTTGACGTTGGACAGGTTCTTGTAAAATATGACTGGGAAGAGCGTGATAAAATTGCGGAAGTGGTATTTCAGAGCAATACCTGGAATGAGAGAGACAGAAGCAGCGAGACTGAGCAATACTATGTAGATCAGATGGTAAAAGCTGCACCGGAGTACGAAAAGGATATCCGGGAGGTAATGCGCCGTTCTGACGAGACAATTGAGAAAACAGATTATGCGGAAACCTGGGTGAGATATCTGAAAGATAAAGGATATCATGTTTATATTCTTTCCAATTATGCAACTGACACACTGGAGAGAACGGAGGATAAACTTACGTTTCTTAAATATGTAGACGGAGCAGTGTTCTCCTGTCAGGTGAAGCAGATCAAACCGGAACCGGAAATTTACAAAACCCTGCTCGGACGCTACCATCTTGACCCGGAGAAATCCGTATTTCTGGATGACAGAGCGGAGAACTGTGAGGCAGCCAGAAAACAGGGAATCCATGCAATTCAGTTTAAATCTTTTAAACAGGCAGCAGCAGAACTGGAGAAACTGGGCGTCAATTAAAATTGTTACTGTTCACTCCCAATGTCATTAACTTA
>ERZ1106978.298-NODE-298-length-39031-cov-9.275169_pt1 | contig 39031 bp, 28 predicted proteins | sample MGYA00403689_ERZ1106978 | MGnify/ENA primary metagenome ERZ1106978 (study PRJEB35170, sample SAMEA104062434) | human gut metagenome | biome: human gut; feature: human-associated habitat; material: faeces | place: Denmark | collected 2012-08-02 ...
TTTTCTTAGCTATGGAAGTTGAGGCAATCATGCCCTGGGCTTTGTCTTTTGCGGGAGGAGCCATGCTCTATGTCATCTTGGAAGAGATGGTCCCTGAGGCTAAAGGAGACAGCGTCAATCATTCTGGTATCTTTGCTTTTCTCTTCGGTTTCATTCTGATGATGGTGATGGATGCTGCTTTATAAGACAATGTAATCGCACTGAAAAGGAATAGTGGTAATTGTTGAAACGCATAAGGACTTGCTTTAGTTGTCTTTCTTGATTATTGATATCTCTACTTCCTTTGGTATCTTCATTTTGATAATTGAACATTGATTATATAAATGGATTGATGACAATTTAGCGTTATCTCTTTTGCCTTTCATCATTTGAATAACTATTCATATTTTCGATTCAAGGAATGATTCAATATACTTTTTGTCAATGGAGAATTGAAGAAACGGCTGTTTTTATTAATAATTCTTTTGAAGAAACGGACGTTTTTGCTATTTTTCCTTTTGAAGAAACGGCTTATTGTGATAAAATTCAATTGGCGGAGAATTATTAATATGTTTTTTAAAAGAAAAGCTTATCGAAAATTAGTCGATTGGAAAAATAACTATGCGGATAATTATGCGGCGATTTTAGAAGGGGCACGGCGTGTCGGAAAATCGACTATTGCAAAAACTTTCGCGGAAAGAGAATATCGATCGTATATTCTTATTGATTTTTCAAATGCATCTGAGAATATTAAGTCTATCTTTCATGATATTTCTGATTTGAATCTTTTCTTTCTTCGTTTACAAGCTGAAACTGGCGTTACGCTATATCCTCATGAATCGTTAATTGTCTTTGATGAGGTTCAATTGTTTCCCAAAGCGAGACAGGCAATCAAACATTTGGTTCTAGATGGCAGGTATCATTATTTAGAAACGGGGTCTTTGATTTCTATTAATAAAAACGTAAAAGATATTCTTATTCCATCAGAAGAGATGAGAATTCCGGTTTTTCCGATGGATTATGAGGAGTTTTGTCTTGCAACAAATATAAACTATGATCTTATAAAAACCGTTTATGAAAGCAAAATCAAGATCGGTGATGTATCGAATCGAACATTAATGAGACAAATGCGAATCTATATGGCTGTTGGTGGTATGCCGCAAGCTGTCGAAGCCTATATACAAGGGTGTGATTTTCAAAGAATCGATGTGATAAAACGAGAAATCATCCGATTGTATGAAGAAGACTTTAGAAAAATAGATCCATCAGGAAAAATTTCCATGATGTATCATTCCATCCCATCACAGTTATCGAATAAACAGTTTCGAATCAGTACAGCCATAAAAAAGAAAAAAAGTGCAAAAGCAGAAGTAGCACTGTATGACTTGATCGATTCTAAGACAGTACTATCCTGTTATCGATTGGTTGATCCAGGAGTTGCTTTATCGCAAGGAAAAGATCTTTTCAAACGCAAATTGTATTTATCTGACACCGGCTTGTTTGTCACGTTGATGTTTATTGATAGAAAGGCAGCTGATAATACCATTTATGCAAAACTGTTATCGGACAAAACAAATTTGAATCTAGGATATTTGTATGAGAATTTAGTGGCGCAGATGATTGCGGCCTCTGATAGAGAACTTTTTTATTACACGTGGAACAAAGAAGGAAGTACACATGATTATGAGGTGGATTTTATTTTTTCAAAGAACAATAAAATCTATCCGGTCGAAGTGAAGTCCTCTGGGCTTGGCAAGCACGAATCCATCCTTGCATTCAGTGAAAAGTATTCTCGTTATGTTGGTGCTTCGTATCTTGTTTGCAAAAAGGAAAAAGGAAAAGAACAGAATTTAAACGTGATACCTTTTTATCTCCTTCCGCTTCTTCTTGAACAATCAGATGCATCTTGATATTTATAATTACCATTCTTAGTATTGTAATAGATAATGTTTCTACAAAAAACGTGGTATATTGAAATACCATGTTTTTTGTAGAGGATCAGATCATGAAACTGTTTGTTACAATAGATTTCAATTTTTGAATTCAAAATCGAAATGATAATCTCCTGCACCCAATTCTTTGGATTTGTTACAGAAGATGAAGGTGGCTTTGGTGTTGCTTTAGCGAATCTAAGAAATGATTCTGCTTTAGGAATGACTTCATTGGCAAGTGCGTTGTCTTTGGCTATCGGTATTGGATTACAGAACATTCCAGAAGGATTGGCAGTTGCTCTTCCTTTTAAGAGCGAGACTAAGAAAACAACGAAAGCATTTCTATATGGTATGGGAAGCGGAACTGTTGAACCTATTGCTGCAGTCATTGGCCTTTTCTTAGCTATGGAAGTTGAGGCAATCATGCCCTGGGCTTTGTCTTTTGCGGGAGGAGCCATGCTCTATGTCATCTTGGAAGAGATGGTCCCTGAGGCTAAAGGAGACAGCGTCAATCATTCTGGTATCTTTGCTTTTCTCTTTGGTTTCATTCTGATGATGGTGATGGATGCTGCTTTATGATTGCTGATGAACAGTGAAAAATCTTTTTTGTTGATAGATTTCAATCAAAAAGAGTGTTCTATTTGTAGATGATAGCTCAGTCAGTAAGTAATCGATTACTGATGAAAGAAAATGAATAGGAGGCTATTTTTATGATGCAAAATTTAAGAAAATCATTTCTTTTATTTGTTTTTCCTTTGCTTTTGGCAAGTTGTAATAAGAGCAATACGTTAGAAGTTGCATTAGGAGAGTTTCATACCTGTCAGCCAGTCGCAAGGGTATCTATAGCATTTAAAACAGAAAGAGAACAGCCTCTTGGTTCAAAGTTCAATGTCTATATCGGTGCAGATAAAGGCTTTGCTGAAGATTATGAGAAGTATTGTTCTGAGAATAATATCAATCATGGTAAGTTTGCTATTCATCGAGTCATAGAGAACGGAAAAGAACAGAAATTGAATGACGAATATATTGTTCTGGATGATTTCCCTAATGATAAGAAATATCCTTTGACACGTGAAACGATCAAAGGAAAAGAGGACGCCTATGTTGTCAATTACAAGGGGTATTACGTTGATTCTTTTGACTTTGATAGTGTAGATGAAATAAAAGGAACAATTTCTTATTCGATCAGTTATTATGATACTGCTGATAGAAAACAGATTGATCTTCCTTTTCTGGCAGGTGAAAGCGGTGGAGGAATGCTTCATTTTGAAAAGAAGAACGATGCCGTATCTTTCTTTAAATAATCATATACATGCCATTCATCAGTTTTAAAACGCCGGTGTAGCAGGTGCCTAAGAAAACGTTGAGAAGAAGGACGTTGCAAGGGGTGATAAGATTACCTAACCACGTCTGTTTTCTGTGACATTTTTCAACTTGTTCTGAGAGTTGAATGTTCCGTTTTCCAGTAACTTTAAATGATTATTTGTCCTTTTTGCACATTTTAATCAAGCCCTTGAATAAGTGACCGTTGCACATTAAGAGAAGGCCTTGGGCGACGTTGTATTTTAACATGCCTGAGGATGAGTAGCATAAGCTTCTAAGACTGTTGTTCGGTATCATCTTGATGATGAAAAGAGCTGCTTTCTTCTTTCTTTCTCTAAGCAGCGGATCTTCAATCTTGCTCGCTTTCTTGAATGATGAATTCCCGATATGGAGCACTGTCTTCTTAAAGAGTTTTCCAAATCCTTTATTGAAGTCCTTGATCGGTGTCTCAAAGGTAATCTTTTTCTCTTTTTTGATTTCAGGTATCTTGTATCCTAATACTTCTTCAAATTCACTATTAGTGATGTCTGTTAAGGTGGTTAGATCGGTGTAGTGTTCTGATACTTCTTCTGAATAGGGATTTGTAAGTGTCTCTCCTTCTAAAAGGAGAGAGGCTTCTAATCTCTTATCGAGGATAGAAGAAGAGATTTCAAAGGTGTATTCTCCTTTTTCTAAGCTGAACTTCTTTTCATTGATATCATAAATTTCTAAATCTTTCTTATTGATAGAAATCTTTACTTCTTTGCTTTCTCCTGCTTTTAAGAATACCTTTTCAAATCCCTTCAGTTCTTTCTTGGGATGGAAGAGAGAAGAGTCATGAGATACGTAGACTTCAGCGACTTCCTTGGCATCTCTTTCTCCGATATTCTTCAATTGGAAGAAAAGAAGAATCTCTTCTTCTTTCTCTTCAATCTTCAAGGAAGAGTATTCGAACTTTGAATAGGATAATCCGTATCCGAAAGGATAACGGACTGCTTCAGGTTTATCTAAATAGTAACGATATCCGACAAAGATAGATTCTTTGTAGACTTCATTCTGGCTTGCGGTGAACTCTTTTCCAAAAGGAACGTCATCATAGTTCTTGATCCATGTCTCAGCAAGCTTTCCGCTAGGTGAACAGTTACCAAAGAGAAGATTGTAACATCCTTCTGCTCCGCCTTCTCCAGGAAGAAGGAGATCGAGGATAGCAGTGACAGAATCAAGCACATCTTCTCCAATGACGCTTCCGTTATGAAGGATGAGAACGACTTTCTTGTTCATCTTTATCAGTTTCTTCAATAAGGAGATCTGGTTTTCAGGCATCCTGATGTTGTCTCTGTCGAATCCTTCTGATTCGACATAGTCATTCAATCCGCCGAAGAAGAGGATGGTTTCATCCTTGTTTTTGATGGAACAGAGCGTTCTTTTTTCCAACTCTTCGTTGACTTTAGTCTCTTCTTCTTTGAATCCCTGATAGAACTCATAGTTGATTTTGTTTTTATCGAAAATCGCGTGATGCGAATAGAGATAATACGGATTCAAAAGTGCAGAACCTGATCCTTGATAACGAATCTTGTCAAAGAAATCGCCGATGACGATGTATTTCTCCTCTTTCTTCAGGGGAAGTATGTCATCATCATTTTTTAAAAGGACAGCGCTGTTTTCAACAGCTTTTACTGCAAGATCATAATCTTTCTTGAAGTCAGCTTCTTTTCTTTCTTCAATTCTTGTCTTTTCAATCGTCTTGAGGATTCTCCTTACAGACTGATCCAATAAGGAAATGTCCATCTCTTTGTTTTTGACTTTGTCGATAAGGAGATTGACGGAATGTCTGATTTGGCCTGGCATTTCAATATCGGTTCCGCCTAAGAGTCCGCTTTCTCTGGATACGATTCCACCCCAATCGGTCATGGTGATACCATCAAAGCCCCAGGTATCTCTTAGTATTTCATTCTGAAGATATCCGTTTTCAGAACAATGAATTCCGTTTACTTTGTTGTATGCGGACATGATAGCGAAGGGATGAGCGTTTCTCACAGCCATTTCAAAGGGCTTGAGGTAAATCTCATGGAGTGCTCTTAAATCGACAATGGAATCACCGACATAGCGGTATTTTTCATTGTTGTTGCAGGCGTAATGCTTTAAACAGCATCCTACTTTTCCGTTTTCCTGTACACCTTCGACATAGCTTTCTGCAATTTTTCCTGATAAGAATGGATCCTCGGAGTAGTACTCGAAGTTTCTCCCACCCAACGGGTTTCTCTTGATGTTGATGGCAGGCCCTAAGACGATGTTGACGTCATAGTGAACACATTCTTCTGCAATAGCGTTGCCGATTTGATGAATCAGCTCCTTATCAAAACTGGAAGCGAGGTTGACTCCGGAAGGGAAACAGGTTGATGGCAAAGTGTTGGAAATGCCACTCATTGAGTTTCCGTCTTTCTTTTCGATTCGTAATCCGTTTGGCCCATCAGAGAGTGTGAGGGAAGGAATGGATAGTCTCTCGATTGGGTATGTGGCCATATTCTGATAGCCTGAGAGAAGGCTTGCTTTTTCTTCGAGCGTCATCTGTCCTATTGTTTTTTCGATATTCATACGTTGCCTCCTTTTTCCACCGGAGCGGTCGCTTTATTAAATGATATTTCAAAATCGTTCAAATGTATATATAATTGTTTTGGAAAATGAATTATTGCTTGAATGAAATCTTGTTGTGATGTCGTTTCTGTAAAAGGAGAGACTAGGATGAATACACTGTTTCTATCATATGAAGGCAATTGTTCCAAGTATGATGTCGATAAAGTAAGAGTTGATGACAACTCAATTTTGAAAGGAAAACACTTCTGCTTTTTGGGCTCATCTGTCACAAAAGGGTTCGGTTCCTTGGATGTTTCATTTGTTGAATTCTTAGCAAAAGAGAATGGATTCACGTATACAAAGGAAGCTGTAAATGGAACAACTTTGGTCAATGATAAGAAAGATTCTTATGTCAATAGACTCTATGAATTAGATAAGAATGAAAGTTATGATTGCTTTGTGATTCAGTTATCAACCAATGATGCATCAAAAGGAAAAGAACTAGGTTTTTCTTCTTCTTTTGATGATGAAACAGTATGTGGAGCTATCAATACAATCATCTCTTATATAGAGAAAAACTATCATTGCCCGGTTCTTTTTTACACCAATCCGCATTATGAAAATGAGAGATACAGGCAAATGGTATCTCTTCTTCATGAGATAGAAAAGAAGAGAAAGATATTCGTCCTTGATCTTTATTCGGATAAAGACTTCAATGAGAGACTCTCTCAGAACAGAAGCCTTTATATGGTGGATGATATCCATCCGACAAAGGCCGGATATCTGAAGATGATTTCACCGAAGATGAAAGAAAAACTATCTGAAATGATGAAATGAAAAATGGGTTATGACCAGTCATAACCCAATATTTTCAGAAGTCGATTGCAATCAGTTTTCTGACGACTTCCATCGCTGTCTTGGAGATATCATCCAAGGTTCCGCTGAATTCGCCTTTTAGATAATTGAGGTAAGTTGCAGCAACACCATTGGAGATGAGCTCAGAGGTGAGAAGTATGGTCTTCTGTTTTTCGCCTGTCGCTTTGTGGGAGAGCTCTTCGACAAGGAAGTTGCGATAGGATTCAAGAAGTTTATTGTGGAAGTCATCATAGATATTGATCGGAATGTATTTGACGATGTATCTGAATCCCTGATCGTTATCTTTTAAGAACTGTGTGAGCGTGGTGAAGAAGAACTCGCACTTTTCTTCGAATTCGAGATCCTTGTTTTTGCATAAGGCTTCATCGAAGGAGCGGATGAGTTTTGCTTCGACGTCTTCGATGACTTCATCGACTGATTTATAGTGATTATAGAAGGTTCCTCTGTTCACGTTTGCTTTTTCGACGATGGCGCTGATGGTGATGTTCTTCATGCCCTTGTTTTCTTTTAAAAGAGCAAAGACCGCATCTTGGATTTTCTCTTTGGAGCGGATAGAGTTTTTGTATTCTTTTCTTGGTGTCATAGATAACCTCCTTTTTTTAAAACTTAGATAACTATATATGTTTGTTCAATATTTTTCAAGAGATATAATAAAAAAGAAACAAAAAAATGTTTTTGTTTCTTTGATATTTTTATAAAAACTTAGAAAATGATGTGTTTTTTTACAAAACTGAAAAAATGATAAAAAATAGTGTCTAAAATTGTTCTCGGTTTTCTACGATTGTGTATGATGTGGAATGGAGAGCCTTGATTATCTCATCGGCAACAGCTTCTGTCTTGCCTTTCATGCCACGTTTTACCCATTCGTCAATGAAGCCGTATATCGCAAATGCTTTGGCGGCTTTTAAGTAGGCCTCGTGGTCATTTGTTCCTTCTTTAGGACCACACCACTGATAGATGTGATGGAGGAAAAGATGGGAGAGATTGTTCTTGTATAAGAGCTCAAATTTGTCTTTGTACTTCTTGAGATGTTCTAAAAGATGAATGAGAAATTCTCTTCCATCTTCTCCGCTATGTTCTTGATGGAACTTTCCTGTTTCCTCATTCATATAGGATTCAAGAACATCTTCTTTGCTTGTGAAATTTCTGTAATAGGAAACACGGGAGACACCTGCCCTTTTGGCGATGTCCTGTATTCTGATATCAGAAAAGTCTTTTTCTTTCATCAGTTCCAATAAAGCGGAAAAGAGATTTTCTTTGATATAAGCCGATGCTGTCTTTTTATTATTGCTGTTTTCCATCGTTTTCACCTGCAAATTTATTATACTCGGATTTTTAGACTTTTGTTTCTTATTTAGTTCGCTATTAGAACAATATAAGGAATGCTATGTCCAAATGAAGGAACAAAACACGTCCAAATGGAGGAGTAATTTACGTCCAAATGAAGGAAAAATCTTGGCTGTCCATCATCTTTGATGCTATCTTTTATATATAAGAGGAGTTGTGTATGGAATATAAAAAGAGATTGGCAGATCAAATGTTATCGGATAAATTGGAAGCAAAAGGAGGAGTTGTCATTGAAGGACCAAAATGGTGTGGAAAGACAACAACTGCACTTCAAGTATCGAAAACCATAATTCGAATGGACGATCCTAGTAAGTCCATGCTGTATACACAATTATTGAATATTGAACCATCAAGACTGTTGACGGGCGAGACTCCGTTGCTGATTGATGAGTGGCAGATTGCTCCTAAGCTTTGGGATTATGTTCGATATGAAATAGATACGAGGGGAAAAGAAGGGCAGTTTATTCTCACAGGATCAGCAGTCCCTGCTGATACAAGTGAGATAACACATTCTGGAACTGGCCGTTTTACGTGGCTGATGATGAGAACGATGTCTTTATATGAATCCATGGAGTCCACTGGTGAAGTCTCTCTTGCTTCTTTGTTCGATAAACCAGAACAGATTTATGGAACAAATAGGCTGGATTTGGAAAAACTTGCGTATGTTACAGCAAGAGGAGGCTGGCCACATGCCCTTGACATGAAAGAAAAGAATGCGTTGGTTCAGGCTTATGATTATTATGATGCCGTTGTCAAATCAGATATCAATCGAGCGGATGGCATAACAAAGAATCCGGAAAGAGTAAAGGCGTTGATGAAATCGCTGGCGAGAAATCAGGGCTCTCAGATATCAAACAATGCAATCAAAGAGGATATCTCTTTTCATGATGACGATAATCTATGCACAGATACAGTATCTTTATATATCAATGCATTGAAACGGATTTATGTGATTGAAGATATGCTATCATGGAATCCGAATCTTCGTTCTAAAACAGCAATCAGAACAGCGGACACCCGCTATTTTGTCGATCCTTCCATTGCAATAGCATCATTAGGTCTTGGTCCTAAGGATTTGCTGAATGATTTGAATATCTTCGGCTTTATGTTTGAAACATTGTGTGTAAGAGATTTGAGAGTGTATACGGATTGTCTCGGTGGTCAGGTTTATCATTATCGTGATAAAACAGGATTGAAATGCGATGCTGTCATTCATTTGAGGAATGGTCATTATGGATTGGTTGAAATCAAGTTGGGCGGACAACAAGCCATCCTTGAAGGCATGAAGAATCTGAAAAAACTGGCAGATAAGATTGATGATACAAAGATGCTGAAGCCTGATTTTATGATGGTTCTTATTGGTGTAGGAGACTATGCATATAAGAATTCTGATGGTATTTATATTGTTCCTATTGGTTGCTTGAAGAACTGATGAGATTCGGGTTGTTTTTGGCGGATTGATTAAATAGGAAATGAAATTGAAAATTATAATTGGTTTTAGTGGTGTTTTATATTGAGATTTGTCGCAAAAAGTATATAATAATTGCGACAAAGGTGCGAGCTATATGTCTATTGAAAATGATATTCTGCAATTTTTGAAAAAAGGAAAAACTAGGGTTTTTTGTTTTAAAGATCTGTCTGACTTTGGAACCTATAAGAGTGTTGCAAAAGCAGTTGAACGACTTACAATCAAAGGATACGTCAGAAGAGTGACACAAGGTATTTATTATTATCCTTTGATCAATGAAACGTTTCATGTTGAATATCCACCTGAAATGGAAGCTATAGCTGAAGCGTTAAGCCGTAATAACAATTGGCAAATCAGAGAAACCGGATCTTTTGCTCTTTATAAACTTGGCATGGATAATCAGATTCCAATGAAGGCCGTTTATTTGAGTTCTGGCCCTTACAGAATTTATCAGATTGGAATGCGGACTATTGAATTTAAGAGCTCCTCTAGGAAAAATTTTGCTTTTTCGAGAAAAACGAGCCTGGTCATTCAAGCGATGAAGACTATCGGAAACGGAAAAATAATAACTGAACAAGATTTAATGAAAATCTCATCCTTTTTAAGTAACGAGGAAAAAGAAAAACTTTGCAAAGAAATTTTTTATGCTCCTGCTTGGATGCATACATATATTAAGAGGATAGGAGAATTATAGTGTGAACACAATTGCCAGATTAAATGATGGAGACAGAAAGTTTATATTTTTGAAAACATCTGAAGCTACTGGAAAGAGTGTTGCTATCGTTGAAAAAGATTATTGGATTTCTTATTTATTAGATTATCTTTTTGCAAAGTCATCATTTAATGATATGTTGGTTTTTAAAGGCGGGACTTCTTTATCTAAGGGATTTAACCTGATAAATAGAATGTCTGAAGATATTGATCTTATTCTTAATTGGAAGAGATTGGGAGAAGAATATAATCTAGATTTGCTGGAAAAAGATGATACGTTAAGTAGAAATCAATTAAATAAAAAGAAAAAAGAAATTCTGAAGAAGACAAATGAGTTTTTGATTAATGATTTCGCTCCAGAATTATCAAAAGGAATTGAAAGAGACCTAGGATATAAGATAGGTGTCTCTTGTGTCGATGAAAATGGTGGAGTAGTTATTTATGTGGATTATCCTAAAATAATTCATGATACGTATCTTCTTGATGTTGTTAAATTAGAAATTGGACCGTTAGCAGCATTGACTCCGACAATTATAGTGGATATAAGTCCATACTGTTTAGATGTGTTTCCAGACTTGTGTGAAAATAAAGCGGTTAAGGTTAAAACGGTAATCCCAGAAAGAAGTTTTTGGGAAAAAGCAACTATTTTACACAGAGAGGTTTTGAGACCAAGTGAAAAACTTATGCCCCGAAGGTATTTCAGACATTATTATGACTTGTATATGTTACAAAAATCACAATACAAAGAAACTGCAATAAAAGACATTGCACTTTTGCAATCAGTCATTCGGTTCAAAGAAAGATTTTATCGTGAAACCTGGATGAATTATGAAGCTATTCTCACAAAGGGAATTAGATTGATTCCTGATCAATATCGTTTTGAAGAACTGCGAAAAGATTGTTACGATATGAGGGAAATGATTCAAGAGCCATTTTCATTTGATGATGTGATCAATTGTCTTACGCGATTAGAGAAGGAAATAAATGAGATGATTTTGAAAAAACACTAGCCTTTAGTAAGAAATCTAATTGATCTTTTTAGTCAAAACATATACTTTGCAAAGTAACCGCTTTTATTTTCGAAGAATGGGCTGTTTTTTCAAAAAAGTCTAAAAAAGCCGATAATTTTCACAAAATACTGAAAATTACAAAAAATTCGTTGATAATTTTTGATAGTTTTTTTGTTTCTTTGTTATGGAAATCATCCATCCAAATAGAAAGAGGCATAAACTATGAAAAAGAAATCAACACTATATATTCTGATACTTGTCATATGGGGAATCTGCTTGGCATTCCTTCTCTTATCCTTGTATTTCATCTTTCCTACGGTCAACATCGAAAACATCGGGGCCAGGATTGCAGCCTATGTATTTTTAGTTCTTAATACTCTCGTACTTGGCTTTTTGTGGTTTGGCAGCATCAAGGATCTTATCTTCTCCTGTTCCTTTGCCATCAACGGAAAGAAGATGATGAAGAGATATGATGTTATCAAGAACACCGAAGTCGATAAAAACTACAATCCGAAGTTCGTCCTTCTTTATTGCACAAGAAATGATTTCAATGCGGAAGCATTGAAAGAGTGCATGAATCAGGATTATAAGAATGTCGATACTGTCATTCTTGATGACAGCGACGATAAGAAGTATCTTTCTAGAATCGATCGCTTTGCTATCGAGAATGGTGTCAAAGTTGTCAGAAGAAAGAACAAGACCGGTTTCAAGGCCGGCAACCTCAACAACTATCTCAAAGGAAGAACGGATTATGATTACTTCGTCGTTCTTGACAGTGATGAGATCATTCCGCATGATTATATCAACAAGGTTCTGAAGTATTTCAGCTATGATAAGAACTGCGGTGCTGTTCAGGCAAGACATAAGGCTCAGAAAGGACAAAATGTCTTCCAGCGTCTGTTAGGTCTTTCTGTCGGAAGCAACGGTTCTTCCACTCAGGTTGTCAAAAACTTTTATGGCTCCAATGCTTTGATCGGACATGGCATGACCATCTCCAGAGAATGCTATATGAAGACAGGTGGTTTCCCGCTTGTCGTCGCTGAGGATATTTCTTTCGCTGTCGATATCAGAAACAATGGCTTCGATATCATCTATGCACCTGATATTGAGTGTTATGAAGAGTTCCCTGTCAACTATCTCAGTCTGAAGAAGAGACAGTGCAAATGGACACAGGGCAACCTTGAATACATGAGAAAGTACAATCATGAGATTAAGGACTGCAAGATGTTATGGTTTGAAAAACTGGATCTGATGCTTTCTCATTATTCTCTTCCTATTGTTCCTGTCCTTTCCTTCATGCTTGTTGTGTTCACGATACTTCTTGGTTTCTTAGGCTATCCGATCATTCATTATTCGATTTTCATCTATTGTCTGATGGTATTGTTCTTATGTTCTCCTTTGATTCCTGATTTGTTTGTCTATAAGAAAGACAGACACAATATCTTCCTCATCATCCCTTACTTTTTACTCAACATTGTCACTTATGCATCTTTGGCTCCGATGATGATCAGAACTGTCTTCTTAGGACTCTTTGGCAAGAAAGCAACTTTCTTAGTCACACCGAAGGAGGATGAAAAGTTTACCTTGACCCAGGCTATCCTTGGAACTGCGGATTCTCTTATCTTCGCCAGTGCTGTCTTGATTCTTTGCGTTTTATGCTGTGGAAGCGGAGCTCCTGTCGTATTGATCGTCACTAGTTCTATGCTTGCTCCGTTTGTCGTTCTTATTTCCAATATCAGAATCGGAAAGAAAGCGGAAAACGAAAAGAACAGAAAGATTCTCTTGAAGAATCTTCCGGTTCCTAACTTAGGCTAAAAGATAATCGCATTATTGTGGATCAGTCTCGTTTTTCAAAACGAGATTGATCCATTTTAAATTCTCTCTGCTTTTGTCTTCCATTATTGTTTTTTTGATGCATCTGAAAGGAAGGGCAGAGATATCTCTCTGATGAAAATAGGTGAAGTATCTTCCTTTTTCATCGTAGCCGTCTTCTTTTTCCGAATACTTCATCGATAAGAAGAGAATTCCATCCTTTTCTAAGTGTGTCATCAGTCTTTGTATGGCCGGAATGATCTCTTCTCTTTTCAGATGGAGAAGAGAAGCAGAACAGTAGATCAGATGAAATTTATCATCTGATTCATAGCAATGTTAATTTGTACATTTTTACACCGGTGAAATTGTACATATTCACTTTAGCACTAACATACGTTCCCGAATTCACGGAGGCACAGAAGGATCTGGTGGTCCTTTTCCGTGATGTCGATCTGATGAACGACGAACAGTCATCCTATTCGGTTGCAATGGTGAACCGAGAGGAAGTCTATGACTCTGAAGGGATGAAGAAAAACGAAAAGTATTTCGGGACGATTGCCCTTTCCGTGAACAGGGACATTATTCCGCAGGAACTCTTCGAGACCTACAAGGAAAGGGAGCTGATCGAAGACGGAAACAAGGCATACAAAGATGTCCTTGACAATTTCGCAGCGAACAAACAGGGGACAGACGCCTACAAAGGCTGGCTTTTTCGTCAACCATATCGCATTGATGCTTTACTATAGGGTCCTTGGCAGGATCAAGGAGAGAGACCTTTCCTTGAAATATTCCGTCGAGGATGTCATATCCGTCGCAAAAAGAATCACGGTACAGAACATCAACGGCGAATGGAACGAGAACATTCCGGACCTAAGCGATCTCAAAGCCTACACCGAAGTGATGCAGTAGGCATAACACATCTGAAAAGTTACGGGTATACAATTGGGATGAATTGTTTGGTGTGCATATGATGTATCGTTTGGCAAAAAGATGGCTTAAACCAACTAAAAATGGATAGACTTTCGGTTATAACCAAAACTTTAGAAAAAATCATGATGACTTTTGGTTATAACTGAAAGTCGTGCTGCTTTTTTCTTAACTTTCAGTTATACTTTTGATAAATGATGGAGAATAAAGTTAAAGGAGATGATAATAGATGATTAAACGCGAGTCATATTTAAAACAAATCAGACCATTTATCGATAAAACTGAATTGGTTAAGATATTGATTGGAGTTCGTCGTAGCGGAAAATCGTATATGCTAGCTCTTATCAAACAAGAATTGACCGAAAATGGTGTGCCAGAAGAGAATATGATATCTATTAATTTTGAAAACATGGATTATTCATCTTTGACGAATGCTAAGTCTTTACATGACTATCTGAAGTCAAAGATTCATGAAAAGGGGGGAAGAGTATATCTGTTCTTGGATGAAATTCAGGAAGTATCTGATTGGGAAAGGTGCATCAACTCCTTACGTGTCAATTCTGATGTTGATATCTATATAACAGGCTCGAATGCCAGACTGTTATCTGGCGAATATGCTACGCTTCTTTCCGGTCGCTATGTTGAGTTTTCAATTTATCCTTTTTCCTTTGCCGAATATTGTGAAGCGGCAAAGTCAAATGAAAACAACAAAGACGTAAATGCTTTATTCAATGATTATGTTCGCTTTGGCGGTCTTCCTTTTTTAGCGACTGTTTCTCTTGATGATGAGGCAAAAAGACAGTATTTGATTGATATCTATAACTCTGTCATCATCAAGGATGTTGTAAAAAGAAACAATATCCGTGATGTGGACCTTTTAGAGCGTGTCAGCGCTTATGCAGTCAATAATATTGGCAGAATGTTTTCTGCGAATAGCATTGTTTCTTATCTGAAAAATGAACAACGGAAGGTTTCTGTTGAAACAATCATGAATTATCTCAGTGCCTGTGAGAAGGCGTTCCTGTTTTATAAAGCAAAACGAATAAATCTGAACGGAAAAGAGGTCATGAAGATCAATGATAAATATTATCTTGTCGATCATGCTTTCAGACAGGCTCTGTTTTCAAGGAATCAAATTGATATTGAATTGATTCTTGAAAATATTGTTTGTCTTGAATTGCTTAGACAAGGCTATGATGTTCATATCGGAAAGAATGAATCAAGAAAGATCGATTTTGTCGCGGATAAGAACAACAAGCGTATCTACATTCAGGTCTGTTATCTTTTGGCTTCGGAAAAGACGATTGAAAGAGAGTTCTCTGCTTATGATGGAATCAAAGACAATTATCCGAAGTATGTTCTTTCTCTTGATGATTTTGATCTTAGCAGGGATGGTATCATTCATATGAATATCCGTGATTTCCTTCTTCATTTTCCTGAATGATTGGGTACTTTCTATTCTAGTTATAAGTTGGTTATTCGTAAAAAACGTGTATTCAAATGACATTTAAGATTAAATGATGGTTTTTTATTCTTTTGAAATATCCGTTTTTTTTTGATGGCCTATCGCTTTGATTTTGTTATTGTAATAATAAAAAGGTGTAATTAATGACCAGTAGAACGTGCCAAAAAGGTGTAATTAATGGAATTATGAACACTAATGGTGACTTTATAATTTTATTAAGTTCTTTTGAAAATATAATAGATGTTCCGATTTTATTCCTTTTTTGATAAAACAAATATCCGATTTTATTCCTTTTTAGAGAAATCGAGTATCCGTTTTTATTCCTTTTTGATTGCTATATCTGAAAATCAAAACTATAATATTGTCAGATACGATTGAAAATATCGCGGAGAGAATTTATGTTAAAAAGAAAAGCTTATCAGAAACTTCTGGAATGGAAGAACGCACATCATCATAATTGTCTTATGGTTCAAGGAGCAAGACAGGTAGGTAAAACTTACCTTGTACGTGAATTCGGAAAGAAAGAGTATAAGAGTTTTGTTGAGATCAACTTCATCAAGAATCCAGAACTGAAGCTGATTTTCAATGATAATCTGGATCCTGAGACTATCTATAAGAAAATGACTGCGATGATAAACGGAGTCAATCTCATCAAAGGCAATACTTTGATTTTCTTAGATGAGATTCAGGCCTGCGGCAATGCAAGGACGGCTTTGAAATTCTTGGCTGAAGATGGAAGATTCGATGTTATTACATCCGGAAGTCTTTTAGGTTTGACATATGGAGAGGATGATGACGAAAATACAGAAGCCCCCTTATCTGTTCCGACAGGATATGAAACGTTTTTGATGATGTACTCTCTTGATTTTGAAGAGTTTCTTTGGGCCGAGGGCTATGAAAACAGCATTCCATACTTGAAAGAGTTTTTTGATAAGAAAGAGAAAGTCCCATCTGTTCTCAATGATAAATTCGAAACCTTGTTTCGAGAATATATGGTTGTCGGTGGTATGCCTGAAGTAGTGAGCGACTATGTTGAGAATCATGACTTCACAAGAGTTAGTGCCATACAGGAGAAGATTCTTGAAAACTATCGCTTTGATATTGCAAAACATGCAAAAGGCGCTGAAAAAATCAAGGTGCGGAAATGCTATGATGCCATTCCAAAACAGCTCGCAAAGGAATTGACAAAGTTTCAGTATTCCACTGTGGAGAAGGGACAGACTAGCAAGAAGTATGGAGGCAGTGTACAATGGCTGAAGGATTCAAACCTTGTCAATCCTTGTTATAACATTCATGAGCCATATTTGCCTTTGATTGCCAATGCCTATGATGAACAGTTTAAGCTTTATATCAATGATACAGGTCTTCTTTGTGCGATGTATGGTTTTGAGGTTAAAAAAGCAATTCTTGAAAATACGATAAAGGGGAATGCAAAAGGCGGTATTTATGAAAATATCATTGCCGAAATGTTAGTGAAAAAAGGACATAAGCTCTATTATTACAAGCCTGATGATTCTAATGAATTGGAGTTTTTGATAGAAAAGAATGCAAGTGTCATTCCTATTGAAGTGAAAGCTGGAAATACAGCGACTAAATCGCTGAATCGATTCATTGAATCGTATAAACCTTTTATTGCTTATAAATTGATTGATGGAAACGTTGGTGTGGATGGTGTCAGACTGACATTGCCTCATTATATGGTGATGTTCATCTGAGCCAAGGTGATTTTCTTATCTTCTGTATTTGATTGCTTTTATAGTTGATATTTAGAAAGTGCGATAAATAGCCTTCTTTTAAGAAACGAAAGAAGGATTTTTGTGGTATATGCAGCTCTAGTTTGTACGTGTTTTTTTTAATCGGCGAATCTGTTAAATCACACGGAGTTACTGATTTGATAGATGAAAATATTCTAAAGGGACCGCCGTTTATCGAACTAATTCTATGAGTAAAGAATGATTGGGCTAAGGGGTGGGAAAGGCAATCTGTCAGCTCTAAAACGATTCCCATTACTTGCCATAGCAAATGCAATAATCATTCGAGTCGGATTATGATTGATATTAGATATTCCCTAGAAAGTCATAAAGAATTGAAGAATCTCTTATAATCAACACAATTCTTCATTGACTGGAATTTTCGAATGATAAGTGGTCAAATTGATGACAAATTGCCAAATGAATCGTTGCCAAATTGCCAAATGGATTGATGACAAATTGCCAAATGGATTGATGACAAATTGCCAAATGAATCGTTGCCAAATTGCCAAATGAATCGTTGACAAATTGCCAAATGGACTATAGAATACCTATGAGGAGATATCTATGGATAAATATCTAAAACGATGTGTTGATACTAGATTAAAGGATAAGTTGGATAGTTCTGGTGCTGTGTGGATTAAAGGCCCTAAATGGTGTGGAAAATCTACAACAGCAGAACAAATAGCAAAAAGTTGCGTTTATATGCAAAGCAGGAAAGACAGAGACCAAAATATCGCATTGGCTAAGAATGCACCGGAAGTATTTTTGACCGGTAAAACTCCTAGACTGATTGATGAATGGCAAATCATACCTTTTATATGGGATGATATACGTTATGAGATTGATAAACGTGATACTTTTGGTCAATTTATTTTAACTGGGAGTGCTACACCTTTGACTAGTAAAGAAGAACAAGAAATACAACATAGTGGTGTAGGTAGAATATCAACGATTGTTATGAGAACAATGAGCTTGTTTGAGTCTTTGGATAGTAATGGAACCATATCGTTGGGCTCTCTGTTTAAGGGAGAAAAAGTTGCCCCTGCCACATGTGACAAGACATTAAATGATTACGCACAATATGCATGCCGTGGAGGATGGCCCAAATCTGTTGGGGCATCTGAAAAAGTATCCATCGAAATAGCAAGAAACTACTATAGTGGATTAATTGAAAATGATATCAAAGATATCGATGGCGCTTCTAGAGACACCGATAAGCTAAAGGCTTTTATGCGTTCGTATGCAAGGAATATATCAACCGAGTGCAGCATACAAACACTAGCTAATGATATAAAAGAATATGATAATAAAACGGTCAGCGATGAAACTATTAGAAGCTACATAAAAGCATTGGAAAATTTATATGTGATTGAAGATATAAAAGCGTGGAGTCCTAATTTAAGAAGCAAGACTACAATAAGGACATCACCGACAAGACATTTTATCGATCCTTCCATTGCATGTAGAGCTTTGGGAGCATATAAAGAAGATTTGATCAACGACCTTAGAACATTTGGATTGATATTTGAAGATATGGCTATCCGTGACTTGAAAACTTATGCGGATAAACTTGGCGGAGAGGTATATCATTATCGAGATAGAAATGGATTAGAGGCAGATGCAATAATTCATTTGGAAAACGGCAAATGGGCAGCATTTGAAGTCAAGCTTCATGATTCGGATAGAATTGAAGAAGGGGCGATTAATCTGCTGAAATTGGCAAAATTGATTGATGAGCAAAAGATGAAAAAACCAGCATTCTTAATGGTTATTACTGCAACGGAATATGCATATCAAAGAGAGGACGGTGTATGGATTGTTCCTCTTGCATGCTTGAGAGATTGATTTTTCATCTTGTCTCTCAAATGTGCTTTTCACACTTTGATAACTGACACTTAACATGTACGACTAAGTGTTTTTTTGCTTATGTTATAAGTTGGTTACTTGCAAAATGTTTTGTTCTTAAGTGATATTTAAGATTTTTTGTTCCTTAATATACGTTTAGAGCAACTTCTTTTTCAATTGTAAATACCTATAGGTCTGTTGCTGACAAGGTGCAATTAATGAAACTGGTCCTGTCTATCGGTTGTATCAAACAGGTGAAACAGAAAAATCATCTGTATCAAAACAATATATTACATGAGATTGACGAGTCTTTTATAATCAACACAATTCTTCATTGACTGAAATTTTCAAATGAGCAGAGGTCACATTGATGACAAATTGCCAAATGGATTGTTTGCCTAAACGAGAAGAATGTCAAGATTTCTTAGTACAACAAAATGGGAAAGTCATAGTTGATATTCAAAAAGTGCGATAAATAGCTTTCTTTTAAGAAATGAGAGAAAGATTTCTGTGGTATATGTGTGGTATATGGTTTCGTTTTTTACTTGCGCTCATTGTTTTCTAATCGGTAAAACTGTGGAATTCCACATCTTCTCCGAATAGGCTGTTTACTTTTACTACGCTTGATGATAAAATCTAATCGGTAAAACTGTGGAATTCCACAGAAAAGGAGATTATATGATCAAAAGAGAAAAATATCTTCAGGAATTGATCAAAGCAAAAGATAATGGTTTTCCGAAGGTGATCACTGGTATCAGAAGATGCGGTAAATCCTATTTGCTGAATCAGATTTATAAAGATTATCTTCTTTCCTCTGGTGTCAAAAAAGAGAACATCATCGAAATGAATATGACGATGGTTTCTTCTTACCCTTATCGTGATCCTATTTTTCTCTATGAGCATATTATTGAATTGACAAAAGGAAGTGATGCGAAGCATTATGTCTTCCTGGATGAAATTCAGGAAGTATATTCAATCATCAATCCTGCTTTGACAGAGGGCAAACACATCAAAGCCAAGGCAAATGATGATGAGATTGTCAGTTTTGTCGATGTCATTCTGGATCTTGCTTCAAAAGACAACATTGATCTGTATGTCACAGGAAGCAATTCAAAGATGTTATCGAGTGATATTGTGACGGAGTTCAGAGACAAGGCGACAAATATCAGGCTCCAGCCGTTGTCTTTTGAGGAATACTCCGAATATAGAAATATTGATGAGAACAAGGCCTTAGAGGAGTATATGGAATATGGAGGTATGCCTCTTGCTGTCCTCAAAGAGGAACAGGAGAAGGCGCCTTATTTGAAGAGTCTTTTTGAAACGACCTATCTGAAGGACATCATTGAGAAAAACAGATTCAGAAAAACAGAGGCTTTGGATGAGATCTGCACACTTCTTGCCACATGCGTCGGTGATATGATCAATTCAGAGAGAGTTGCCGATCTATATAAGGCAAAAACGAAGGACAAGATTGATTCTGAGACGGTCAATTCGTATATCAATTCTTTTCTTGATTCTTTTATCATATCTGAAGCATTCCGATATGATCTGAAAGGAAAGAATATCATTAAGTCAACGAAAAAATATTACTATATCGATACTGGTCTTAGAAATGCGAGACTGAATTTTGCCTATTCAGATCATGGAAAGATGCTTGAGAATGTCATTTACAATGAGTTGATCTATCATGGGTATAATGTCAATGTGGGAACATTTGATATGTTTGAGAATGACAAGAACGGAAAGACACTCCGTAAATCAATGGAGGTTGATTTCTTGGCACAGAAAGGTATCAGAATGTACTATATTCAGGTCTGTGATGATTATTCAAGTGAGGATAAAAGAACAAGAGAAATCAAGCCTTATATTGCTTTGAATGATCAGATTCAGAAGATTGTCGTAATCAATAAACCAATCAAAGAGTGTCGTGATAAGGATGGTTTTACAATCATTGGTGCTGTTGAGTTTATGCTGAGATTCATTCAGTGATGACTGCTGTTTTATTAGGCTGAAATGGGCATAAAGCTTTAGTTTTTTTGATCTGTTTGATAAGCAAAATATGTTGCTTGATGTTTTTTAGGTTGATTAGAATAATTTTTTGATTATGAAATAAAAGTTGATAAAATATAAATATGGTACTAATTGATACTAAAAAGCAAAGAAAAGAATAGCTGCGAAAAATTTCTAGAAAGACTGCATCAAATTCCAAAACGCAATATTGTTTTTCCTGATAGACTTAATCCAGCTAATAGGGAAACAGAAGCAAAATATCTTTGGACTATCGATGACAAGATTGAGATTATCAAGAACCTGACAATCGAAGATGTTGCCGATAAAGCTCCTGAACAGGATTTGAATCGCCCAGATTAAATTTGCTATTTCTTCTCTAGCGCACGTAAAAGCGGTTATGGTGAGTTGTATATTAAGATAGCTGAAAGGCCTGGAAAACCATTGATGATAGTGATCAGTCTTCATGAGAATTATTGATTGGGAATACCATAGGAAGGAGAAAATGATATGGAAAAGTATTATTGCGTGAATTGCGATGATGAGAGAGAAGCCAAAATCGAATGTGTTCAAGAACAGATGACTCATAAAGGCATCGCTTTTACCTATCCTCGTTATAATCTGATTTGTCTTACATGCGGAAAAGAAATCTATGATTATGATCTGGAGAGAAAGAATTCGCTTCTGAGAGCGGATGCTTATCGTAAAGCAGCCGGTCTTCTCACCAGTGAAGAGATCAAAGCAATCAGACTGAAGTATCATTGTTCTCAGAACGAATTCTCCAAGATATTGAATCTTGGTGACAAGGCTATTGCTAAATATGAAAGCGGATCTATCCAGGATTCTCAGATCGATTCTTATATTGCTTTGATGAAGGATAGCAAAAATTTCTATTCTCAGAAAATGAAGTCATTATCTGTAAAGCCTCTGAATTTTGAGATGATTCAGATGGATTTAAAATCATACCTTATTGATTTATCATTGACGGAGATGAATAAAACAAAAACAGAATCTTCTCCTTGTTGTTTTAAAGGCAAGAGAATCAATAATCTTCTTCAGATTGCATAGGTGGAAAAGAAAATGAAATTACCGGTTTATGAATTTTTGGGCTATCGTACAAGACAGATTGCTTATATGATTGATGGGGAGGAATATCCTCGTGAAATGAAGATTTCTGTTCCACAGTCATATTTCGATGAGGAAAAGAATCTTTATCAGTTTTTGATAGTGATGGATGGAAATGATATGAAGGACGGAAAAAATGTCTGCCATATTGTATTTCAGGCATTTTTCTCCTTGAATGATCTGAAATGGTGTGATGACCTGAAGAAAAATGATATCAGTCTTGATAATATGCTTTTTCCTGTCGTCTTTCCTTTTATTCGTCAGAAGGTTATGAACATTATGGAAGATAGTGGTTATTCTCCTGTTCTTCCTGTTCTGGATTTGAGGGGGGCTGATTTGAAAAAGGGCGTTGTCATAGAACTTTGAATTGAGATGTTCGACTTCGTAAAAGTTTCTTTTTATATTGTTTTGATTGCAGACATAATTTTGTCTGCTTTTTTATGTATGATGGGCATGCCATTGCTCTAGGGTGAAAGTCCCGAATAGGAACGTCGTTATAACTATATAGTGAAACTCAAGTCCAGTATCGTGAGGTCTTGGAGATTTGAAGAAATTCAAATTCGGAAAAGGTTTACTCCAAGAAGTCAGCAGAAGCCATAGTACTCGAAAGAGGAAGGGCTGAATAAACAAACCTTTGTAAAGTACAAATGGGAGTGTCTATTTAATCCGTATTGAATAATGGTTTTTATGAAATTAAGAGGCTTCATATAATTCGAGTCGATCCATTGAAAAAAATATATACAAAATGTATAATTTATTACGGAAGCGTGATTTATATGGAAAACCGAAAAGCTTTGTATTATTTATTAAAGGCGGAGATTAGTGGAATTAAGAATATCGATTCGCCTATTCATTTAGACTTTTATCCTGATATTATTAAGGATAAGATTGATTTCAACCACAATAATGTCAAAGGTATTTATGGTTGCAATGGTGCTGGCAAGACAGCAATTATTACTGCCTTTTACATTTATCAGAGGGTGCTAAGTTCTGATAATTATTTACTTCAAGAAAATGTCATTTATAATCTAAAAAATGAAATCAATTACAAAACAAAGAAATTCACTATTTCTTTAGTGTTTGGATTGGGATTGGATGGTTCTTGTTTGCGAGTTATGAAACATGAATTAACAATTAAATTGGTTCATGATATCCCTACTATTTTCGAAGAAAAATTATTTGTTTTAAATTCCGTGAAAAAGAGTTTATCTGATCCGACAAATTACACTTTGTTGGCTGAAAACAGCCATGGGGAATTTATCCCTCATTTTGATATTGATGAAGATGATAAAAAATTGTTTGCTTTTTCTACCAGAGATTTGGCATCAAACTCTTTTGTGACATTGTTCACTCTTGCGTTTTTTGATGCACTGATTAAAAATAAGGCTAAACTCAAAATCACTAAAGATAATGACAACAATATTGCACCAATTGAGGGATGGCCGTTTGTTTTTATAAATACATATTTATTTGGATTCAATATTGAAGCATCTTTGTTAAATGAAGATATTCATGAAAAATCACTTGAAACAATGAAGTCTAAGGTTGAATATGAAATGAAAAAGATGGCGGAGTATTTACCTATCGATGAAACTAGTGTTTCGTTTGCTTTTACTCCATTTTCTGCAGATGAAATATTAAAAACAAACTATGATAAATATCTAGAAAAGGTAAATAAACTTGAGAAATTTATTAAGATTTTCAAACCAGAATTAAAAGAAATAAAAATTCATAGAAAGCAGAATAAAGAATATTATTTGTGTGAAAAGTCTTTTGTTTATGATGGATACGAAGTTTCCTCTGAATTTGAATCAGCAGGTCTTAAAAAATTAATTTCTATTTTTAATGTGTTGGAAAGGGCTGCTTCTGGTGCCATTGTATTTATAGATGAGTTGGATCACTCTATTAATAGTGTCTATCTTAATGCGTTGATTGAATTCTTCCAAGAATATGGTGCTGGCCAATTGATTTTTACCACTCATAATTTAGAACCGATGAATGTTTTAAACAAGCATAAATACGCAATTGATATTCTTAATGGTGATCACGAAATTTATACATGGACATCTAATGGTAATTATTCTCCTTTAAATCAGTATAAGTCTGGTATGACTCCAGGTTCCCCGTTTAACATTTCAAGTGATGATTTTCTTACTTGTTTTTCATATGAGGAAAAATAGGTATGTCAATCCAATTGATTATTGCTGTTGAAGCAAACAAAGAAAGCAAAAGTGATTATCGATACATTGATCCTTTTATTAAGAGATATTTCAAAATTGGCACTAATAAAATCAGTTATGTTTATATGGGTTCAAAGATGAATTATTCAGATAAAGGGATCAATAAACAAATTACTTCTTTGATCAATAGCTACAAAAGAACTGGCGAATCTCATGTAATATATTGTTTTGATACAGATGATTTTTCTGTTTCACCTGATCATCAGGCGAATGATGAAAAAATCAAAAAAAATCTTGGCCATAATAGTGATATTGTCTGGTTTAACAGAGACATTTAAGAAGTATTTATCAATAGTCGCTTAGAAAATTCAGAAAAGAAGTCGAAATCTATTGATTTTCTTGCAAAGGGCCTTATCAAGTTTGTTTCATACCAATTGTTTAAATATGAGGATGACTTTGTGGGAAAGCAAAGATCTAATTTGGGTGTTGTTATTAGCAAATATTTAGAAAAGAGTTCTGAATAAACCAATGACTACACAGACATCTTAAACTTGATTTAAAAAATGGATAATAGCGTAAACATACCGACACTGTTCTCCATTATTCAAACTATATTTTATTGTAAATCGGGGAGCAAAATCACGCTCTTGTTGTTTATTAAGAAAACTATCCAAAGAGATAAAAGATGCATACGAAAAGCCAGGCTTTCCTGGCTTTTACTATCAGTCGATGATTTCAATTGTGTTCTCTGTCTGAAGAAGAGAAACAGGAATAGAGGCGATATTCTTTCTCTGTCCGTTTTTCTCGTCTTTAAGAGAAAGTTCATTTCCGTTGAAGAGGATGATTCTCTTCTTGCCTGTCTGTCTATGAAGAAGATGAATCTTCTTTCCTTGGAAAGTAAGATTCATGCTGGCTTCATGATAAGGGAAGTAAGAGGCAGGATGGAGTGTGATCTCATCAAGATGCGGATCAAAACCAAATGCGTTTCTCACCAAGGATTTGAAGAGTGTTGAGGAGCTGCCTGTGAACCAGTCGTTCATGCTCTCTCCATCACATCCGATCTCAGGGTTGTAGACATAGCTGTTTGGCATAATGAATGGTGTCGTGGAGATGAATTCATGTGTGATCGGGATCAGCTTGAACATTTCATCAAAGGCCTCTTTGTCATGGCCTAATAAGAAGAGGGAATCTAAAGCGAAGACGCTTCCATGGATATAGGTTGCTGCATTTTCGGCTGTTCCTTTAGGAAGATTGACGATTCTCCCGACTTGATAGGCATCATTGTCAAAGAAGGGATCAAAGGTTTTAAAACCATATTTTCCTTCTAATTTTCTGTATGCGGATAAGACGGCAGGGATGTATTCAGGATGGCTCTTATAGAATCCGCTTAAGACATAGAAGGCATTGGATGTCAGTGTGTCTCTGTTTTGATGATCGATATCATCAAAAGAGCCGACATAGAAGGAACGATTGTTTCCCCATCCATGGATGATTTTGACCTCATTTCCTTTTCTGACAAAGGCGTGTTTCAACAATCCGTCTTCAATGGTTGATTCAGCCTTTTCTAAAGTTGAAATCCATTTCTCTTCATTTCCGAGTTTCTTTAAAATCTCAAGTGTCTTGTTCAATGCGGAATAGAGCTGGAAAGTGGCCATGATGGAAACACCGTTTCCGAATTGGCTCTTTCCTTCTCCTTTTCCTAATCCGTCGATGGCATCGTTCCAATCGCCGTATAAGGTCTTTAAACAACCGGTATCGCTATCTATATTATCGATAAGATAAGCTAACATCTGCTTTAGATGATCTAAGACACTGTCTTCTCTTGAAGAGAAGCAGGCAGAGGAATCCTCATGGATTTCGATGTATCTTCTCTTCTCATTCAAGATGCTGTAATCATTGGTATAGGAGAGGTACTGATAGATTGCATCAACCACCCATAATCCCTGATCAATGAATTCTCTGCTATCGATTCTGACAGAGTCAGAAGAAGACCATGCGAATTGTCTTGGGCATCTTCCTGTTACAGAGACATAATCTAAGCATCCTAATATCTTTTCTCTTACCATCTCCGGTTTGAAGATGACAGCAGCTTCCAAAGCCTGGAAGATATCTCTGAAACCTAACATTTTCAGGGTGCTGTTTTTTGTTGATGCACAGTAATCGACCTGTTTGACAAGCATCTTGGAGAAGGAGGTGAATTTCTCTCCGCTTAATACTTCATTTCCGTCAAAGGAGAAGATGTCATAGGTTTCTTCTGTGCTAGGGAGAGAAAGGAAATAGGACTTGATTTCACTTAAGGACATCTTTTCTTCTTTATCTGTGAGCTGATAGGAGAATTCGAGGGATTCTTTTGGACCTAAATGAGCGTGCAAGAAGTCTCCTGCGATGGCGGTATCGCCAAAGCAGGTGACTTCTTTCTCTTCGAAGAAGCTGCCTTTTAATAGACATAAAGACGAATCCTTGTTTCCGGTCTTGCTATCCGCGTAGACGAGTCTTGATGTCGTGTTATCGATTGATTCGATATGATCGGAATTGCGATAGAAGAAATACTGATTGTAGAGATGTTCATCTCTTGAGATGTCTTCTGTTGTGTTGAACTTGAAGCAATCATCTTTGATTTCACATTTCTTGAACCATTTGGTTTCAACGCTGGAGTAGTTTGAATGCATCAGCATCGGATTGAAATAGAGTGAGGAATAGATTTCTTTTTCTTCCTCTGTTTCATTGATTGCTTTTCCGTAGATCAAAAGTTCTTTTTTGTCATTGAGTGTCAAAGTGACAAAATAGAAGATACCTTCGGTATGTAAAATATAGGTGACTGAATGATAGGAGAAGTAGGTTGCTCTTTCTACATTCTTTTCCAGCACGTTCTTATCGAAATCAAACAAGGAGATGGGAAGGTATTCCTCTCCTTGTTTGATTCCTAAATAGAAGGAGAGGAAGGAGGTTTCTCCTTCGACTGTTTCAGGAATCAGAAAGAAATCGGATTCGCTGAGATGGATCTTTCCGTTTGAGTGAGCCCATAATACCATACCGTCTTTGACATAGGGGTATCTTGCATCGCTTCTTCTGTCTCTGGTAAGGAAGATGCCATTGTTATAGAAGATGTAATGGTTCTTTTCTTTGTCTGCTTGTTCTTTCAGTGTTGAAAAATGATTCAGTAGTTCGTTGTAAATATTCATAGTTTCCTCAGTTGTGGTCGTGTTGAATGACAAAATCTTTGATTGCCTGAATATCTTTCAGGCAGTCCTCTTTCTTCTTTTCGCTTTCGACGAAGATTCGAATAAGAGGCTCTGTTCCTGAAAAACGGATCAAGGCCCAGTCACCCGTGGGGAAGTAGTATTTGAAGTTGTTGTTGATCTCTTTGACAATGGCTCCTTTTTCAGAAAAAGAGGGAAGAGACTTTCTGCACGCCTCTTTGATCTTTTCTTTGTTTTCAAAAGTGATGCTGTCTTCATAGGATACCTTTTTGAAAGAGGCAAAGTCTCTTACCTCTTTCATGATCTCTGAGACAGGTTTATCCATATTGGAGACCATCTCTAAGAACAGTGCGGAAGCGAAGGTGGAGTCTTTTCCGTAGATATATCCTCTCATGGTGAGGCCACCGGAGCTTTCTCCTCCTAATAAAGCATCATATTCTTTGATTCCTGAAGAGATGTTTTTGAATCCGACATCGACTTCATGGCACTGATATCCTAATTTATTTGCGACAGCATCGACAAGGTTGCTTGTTGCAAGATTTTTGATGATGTCACCTTTTTCGCCTCTGTATTTGACAAGGTAGTAGTAGATAGATGCCAATATCTCATTGGCATCGACAAAGTTTCCTTTCTCATCGAGAATGGAAAGTCTGTCGCAGTCAGAGTCGGTGCCTAAGCAGATATCGAAACGTTCTTTCAATAAGAGCTCTTTATCAGCCATCATGTTCTTTTCGACAGGGTTAGGAAGAAGACCGCCGAATAAGGGATTGTGTTCGTTATGGATGACCTTGATGTTTTCAAAACCCATCTTTCTCAATGTCGGTTCTAAGGTAAGAAGGCCTGTTCCATAGATAGGATCGACAAGGATCTTCAATTCCTTCTTTGCCTTCTTGATGTGCAAGAACTGTTCGATATAGGCTAAATAAGGAGGAAGGATAGAAAGGTAACTTACCTTTCCTTCTTCTAAAGCGTGCTTGAGAGGAAAGACTTTGATATCTTTGACTTCTGCAATCTTCTTTTCTAGTTCATCCGTCAAAGATTTCTCAGCATCCATGCCCTCTTTCTGGAAGAGCTTGACACCATTGAACCAATAGGGATTATGGCTTGCTGTCAGCATGATGCCGAATTCATGATCTCTCACTTTGCTCTGCTGCATGACAGCAGGAGTAGGAGATGGCTCACTGGATAAAAGAACAGGAATGTCATTTCCGGATAAGACTTCTGCGATCCATTCACTGGCTTCTTTGGAGCAGAATCTGAAGTCATAGCCGACGATGATCGGCTTATGATATTCTCTCTCCTTGTATATGTTTGCAATCCCCTGCGCGATCGATTGAATGTTGGCTTTAGTGAAATCGTCGGCTATCACTCCTCTAAAACCACCGGTTCCAAATTGAATCATAACGAAATCCTCAACTTTCTGATAAGATTGTATCATAATATTGTTGAGATATGATATAATTATTTTATAAAGTAAAAAAATGCGGAGGCGCTTATGTCGATCATTAGAAATTCGAATGTGTATCTGGAAAACAGGGGCATTGTTAAAACCTCTTTGAGAATTGAAAATGGCATGATCGCTGAAATCTCTGATGAGATAGAGGGAAGCAATGCTATCACTCTTCCTGAGAAGCAGATCTTAGTTCCTGGCTTTATCGATGAGCATACCCATGGAGCGAATGGTTCTGATGCAATGGATGCTAGTAGCAATAGCCTTCATACGATTGCTAAAGCAATCTTAGAGGAAGGTACGACATCTCTGTTATTTACGACAATGACGATGACAAAGAAGAGAATCCTCTCTTCTTTGTCTACAATCCGTGAATATCTTCTGAATCAGGATAAGAGTGTTGCTAACGGTCTTGGCATTCATCTTGAAGGCCCATTTATCTCCCCGGCTTTTTGTGGAGCCCAGAACAAAGCGGATATCCTAGAACTGAATGCTGATGACTTAAATGATTTCATAAGAGAAAGCGGAGACAACATCAAAGAGATGACCTTCTCCTATAAAGCAGGGCATGATGATTTCATCAAATTGGCTCATGATCATCATATTGTCCTCTCTTTAGGTCATACGGATGATACTTATCAGGAAGCCAAAGAGGCCTTTGATAAAGGTGTCAGATTAACGACTCATACCTATAATGCAATGAGAGGATTCCATCATCGTGAGGCTGGAACAGTTGGGGCTCTTTTCATGGATGATAGAGTATCCTGTGAACTGATCCTTGATCTTCATCATGTCTGCAGAGAATCTGCAGAGATTCTCTATAGAATGAAGGGCAAGGATCATATCATCCTGATCACTGATAGCATGGAGGCCAAATACTTAAAAGACGGCCAATATGAATTGGGCGGAAATCCAGTCTATGTCAAAGACGGAACAGCAAGACTGAAGGACGGCACCCTTGCCGGATCGATTCTAAAGATGAATGATGCGATCAGAAATGCAAAGGATGTCTTCTCAATCAGCTTAACGGATGCGATTGACTTAGCTACGATCAATCCGGCAAGAAACTTACATGTCGATAATATGATAGGCTCTATCGCTTTAGGAAAGAGAGCAGACTTTGCTCTCATTGATGAGAACATCAATGTCTATAAGACGTTTAGAAATGGTGTATGTGTATACAATAAAAAAGGAGAATAATTATTATGAGATTGATTTGTCTTACAAAAGAAGAAGTCGCAAAGGAAGTAGCAGATAGAATTCTGAATCTGGTTGAAAAGAAGCCGAATTGCATCTTAGGCTTGGCAACAGGCTCTACTCCGATTGAAACCTATAATGAGATCATCAAAGAAAGCAAGGAAAGACATATCTCCTTTCAAGATGTGAAATCCTTTAACCTTGATGAGTATGTCAACAACAGTGACTTCTCTCAGTCTTATCGTTACTTTATGGATTCTCATCTTTTTGATTTCATCGACATCAAAAAGGAGAATACGAATTTCCCACCTGAAACAAATCCTTCTTCTTATGATGACAAGATTGATCAGGCTGGAGGCATCGACTTTCAGATCTTAGGAATCGGAAGCGATGGACACATCGCTTTCAATGAGCCCGGAACACCCTTTGACAGCAAGACACATATTGCAGACTTAAAGGAAGAGACAATCAGAGATAACTCAAGATTCTTCAAGTCTATTGATGATGTTCCTACCCAGGCTGTTACGATGGGCTTATCCACTATCATGAAATCTAAAGAGATTGTCTTATTGGCATTTGGTAAGAACAAAGCAAAGGCAATCAAAGCCATGTTTGATAAGCCTAGCATTGATTGTCCTGCTTCTATCCTTTCTTCTCATCCTGATGTCACTGTCTATTGTGATGAGGATGCTAAAGAGCTGTTGAAGTAAACGAAATGAATAAAGGCGCTACATGAGGTGGCGCCTTTATTCGTTGTGCTGCAGAAAGAAACAATTTTTTATTCTTCTATTTTGTGTGTTTGATTCTATTGGGCCATGTACAAATCATTGATGACGCAATTATGTTTCGTCAGTGTAGAATTCCCAACAAAATAACGATAAGCATAAATCATTAGGAACGTTCTAACGAAGCCTCTGCCATGAGAAAATTATGGCGGAGACGTTTTTTGTTTATGAGGAAAAGCAAGTACGAACAGTATCTGGAAATGTACAAGATGTCAGGAATGTCGATGTTGTGTTTTAGCAAAGAAAAGAATAATCATCGTCCTATGTTTATGGGTTCATTCACTGAAAATATGGTTACGTACTTGTATGGAATGTTGTTGTTTTTTCAGTATAATATTAATATATGAGTGAGGGTGAATAGATGATAGATAAAGAATCTTTGATCAAGAAAATCAGAAAGGCATTTGAACAAGAAGTGTTTCAGTTTGGTTCTGAATTTTCTGATGAAGAAATGTATTACCTATTCAATGATGCAAAACACTTATTGAATAAAGTCAAAAACGGTGAATATTCTAAAATTCCTTTGCCTTGTCAAAGAGAAGTCTTTATCGTCTTAGCTTGGCTTACAAGAAAATGGAATTATGAAGAGAGAGGATGGCTTCCGTTTCTATCCAGATGGTTTTTTGGAGACGATGATTCAATCAATGGGAAAGTGTATTTTGAATTATGCAAATGCATTGACTCATTATCGGAAAGAGACATTATCCTTTCTTTTCCTTCTTCTAAGAAAAAATACTATTCGACGATCTGCTGTTATTCTTTTTCACCAAAGGAATCAATTGAGGCTTTCTTAGACCTCTGTTGGTCTATTTATGCCAATGATTTTCAAGAAGATTACACGGGCAATAAAGAAATGATTCCAGATATTGTTTCAATCCTTAAAGATAGATTCAAAAATCAGAAAAACGAGAATGATGATATTACAATCGGTTCTGGAATTTATGCGATACGTGTCGGCTTAAAAGCGTTGATGATCGATCAAGAACAGGCATCTTGCAGATTGCTTGAACGAATATTCGAAAAAATAGATAAGGCGTACTACTATAAGAATTATTCGACGACATCCTATTTTGATGAATTGTTTTTGAATTGGTGGGAAAATAAAAAAGATGCATTCTGGAAAGAGAAGATTAGTCAGCGAACACTATCAGTTGCCAAGGACTATTCATCTATCAGACCTCGTTATATGTATAAAGATTCTCAGGTTTCATTGATTATTCCATCAATCAGAATGAACAATTATTCTGATAACAATCCTTGGCTTGAGGTCTTTGCTAATGGTGACCTCGTTATTGATAGATCAATGAGGACTTCTGGTTCTGGTTTGATGATGCTGACAAAAGAAATAATGATAGATATTTCTAATTATTCTTTTGCTGATAACATTGATATTCGAATAGTCATATCACATAATGGAAAAACAATTTATGATTCATCTAATAGATTGAAACGTAGCTTCTTGTTGTTTGATGATTGCGGAAGAGAAATGAACGGCCCTAGTTTAAAGCCAGGAAACTATTTCCTTTATGCTATTCATATCGATGATATGAATATTCCATTCGATTGTCAGAATATCATTTCGCATTTGTATTCTTTGATTGCTCATCAAGGAGAAATGATTCAAAAGAGGAATGATTTCGTTTACTTTGAAGACAAAGCAGATGGTAGTGAAACCTTTGTTTTAGTGAATAAAGAGAAGAATATTATCTACCTGGAAAACGGCGAGAACTATGATGTTCTCTCTGCCTCTATATCGCTTCTTCTTTCTTCAAAGGATATGGCTAATGATATCCAAATCAAAATTGATGATAATCAATATCATCTCAATTATTTTGCGTATGTGCAGCAAGGGGATTTCTGTTCTTATGATATTACGAATATCATCGAAAAAGGAAAACCTTTTTCGATGATGGTCTTTTCATCCAGCAAGAATAAAATCATTCATCAAGTCAAAGGAATATTCTTTAACCAGGTGATTGTTAAATATGATAAGACCATTTATTTTGCAGATGCTATTCCAGAAAAAATCACTGTGAATCTTGATGGAAAACTATTTATAAGAGAATTCCAGTCCTTTGTGGAAGAGTATGCGATTCCTTATCGAAAGGGGGATTTTGTTGTAAATCCTCCTTTTATACGTTGGAAAATGGATGATGGTGAATTTGTTACAGAAACAAAGACTTATTTTTATCGCGATGCCTTAACCAACGGTTCGAAAATGAAAATAGAGGTTCCCTATTCTTCGCCATATCAGGTTGGAATCAATAATCAGCTATTGGCTGAAAAGAATGGCTGCTTTAATGTCGGTGAAGTTATAGAAAGCCTGTTGTCCCATTCAGAACAGAAATTAATCAGTGTTATCTTACGTTATCAGAAACAGTTTTATGAATTGGCGAGAATTTATCTTAAACCATGTATGGAATCAAATGCGTTTCTAGTTGATTCAGATAAAGGTCTTGTTGTTTTTGATCCGACTAGATTTCATGTCGGGGAAAAAGGAAAAGTAATTGCTAGATTCTATAACGAAAGACAATCCTTGGTTCAGGAAAATGATATTGATATTTCATCTAGCCAACCTATTTCTGTGGATTGTTCAAAATTAGAATATGGATATTATCAGATGAAGATTCTTAAAGAAGAATCAGGCCTTTTTAGAAAAGAAACGCTTCTTCATGAATGCAGAATCTGTTTAGGAAATGAGAAAAGCTTCCGATTCATGAACAAGCATCTCAAAATTGACAATATATTACCAATATCCTCACGCGGAAGAGCGTCATATCCTAAACCGATTCATCCTTTCTATATAGATTCTCTTCGGTATGTTAAAACAATCGATGGCGAGGATATTTATTTAGGAAGATTGTATCTGAAGAAGAGACTGGAACCGGATAGAAAAATCTATTTGGATGCCATGTATGATGAGGATGGTTTCAAAATAAATGTCAATCCTTTGATAATCAGATTTATTTCTGATAAAGAATGCTATTTAGGCTATGATTTTGATCTGTCTGATCCTGAATGCAATGAATATGAAGAATTTTCAATCTCATCTGATTATCGAGTGGTTGTCGGAGAGACAAGGAACCATTTGAATATTGAAGTAGATTATTACTATTACAAAGTGGAGGATGACAAAAATGTTTAATCCGGCAGAAGCATCTAAAAGAATCAAAGAAGAATTTGCAAGCTATATTAAAACGACCTTTGCTTTTTCTGATAGCAGTTTACGTGAGCAGTTCTCTCATGAGATTGATGCCACAATTTCAAAAGGGCCATATCTTGAAATCAATAGTGTCTTTAAGACTGGAAAGAGCATAAGCGAGTTGATTGAAGAAGGCGTATTATCACCGCTTTTTGCTGACTTGGAAAAGACAAAAGCAAAACCTGTTCTTCCATTGAATAGAAAACTGTATTTGCATCAGGAACAATCGATAAGGACGATTGTTAATGGTAGTAATGCGGTCATTTCCACTGGTACAGGAAGCGGTAAGACAAACTGCTTCTTGATTCCTGTCATCAATGAACTGCTAAGAGAAAAAGAGAACAAAACATTAGGCCCTGGAATAAGAGCAATCTTCATCTATCCGATGAATGCATTGGCGAATGACCAGATCAAAAACATAAGACGACTATTGATGGATTATGAAGACATCACTTTTGGTGTATACAATGGTTCAACAAAAAACGATGAGGATGATGCCATTGCTCTATATGAGTCGATGTTTGCCGGGGAAAAGATAGAGAAGCTTAGACATCCTCTGAAAAACGAATTGATTTCAAGGGAGAAGATGAAGGAAACTCCACCAAACATCTTGTTTACCAACTATGCAATGCTTGAGCATTTGTTGTTCAGGCCTAATGATGATGTTTTGTTTTCGAATTCTGATTTCCGATTTATTGTTTTAGATGAAGCGCATGTCTACTCTGGCGCTACTGGAATAGAAACAGCTATCTTGTTGAGACGATTGGAGGCAAGAGTTGTATCGAAATCAAAGATACAATATATTCTTACTAGTGCAACATTAGGAAGCGGAACAGATTATGATGATGACATAGTTCGATTTGCAGAGAATCTTTGCGGTGAAAAGTTCGATAAGGGAAATATTATCCGTTCCACTAGACTGACATATGCTGAAGGAACAGGCTTAAAAGATTATGATTTCAATCTTATTAAAGAGTTATCAGATCAGGAGAATCTTGTCAGTGCTGTGCTGGACAAATTTCAGATTCCATATCAAAAAGGAAAAGAAGAGGCAGAACTCCTATATGATTTCATCTCTTCTTCAAAACAATATCATAGGCTGAGACAATACTATCTACGTCTGAAAAAGAATGTATGCTCCATCAAAACGATTCAAAAAGAGAATGTCTTAGGGACTGGTGATCTAGATTCAGTCATCGCATTCATTTCTTTATGCACAAGAGCAAGAAAGAATGGGCAAAAACTGATTGATGCAAGGTATCATTATTTTCTTAGAAGTTTAGAAGGAGCGTTTATTACATTACAGGAACAAAAGAAACTGACTTTGACAAGACAGAATTTCATTGATGGATATAAGGTCTTTGAAATTGCAATATGTCCGGATTGTGGAAAATATGCGTTGGTTGGAAAGATAGAAGACGGGAAACTGGTTCAGTGTAAAAGATATGATCCTCAACTCGAGTATTTTGTCTTTTTGGATGATTATGATAGTGAAGCAGAGGAAGACGATGAAAAGATAGAGGATGTCTATTACCTTTGTCCACAATGCGGGGCTATAGTAGAAGAAGATGATATCAAAAACAAACCTTGCGATTGTGATTCTCATAAATATGTCAGAGTTGGCAAAATTAAAAGAAAGGCAATAGGAAGCGAAGGACTCGTCAGATGTGTAAATTGTCATAACGGATATTATTCACGCCTTTATCTTGGCAATGATGCAGCCACTTCGGTTATTGCAACTGCATTATATGAAGAGCTGCCTGAACTTACTTACGAAGAAGATGTTGTTGCACCGGTCAAAAAATCAATCTTTGGAAATCTGCTTTTACATGCAAAGAAGAAAGAAATCACGAAAGGAAGACAGTTCCTTGTGTTCTCGGATGGCCGACAAGAGGCGGCTAAATTCGCATGTTACTTAAGTAAAAGCTATCAGGAATTCTTAAGGCGAAGAGGAATATGTCATATCATTGAGCAAAACAAAAACAGCATCATTCAAGAGAATTATACGGTTGAAGATTTTGTTAGAAAACTGACTTCCTATTTTTCAAATAAGAGAACATTTGCTTCTTCAAATAATGATTTTTCCAACTTGACAACGATAAGTGAAAAGAACGCTTGGGTTGCTATGATGAATGAGATGATGCGTTTCTCATCCTCGACATCATTGACGGCTTTAGGCGTTCTTCAATTCTCGTATTTGGGTAATGACAAATTGGTTGATCCGCTTGTTGATCAATACAACATCTCTAAAGAAGATTCGAAAATGTTTCTTGACTTGTTGGCATTTGAGGTTGCAAAAACTGGAGCTATCATTCCGAATGATGATACAATTCTTACTGATGATGATCGCGAATACCTTTTCTATTCTCCTTCTCAGCATTTCCTGACCCGTTTTGCTGAAACGGAAAAGAGAAAAGCCACTGTCAGCAATTGGTTGCCTAAAGCAAGAAATACAAGAAATGGGGCTTATTATTTCTCCAACAAATTGAATTATGTGAAAGAGTTCCTCAAAATATCGGATGTGGAGGCATATGAGTTTTTGGACAATTATTTCTCATATCTGACAGATCCAGAATCGGGAAATGATTATCCGATGATTTCACCGAACAAAGATGGTAATTATGTCCTTCCGGTTCGATATTTCAAAGTGCTGATCTATTCTGATCCTAGAGCAAAATGGTATCGTTGCAATCGCTGCTTCAGAATCTCTCCTTTCCATTGCTTTGGACATTGCGTAATGGGAAGATGTCATTCTACTGTGAAAGAGATATTGCCGAAAGATATTTGGAAAGACAACCATTTTGTGAATCTCTATTTTGCTGAACGCATGACACCGCTGTTCATCAAAGAACACACTGCTCAGTTAAGTAAGAAAGAAAGTGCAGAATACCAGGAACAATTCATCAAAAAAGAAATCAATGCTTTGTCTTGTTCCACCACATTTGAAATGGGAGTTGACGTCGGTGATCTGGAAACGGTCTTTTTAAGAGATGTTCCACCCCTTCCATCCAATTATGCTCAAAGAGCAGGACGTGCGGGAAGAAGCGTAGATTCCGCTGCTTATTGCGTGACTTTTGCAAAACTGAGTTCTCACGATCTTTCTTATTTCCAGGAACCCGAGAAAATGATTGATGGTATTATTCTTCCTCCTTTGTTTAAGGTGGACAATGAGAAGATTGTCAAAAGGCATGTCTATGATGTTGCTTTATCGATGTTTTTGAAGATGAAGCCGGAATTCTATGATAAGAACAATGCTGACTCTTTCATCAATGAGAAAGGCTATCAGGAATTTATAGATTGGTTGGAAACAAAGCCCGATAGATTAAAGGACCTTCTTAAAAAATCTATTCCAGATGTGAATAATCTACATCAGCGATTAGGGATCAATGACTTTTCATGGTTAAATGATTTCTGCGGTGAGAACGGCATCTTTACTTCTTTAATCAGAGAGTATGAGTACAATGTTTCAGAATTCGAGAAACTGATTAAAAGTTTAAAGAAAACAAGTCTTCATGATGCTTCTTTGACAGAGACCAAATTGAATATCTATAAGAACAATAAGCTGATTGATTTTTTGGCGAGAGGAAATATTCTTCCTCGCTATGGGTTCCCAGTTGATACCGTTGAATTGGAACAGAATGTTACAGCTTCTAATATCGAAAAACTTACTTTGACAAGAGATTTATCAATCGCAATAGCTGAATATGCACCATCATCAGAAGTTATAGCAGATGGGAAAATGTATACAAGCCGATATATCAAGAAGACAATTCTTGGGAATAGCAAGGAATGGAGAACTGCATATATTGGCAGATGCCCTAATGATGAATGTCAGACAATGAATTACAGTGTCGTTCCTATTGGGGAAGAAGGCATTCCGTGTTCTAGTTGCGGAGAAATTATGCATCCGATTGATTTCAAAGAGAGCATTGAACCCGTTTCTGGCTTTGTGACAGATACAATTGCCAAAGATGTTCCAATGAAGAGACAGGAAAAGAGCTATCGCTCGGAAGATTATTACATTGGCAACACCGAATCGAAGATGATTGATAAGTTCAACTTTTTGATCAATGGAATCAAAGTCGAAATCGAATCGACTACAAATGATTCTTTGATGGTTAAGTCAAGCAAAGATTTTTATGTCTGTTCGAAATGCGGATATGCAATTGCTTCAGATGAAACTCTTCCAAATGATTCAGAAGCGAATAAACTGATACGAATGAGAGCTCATAAGATTACTACAAAAAACGAACACATCAGTGCATTTGGAAATTACAAGTGTCCGAATACAGAATTACAAAGATATTCACTTCATCATGTTTTCAATACTGATGTTGCAAAAATCAGTTTTGGATGCGACACCTCTGATTATGACACGATGATTTCTGTTTTATATGCGCTTCTTTATGCAACCTGTGATATTCTGAACATAGAAAGATCAGATCTGAAAGGATGCTTAGCTAGAAAAATATCAAATCACAATGTTCAGCATTCAATTATTATTTATGATGCTGTTCCAGGGGGAGCTGGTCATTCAAGAAGATTGGTTACTGAAGATGGAATGCTGTTTATCAAAATCGTAAAAGCAGCTCTTAAAAAAATGGAATTATGCCATTGTGATCCTTCTTGTTATAATTGCCTTAGAAGCTATGAGAATCAGCAAATCCACGATAAACTTAACCGTAAACTTGCTATTAAATTCTTAACAAAGTTGGATGGGGACATTGAACTTGAAAAATAAAAGAGAGTTGGCAAGTGTTAATTCTGGAATATGTTAAATTGGTAGGTATATTCAAAAGAAGTTTTTTGTCGGTAAAATCTAACATTCCATGAATAATGTAACAACAGAGAGCGTAATTTCAGCCCCCTATATCAAATGAGGTC
>ERZ1106978.299-NODE-299-length-39023-cov-3.565772_pt1 | contig 39023 bp, 38 predicted proteins | sample MGYA00403689_ERZ1106978 | MGnify/ENA primary metagenome ERZ1106978 (study PRJEB35170, sample SAMEA104062434) | human gut metagenome | biome: human gut; feature: human-associated habitat; material: faeces | place: Denmark | collected 2012-08-02 ...
GGCTTCCATATCGAGGAAATCCACGGGCTTTGTTGCGCTTTTTTTTACAGCGCCAGAAACATCATATTCTTTATCAATTTTGCAAACGGGACGTCGAGGGCGCCGTCCCCTACATATTGCCCCGACTACTCAATACTAAGAAATTCATCAGGTATGTAAGACAAGCATTGCTGCACGCTCTCACGAGTGAAGCCCTCTACATAATTCTTGGCAAACAGCTCATCAGTGTATTCCGCATAAGGATAAACAGTGCAGTTGTACCAATCGCCATAGTATGAATCACCCTCAAAGTGCGATATTATCGGTATCGCCTTAACGTTCTCGAATGTCACCTCATTGGTGTCAGGGTCTTTAACAACATTAAGCTTGCCAATAAGTCCTACAAGCGACTTTGTGTCATACATAGTGGAAATAAAGTTGCCCAAACCGTAGTAAACGAACGCCTGTCCGCCCTCAGGCTTGTCAAGATATCCGCAAGTGCTGATAGTGTGCGCCTGCGTGCCTATTATCAGGTCAGCACCCCACTCCACAAGCTTAGGCGTTATCTCCGTCTGCTGTTCGTTAAGCTCGTTCTGTATCTCTGTGCCGTAATGACATGAAACCACAACAACGTCTGCCATTTTGTCAGCCTCTTCTATCTGAGCCTTTATCTTGTCCTCTTCATCAAGATATATCACCTGAGCACCATCACCGCTGAGATAATTGCCGTTGGTGTGTTCCATATATCCCAGAAAAGCAAATTTTATGCCGTTGACTTCCATGGTTTTGATAGTGTCAGCGTCCTCCTGTGAACGATAAGCACCGTAATGCACAATGCCCTTTGTGTCCCAGTAATCAAGAGAGCTTATAAGCCCCTCTTCACCCTGGTCGAGAACATGATTGTTTGACATAGAAACCACATTGAAGCCCATGTCAACTATTTTGTCGCCCACAGCAGTTGGCGACGCGAACATAGGATAGCTTTGTGGTTCAACGCTGTCTGTAACAAGCGTTTCCTGATTGATTATAGCCACATCAGTGCCTTCTATGTACTTTGTAACGTGTTCATAAGCCTGCGTGAAATCATATTTTTCACCGCCGCCAAGCTTTAGCGCCTCATTATAAATGTTGTCGTGTATAAGGTTGTCGCCCACACAAACCAGCGAGCAGGTGTAGCTTGGCTGTTCCTTTTCTTCTTCCTTCACCTTGACCTTTTTTTTGCTGGAGCTGTCCTCAGTTTTTTTGACTTCCGCTTTGCTCTCGGTTTCGGTCACTGTCAAAGCGTTTCCGTCAAGCTTGCTCGTGTCAAGCTTACCGCATGATACAGCACTCAGCGACAACATCGCCGAAAGAGCCACTACTGTGATCTTATTGCATAAAAGTCTGTACTTCATATATATTCCTCTCATAACATCTTAAAAAAATACAAATTTACTTATAGTTTAATTTTAACACATTTTTAAATAATAATCAAGTCAAATTATCAAAATGTCGAATGCTTTATGTTGACCTACATATTATAATGTATTATAATAAAAATATAACAATTTGTACAAATATTTGTTTATGTGTACAAAAATTTTCCCCACAAGTATTAAATTGTATGCTATAATAAATACACAGATAGATTTGTCTATCAAAAAAGGAGGAATGACCATGGAATATTACGCACACACCCGTGAGGACGGTGAAAGGCAAACTGTAAAAGCCCACCTTATAGGCGTAAGCAAATTGGCTGAGGACTTTTCAGTAGATCTTTTGAAACCCCTTGCGAAAAAAGCGAGCCTGTATCACGATATAGGTAAGTATGCTCTTAACTTTCAGAAACGGCTTGATGATGACAAAGTAAAATTCAGCCACGCTTCCTGCGGAGCACTAGAGTATAAAAAGTTTGCAGATAAAAACGATTGTTTTGCACCCCTAATGGAGTATTGCATCGCAGGACACCACACAGGACTTATGGACGGCGGCACAGACGCAGACAACTCTGACAGCCCGACCCTAAACGGTATACTAAAAAGAGCAAACGAATATACAGGCGATAGTGACTACAGCGCATACGCCACTGAAATAGAATTTGCCACCCTAACTCAGGAAGAAATAACACCGCCGTACAACGAACTGCGTTCTGCAAAAGACCCCACCGAGCTTATCGAGCGTTACGCCTTTTTCACCAAGTACGTGTTCTCTTGCCTGACAGACGCAGACTTTCTCGATACCGAAATATTTTGCAATAAAAATGTTGAACGTGGCATGAGCGGTGATTTTGAAAAGGCACTTTCCATTCTTAATGAGCGCATGAAAAATATGCGTTCTGAAACCAAATTACAGCAGGCACGAAGCAGTATACAAAAGCAAGCTATAGACCATTGTACAAAAGACAGCCACATATCCGTCCTTGATATGCCAACAGGCAGTGGCAAGACCCTTTGCAGTCTTAAAATAGCCCTTGAAAAAGCCGTTGAAAGCGGCAAAAAGCATATCATATACGTTATCCTATACACAAGCATTATAGAACAAACAGCCAAAGATTTCGAGGAGATGTTTCGCGACGTTCTCCCTGTCCTACAGCATCATTCAAACTATTCCTATGACGGAACCACAGAGGAAGAAAAGAAAACCGCAGAGAAGCTCAAAAGGACCTGCGAAAATTGGGACGCACCACTTATAATCACCACAAGCGTGCAATTTTTCCAATCCATATACCATTATAAAGGTTCAGCACTGCGAAAGCTCCACAATCTCCGTGACAGCGTGATAGTTTTTGATGAAATACACCTTATTCCAACAGAACTTCTTCGCCCCTGCCTTAAAGCTGTGGGCTATATAACAAAGTATCTTAACAGCGAAGCCCTTTTTCTCTCCGCCACAATGCCCGATTATTCTAAGCTTTTTGATAAGTTCCTGCCTGATGTGAACTATAATAAGCTTGTTACCGACCGAACCAATTTTAAGTATTTCAAGAAATGCGAATATAAAGACATGGGCAAAACCACTCTTGAAACCATTGCAGAAAATGCCTCTCAGTGTAAAAATGCCCTGATCGTTGTGAATACCAAGAAAACAGCGGCAGAGCTTTATAGCCTTGTTCAAGGTGAAAAATATCACCTTTCCGCCAATATGACCCCAGCCCACAGAAGCCGTGTCATAGAAGTAGTAAGAAAGAAGCTTAAAAAGGGCGAGCCTATCACAGTAGTTTCAACTTCACTTGTAGAAGCAGGCGTTGACCTTGACTTTAACACAGTTTTCCGCCAGCTTTCAGGTTTAGACAGTATTTTGCAGGCAGGGGGCAGATGTAATCGTGAGGGCAAAGATGACAAGGGCTATGTGTACGTTTTTGACATTGACGAAACATACCGCAAGGGAAGCGACCTTGCCATGCGAATTAACAAGACAAAAGGTTTGCTGGAAAAGTACCAAGACATAACTTCCTATGATTGTATTAAAGAATACTACGACGGCATTTTCGACTTCAACCAAAGTCGTATAGCTGAAAACTCTATTGCGAAATATAACGAACAAAGCAACTCATTCGACCGCCAAGGGTTAATGTCACCATACAGCATACCATTCCGAAGCTATGCAATGCAGTTTGAATACATCTCCGCAGACACTATCTCTATCGTTATTGACGATCCTAACGACCAGACTTGCCATGAACTTGTTGAAACCTTGCGTAATGGTGATATGTCAGTAAGAAGAGCATTGCAGAAATATTCAGTGTCCGTCTATATGAATGTTTTCAAGGATCTCTATTCTCAGGGTGTTCTCAAAGATCACGGCACAGGCATATTCATTCTTGAAAATCAAAGCTATTATAATAATGAAACAGGTTTGAACGCCCAAGCTGCAATGCAGGATTATTTCATCTAAAACAAATGGCAGGCTGCCACCAAGACAGTCTGCCACTTGCTGCATTCCATATCGTACCGAATACGAATATTTTTCAACTCACATATGCGTAAAGCATAGACAAATATATTATACAAACATTATTTTAAAAAGTCAACTTTTTTATACCACAAACCATTGAACGTGGAATTGTGAAATATGCCTAAAATCCGACACTTTTTTTATACATGAAAACTATTGACATTTTATTCATAATGGAGTATCATATATGTAGAGCGAAAAACAATGTACCAAATACTAATATAAGTCTAAAAGGAGTGATGTTAAAATGAGCTATGGTTTTAAGATCATCGTGACAGGTGACTATGCTTGCTTCTCAAGACCTGAAATGAAAGTTGAACGGGTGAGTTATGACGTACCCACCCCAAGCGCATTGGAGGGACTTATCAAATCAGTATATTGGAAGCCTGCCGTGCGCTATCAGATAAACAAAATAGTGGTGTTCAACCCTATCGAGTTTACCAATATCCGACGAAACGAGGTCAAAGATAAGCTGCTGTTATCATCAGTGAAACAGCAAATGAAAGGCGGAGGCTCAGCGGAGATGTACACCTCGGAGATACGAAGTCAGCGTGCGGCAATGGTGTTGAAAAATGTGAAATACGGTATCGAGTTCACGTTTGAGCGCACCTATCTTAAATCAGACCACCCCGACGAATCTGATGAGAAGCATTATAATATAATGCTCAGACGTCTCAGAAACGGCCAGCATTTCAGACAGCCATGCCTTGGCTGCCGTGAATTTGCAATAAAGAGTATTGAACTTGTTGACGACTTTGACCTTACACAGATAGCACCGCAAAATATGGGTGATAAAGACCTTGGCTTTATGCTTTACGGCATGAAGTTTGAGGACGGAGGCAAGCCTGTCAATAATGATTGGAACGACCCTAAGTTTTCTGACAAGGCCGACGCAGTTTTCTACCGTCCACATATGATAGACGGTGTTATTGATGTTGCAAAATACAGGGAGGAGATTAAATGCTGATTAAAGCCTTGTGCGATTACAGTGCTTTGCAGGAGAATAAAACTCCTGCAGGCTATTGTAAGCAAGCCATACACTTTGAAATTCTTCTTACCCCCGAGGGCAAGATAGCCGCAATAAACGATTTGAGAGTACCCCGAATTATCCCTCTGAAAAATAAAAAGACAAAAACAGTCTATGATCCAGTAATGGAACAGCTTCCTGTAAGAACGCAGAAACCGGGCATAGACAAAAACACGATCGAACACAGACCACTCTACATATTCGGTCTGAACTATGATAAAGGAACTTTGACCCCTACAGACGCTACCAACAAAGCGGCAAAATCACACAATTGCTTTTGCGAATGGAATGAGAAGTTCTTTGAGAATATCGACTCACCTATCTGCAAAGCCTATCTTAATTTTATCCGTACATGGAAACCTGAGCAGGAAACCCAAAACCCACACCTTCTTGCCCTAGGCAAGGAGTATTCAAGCTCCTACTATGAGTTTGGACTTGACGGCTCACCTGAAACTAAGCTTCACAATGACAGCAAATTCAAAGCTGCCTATGAAGGTTACTTCGCCCAGCTTAACGCCGACAGCGACAGTGACGATACCGAACTATCCACCTGTTCCATTCTTGGCGAGAAGCTCCCGCAAGCCCGTATCCATGATAAAATAAAGGGTATAGGTTCTGGAACAGGTAGTGTGCTTATATGTATGAAAGAAAAAGCCTTTGAGTCCTATGGCAAGAAACAGTCCTACAACAGCAATGTTTCTGAGAAAGCCATGAAAATGTATACCTCTGCGTTTAATTCTCTGCTTGCTGACAGAAGCCATTACAAGACTTTTGACGATATGACAATAGTCTATTTCGCAATGAAGAAGAACGATGCAGAAGAATGCAATATGTTTGCCGGTATGTTCAGCGGATTTGAGGACGAATTAAATAAAACCGTTGTGACCGAAGCTGACCGAAACATAAACACTGTCATGACCCAGCTTAAACAGGGCAGGACAGCCGATATGCCATATGACCCTAACGTAGAATTTTACGTTGCAGGCTTTACCCCAAACAGTTCAAGAATATCCCAGAAGTTCATCTTCCACGATAAGTTCGGCAAGATATTTGACAATGTACTCAAACATCAGCAGGATATCTCGTTTACTGAGGGTAAGCATCAAGTAAGCATTGAACGTATCAAGCGTGAGCTTATCTCACCAAAATCGTCCAAAGAAAAAGTTCCGTCACCTCTCACCGCCGCACTTTTTGAAGCAATACTCAAAGGTACAAGATACCCTGACGAACTGCTTTCCATAGTAATAACAAGGGTCAAGACCGACAGCGACGAGGAGAACAACCATTTTATAAAACTCAATGATACAAGGGCAGGCTTGATAAAAGGCTGCATAAACCGTAAGCAAAATAAGGAGGAGATCAAAATGTCATTAGACCTTGAAAACAAAAATCAGGCTTATCTCTGCGGAAGACTTTTCGCAGTGCTTGAAAAGATCCAGCAGGACGCTTCAGGCGGAGGACTTAACAGAACAATTAAGGACTCATACTTTGCTTCTGCATGCTCAAAGCCGTCAACAGTTTTTCCAAAGCTGTATAAGCTTTCACAAAACCATATCAAGAAGCTTTCAAGCCCAATATTCTATAACAAACTCTGCGGAGAGATACTTGACGGACTTGACGGCAAATTCCCGTCTACACTCTCCCTAGACGATCAGGGTAGATTTATTGTAGGTTATGCACAGCAGAATAAAGCACTTTACACCAAAAAATCAGAAGAATAAAGAAAGGACGAAATATTATGGAAAACGCAATCAAGAACAGATATGAATTTGTAATGCTTTTTGACGTTGAGAACGGCAACCCAAACGGCGACCCTGACGCAGGCAATATGCCTAGAACAGACCCTGAAACAAGCCTCGGCATCGTTACAGACGTGTGCCTTAAAAGAAAGATAAGAAACTTTGTGGAGCTTACCAAAGAGGGCGAAGCAGGCTACAATATCCTTATCAAGGCAGACAAAGCCCTCAATACAAAGTTCACCGAAGCTTATAATACCCTTGGTCTTGCCACAAAGCAGAAAGGCAAGAATCCTGATGACGTTAAGCAGGCTCGTGACTATATCTGTCAGAACTACTTTGACGTAAGAACTTTCGGTGCAGTAATGAGTACAGGCGATGACCCGTGCGGCATTGTAAGAGGTCCTGTACAGCTCAACTTTGCAAGAAGTATCGACCCTGTTTTTGCTCAGGATATCACAATCACAAGACAGGCAAGAACAACAGAAGACAGACAGCAGAGCGGTGAGACCGAAATGGGCAAAAAGAGCATAATCCCATATGCTCTCTATCGTGGCGAGGGCTATGTTTCCGCAATGCTCGCTCAGAAGATAACAGGCTTTAGTGAGGACGACCTTGAGCTTCTTTGGACATCTATCATCAATATGTTCGAGCATGACAGAAGCGCCGCAAGAGGAAAGCTTTGTATGCGTAAGCTTATCGTGTTCAAGCATGACTCCGCCCTGGGCAATGCCCCTGCACATATCCTCTTTGACAAGGTGTCAGTTAAGCTCAAAGACGGCGTGACAACACCAAGACATTACTCAGACTATGATATCTCCATAGATAAGGATATGCCTGAGGGCGTTACCCTTATTGAAAAGCTCTGATGAGCGAAGATGTAACTATCAATATCCGTGACATACAGCATTATATGTATTGTCCACGCAGGTTTGCTCTTTTAGAAGTTAATGACGACTGGGCTGAAAACGCCTTTGTCGTCAAAGCAAACCTCCTCCATGAGAACGTCCACAGCGGCGAGCGCAACTTTGAAAATAAGCATAAGATCGTCCGAAGTGACGTGTCAGTGTATAACGATGACCCTAAGTACAATATTTTCGGAGTTGTAGATTGTATCGAGTTTGTCCGTGATAAAAGCGGCGACTATATAGATACTCTGGACGGCACATTCCGTGTGGAAATTGTGGAGTATAAACCCACCAGACCCAAAGCAGGGGAGTTCAATCAGACTGACGCTATACAAGTCTATGCGCAGAAGCTTTGCGTGGATAACGTATTTCATTGCAATAGCCGATGTTTTCTGTACTATGCAGATGTGCGCAGACGATCAGAATTGCCCTTTGATACTCAGGGCGCAGAGTATGATAAAATGCTTTGCGACTATCTTGGAAAAATGCGTGAGATACTTGCAGCGGATATTATTCCAAAGCGTGTAAAAGGTCAGAAATGTTCAGGCTGTTCACTGTCGGATATGTGCTTTCCAAAAGTGAAGAAATATAGCGTGAAAAATACGATTTTCTCCATGAACGGAGGCGAAAACAATGCGTAAACTGCTCAATTCACTTTATATTCTCGAAGAAACTGCCTACCTCACACTTGACGGCGAAAACATAGTGTGCAGGGCAGAGGACAGCGAGAAGTTCCGTGTGCCTTTTACTAATATCGAGGATATCTATATTTTCAGCTATTCTGGCTGTTCACCTGCGCTTATGGGCAAGTGTGCAGAATATGGCATAGCCGTTAATTTTATTTCTCCTCAAGGTAAATTTCTCGCAAGAGTTCAGGGCAAAACAAAGGGCAACGTCTATCTGCGAAAAGAGCAGTTTGAGCTTTTTTCTACCCCTCAGCTCGACCTTATCAGGAATACTGTCGCCGCAAAGCTTTCAAATACACGTTATCTTATCAGACGTTCGCTCCACGATAACCCGGATATAAACAGTGACGGAGCGCTTACAGATTGTATAAAATATCTTGAAAACGGCATAAAGACCGTCTATGAAACTTCCGATAAAGATATCATCATGGGTATAGAGGGAAGCTGTGCAAAGGCATATTTTGATATATTTGACCGACTGATACTCCGCCAAAAAGAAGACTTTTACCTTGCCAACCGCACCAAACGCCCACCCCTCGACAGAGTAAACGCCATGCTCTCGTTTCTGTATACTATCGCAATTTCATCATATACATCAGCCCTTGAAAGCGTAGGACTTGATAGCTGCCTCGGCTTTTACCACGCCCTGCGTTCAGGCAGAAGCAGCCTGTCCTGCGACCTTGTAGAGGAATTTCGTTGCGTGGTGGAGCGACTTGTGCTTACCATGATAAACTTGAAAATGATAAAGCCCGAGGACTTTGAAACTCAGGTCAGTGGCGCAGTATACCTCTCCAAAGAGGGCAAGAAAAAAGTCCTCACCGCATGGCAGGAGCGTAAGCGCACAAGCATAGTCCACCCATATCTGGGCGAAAAGATACAGCAAGGGCTACTCCCATATGTGCAAAGCTCGCTTCTCGCAAAATATATCCGTGGCGAGCTAGATGAGTACCCGAACTATTTGCTGAAATAGAGGTGATATAAATGATGACCTTAGTAAGCTATGACGTGTCTACCACGGATAATAAGGGCAAAACAAGACTTAGAAAAGTGTCGAAAGAGTGTCAAAATTATGGTCAGCGAGTGCAGAACAGCGTGTTTGAAATAGACGTAGACTATGGCACTTTTCTGAAAGTGAAAGATAAACTTCTGAAAATAATAGACCCAAAGCATGATAGTCTGCGGATATATTACTTAGGCAACAATTGGAAGCATAGAGTAGAACACTACGGCACCAAAGAGACCTATGACCCTGAAGGCGTCCTAATATTTTGACCAGCGTACCCCAAGTGATCCACAAATCCCTAGTAAGTTCGCATGAAAATGCCATGCTATTTGTGAACGCACAGTGAACAAAATCAAACCGATACCCATTAAATAAAAAAATAAGTCCGCATCACGTTGAGCAAGCACCAGATATACACAACATCAAGTGTCACGCTCCACGTGAGCGTGTGAGTTGAAATTCTGAAACACGGTGTATACTCAGCGGAAGATATTGTCACGCTCCACGTGAGCGTGTGAGTTGAAATGTAATTCTGATACCATTCAGACCATTCTCCGTAGTCACGCTCCACGTGAGCGTGTGAGTTGAAATTGACAGCAGCCGAAACAGCCTTGTACTTCATAAGTCACGCTCCACGTGAGCGTGTGAGTTGAAATCCACCACCTGCCACATTTAGTACAAAATTGTAACGTCACGCTCCACGTGAGCGTGTGAGTTGAAATAATTATTATCTTCTATTATGCGTGATAGAGATAACGTCACGCTCCACGTGAGCGTGTGAGTTGAAATCTTGGTAATTAGTACCAGTTGCAAAACCACTATGTCACGCTCCACGTGAGCGTGTGAGTTGAAATATAAGCATAACGCTTCGCACCTAACGTCTTGAAGTCACGCTCCACGTGAGCGTGTGAGTTGAAATTTGTGCGTTCCCATGCGTTTAGAGAGAAACACTTGTCACGCTCCACGTGAGCGTGTGAGTTGAAATATGTCTTTGATTGATATTACGCCGTTGTTTGCGTCACGCTCCACGTGAGCGTGTGAGTTGAAATGTCATTGTAAAATTTTAATGCACATTCTATAATTTGTCACGCTCCACGTGAGCGTGTGAGTTGAAATACATGGGGCATGGGGGTAGTTTTTAATTTCCCATTGTCACGCTCCACGTGAGCGTGTGAGTTGAAATTTGAGAACATGGAAAACGTCATTGACAAAAGAAGAGTCACGCTCCACGTGAGCGTGTGAGTTGAAATTTGAAATTTCCGTTTAAAGGGTTATGTTTTCTGCGTCACGCTCCACGTGAGCGTGTGAGTTGAAATTAAAGGTTTTACAGTTGTTAGCAATCCTGAAATCGTCACGCTCCACGTGAGCGTGTGAGTTGAAATATTTTGCCTATTGCATAAAAGTTTTATGGGTGGTTGTCACGCTCCACGTGAGCGTGTGAGTTGAAATATCATTGTAAAATTTTAATGCACATTCTATAATTGTCACGCTCCACGTGAGCGTGTGAGTTGAAATTGGAATATTCAGACAGTAGGGGTCAAACTGGAAGTCACGCTCCACGTGAGCGTGTGAGTTGAAATTTGCACCCCCACCAAAATTTGTACCGCACATTAAGTCACGCTCCACGTGAGCGTGTGAGTTGAAATACATAGTTGCAACGTTGCAACCATTTGAATTTTGTCACGCTCCACGTGAGCGTGTGAGTTGAAATGCATGGTATGTAACGCTAATCCAAGAGTTACAAGGTCACGCTCCACGTGAGCGTGTGAGTTGAAATTACATTGAATAAGTTAAAAGAAGTATTACAATTAGTCACGCTCCACGTGAGCGTGTGAGTTGAAATATTAATTTTTTTTAGTGAATAATATTCATTTTTCGTCACGCTCCACGTGAGCGTGTGAGTTGAAATGTTAAGTCGTCCGCTGTCTTTGCTAAACTCATAGTCACGCTCCACGTGAGCGTGTGAGTTGAAATTAAAGTCTGATAGCTTACCAGTTTTTTCACACGCGTCACGCTCCACGTGAGCGTGTGAGTTGAAATCCAATATTTTCATTTCTAGTCACTAAAAATTCGCTGTCACGCTCCACGTGAGCGTGTGAGTTGAAATAGAAGTACCTTATTGGCAGGGTAGCGGAACGGGCGTCACGCTCCACGTGAGCGTGTGAGTTGAAATTTGTGCAACCACTTTTGATAGCGCACAACACGCAGGTCACGCTCCACGTGAGCGTGTGAGTTGAAATTTGACAAGTCTGATAATTTTATCAATGACACAAGTCACGCTCCACGTGAGCGTGTGAGTTGAAATCAATATATGGAATATATAGTTGTGCTGTCGTGTGTCACGCTCCACGTGAGCGTGTGAGTTGAAATATGGGTGAAAATCCTATGAATGGAATTATTGACCTGTCACGCTCCACGTGAGCGTGTGAGTTGAAATTAAAAAGTTCGTGTCTAGCCCATGCAGTAATCCACGTCACGCTCCACGTGAGCGTGTGAGTTGAAATGCATAACTTGCACTGTCTGTTCCCGTCATTGGAGTCACGCTCCACGTGAGCGTGTGAGTTGAAATTTCGACATTGACGCCACTTCTCCTGCAAAGGTTTCGTCACGCTCCACGTGAGCGTGTGAGTTGAAATAATAGATTGTTGATGTTATAGCAGAACTGAGAACGTCACGCTCCACGTGAGCGTGTGAGTTGAAATTTCTTACTTCGTCAGGTTTATAGTATTTGCAAGGGTCACGCTCCACGTGAGCGTGTGAGTTGAAATATGCTTTCCTGCATTTTCTGAATAAGGAAGTCCAGTCACGCTCCACGTGAGCGTGTGAGTTGAAATCATTCTGAAATACTCCCGCGCTCACGCTTGGGCGGTCACGCTCCACGTGAGCGTGTGAGTTGAAATCACCTTGACGATACCGAAGAGGGCGACCTTACACGTCACGCTCCACGTGAGCGTGTGAGTTGAAATTATCTTTAGCGAGTAGGTCGCTCAGAGCGTAGAGTCACGCTCCACGTGAGCGTGTGAGTTGAAATGAAGTAGCTGTCAAACACCACATTTCCGTCTGTGTCACGCTCCACGTGAGCGTGTGAGTTGAAATAACTGGGTTTGGATCGTCATTCATCGAGTCAACGCGTCACGCTCCACGTGAGCGTGTGAGTTGAAATGATTATGGTTTTCAGTTTATTGAATCAAATATTGTCACGCTCCACGTGAGCGTGTGAGTTGAAATGAAGAAGCATAAAAAAATGTAGTCGGCAATCCGGTCACGCTCCACGTGAGCGTGTGAGTTGAAATTTCTCTGATTATATGGACGTGCATAAAATTAGCAGTCACGCTCCACGTGAGCGTGTGAGTTGAAATTAAATACTATAGCTGTTCCTGCACCCGTGGTATAGTCACGCTCCACGTGAGCGTGTGAGTTGAAATGCCAGTTATCGCGATACGGCGGCGCTTACCCGTCGTCACGCTCCACGTGAGCGTGTGAGTTGAAATTATATTCGTAAATTTATGTGGTGGAGCTTTACAAGTCACGCTCCACGTGAGCGTGTGAGTTGAAATTTCAGATTTGGTGTGCTTTACTAAGGGTGGAAAAAGTCACGCTCCACGTGAGCGTGTGAGTTGAAATTGCTTATCTAAACGGTGCTGTGCATACCTAGCCGTCACGCTCCACGTGAGCGTGTGAGTTGAAATGTAGTACAGCATTACGCCTGACATTGCCTGCTTGGTCACGCTCCATGTGAGCGTGTGAGTTGAAATACGATAATGTAAAAAAGAGAGGTATCATGCAATGATTAAATTATTTTTGAAAGAATACTTAGATGAAATGTCAACTGTATGTAGGGATAATCAGAATAATGTAAGTATCGCTGTAAATCCCGATTCTGAAAGGCAGGGATATCCATATTTCAAATTTTATAATTCCGTTTATTATGGAGATGCTGCTAAGGTGGTTAGAATTTTATTTAATTCAGCAGATTATGTTGATAATAAAAATGCAGAAGACCAAAAGCTTTGGAAACTTTCGCATAAAGAAAAAAAGTTGCTTAAAGAACTTTTGAGTAGTCCTTCTGCAGAATATTCAGATATGACTATTTGGGAAGCTTGTAAATTTGAGTGGAACTTTGAATATTTAGAGCAATCTATTAACTTAGATAAATATGTAAATGGTGAATATGATAAGGATAAAACATTCACAGAAAATCCTGGCTATGTACCCTACAGTTTGGAAATGCCTGATTATTTAGAATTAAACTTTTGCTAAATATGTAAATTTAACGTACGCTCCACGTGAGCGTGTGAGTTGAAATTTTCCCGAGAAATAGTTAAGCTAGCTTAAAAAATATATTAGTTTAAAAGGAATGTGATAATATGAGAGAAATGCCAATATGGTGGGGTTATGCGGAATTTGATGATGACGGATTATGCGGCATATCCCCAAATGCACCGGACGAAGTAAAGAAAGCTTACGAAGATTATTTAGCTGAAGAAGAAGAGGCTAAATCAAAAGGCATAAAAATTTAATAATTTTTACTGCTCCGCTACGGCGAGGCGGTCACGCTCCACGTGAGCGTGTGAGTCAATTTTCGTTTCAACGCAGGACTTAGGGTGTGCGTTATCCGCTCAGACCACAGCAAGTGCTGTGCGTGATGTTCAAAGCTTGCAGTAAAAGACGTTTATCCTGAGTTTAACTGGAGAAAAGGGGGCTATGTTCATGGCAGAAGAAAATGATATTCTCACAAAGTTAAAAAAAGGCGAAAAGGTTGAGTGTCCTGTTTGCCATAACGGCTACTATGTTCCTGTGAATACAACAGCAGATAAGGCACATTACTTTGTCTGCACTAACAAAGAGTGCAACGGACATTATCGGTGGGAGCCGATAATCGATATTGAATAATACAAATAACCGCTTGACTAAGGTCGGGCGGTATTTTTATACCCAAATACTATACATTTTTTATGTGTTTTCCGTCAAATCCGCCAATTCACACCCCGAAATTTGTGCAAACAAATGATTTATAATTTAATTTGGCAACATTTCTGCAATTGTTGCATTTTTTCTGCAACAAAATACCCACTTTTCGTGTATAAGTAGAAGAGGTTTCACCACAAATCGGAAACCTTGCGGAGCGACAGTGTATGAGGAAACATTTTGTCAACGTGAGTTAGGTGAACACGATGAGAGGTTCTGATCGCACAGAAAAGCACTTCCTGCACTCCGTCTGAAGCTTGAAAATTGAATATTTATACCGACACACCTTAGCTATAACCCATGAGCATACTGCTAAATTTAATTGTTATAACCGCCTTTGTTGACATTATTCATATAAAATGGTATACTTAAAATAAAATTTATACATAATGAAAAGAGTAAATGTGATGAATAAACATACCACTATCGATAAGACAACAGGCGAGAAAAAATGTAGCTGCTTTAAACGCTGCGGTGGCTGTCAGTTGGATAAGGTCTACGCCCAGCAAATAGAATGGAAGCAGGCAAAAGCCGATAGAATGTTGAGCCGTTTTTGCAGACCTCAGCAGATAATAACTATGGACGACCCCTATAATTATCGCAATAAAGTCCAAACTGTCTATAAGGTCAATAGCTCAAAGCGTATCGTCTCAGGAGTATATCAGTCCTCTACCCATAGCATGGTAATAACTGACGATTGCTTTTTGGAGAATATAAGAGCACAGCAAATAGTCGCTACCCTTAAAGAGCTTATGGTCGACTTCCGTATCCTGCCATATAACGAGGAAAGCGGTCAGGGTCTTCTTAAGCATACACTTATCCGTACCTCCCAAACAACAGGCGAGGTAATGCTCGTGCTAGTTACAGCTACCCCCATATTTCCTGCAAAGAAAAATTTCGTTAAAGCTATCACTGAAAAACACCCGTATATAACCACTATCATTCAGAATATCAATAAAGGCACGACCCCTCTTACTTTGGGTGATCGTGATATTATAATGTACGGCAAAGGCTATATCACCGACGAGATGTGCGGCTGTAAGTTCAGAATTTCACCTCATTCTTTCTATCAGGTGAACCCCGAGCAGACCGAAAAGCTCTATTCTAAAGCAGTTTCCTGTGCCGAGCTTAAAAAAGGCGATAAAGTTATCGACGCATATTGCGGAACAGGTACTATCGGTCTTATCGCTGCAAAAAGCGGTGCAGACGTGGCAGGCGTTGAGCTTAATGCCGAAGCCGTAAAGGACGCAGTTTCAAATGCCAAGCTCAATAAGCTTGACAATATCAGGTTTTATAATGAGGACGCAGGTGAGTTCATGACAAAGCTTGCGCAGGCAGGGGAGAGCTGTGATACAGTTTTCCTTGACCCTCCAAGAGCAGGTACAACAGAAGAATTTGTTGAAGCCTTGGGCAAACTCAGACCTGAAAAGATAGTCTACGTTTCCTGTAAAATAGAAACTCTCGAGCGTGATTTGAAGCTTCTTGCAAAAATAGGCTATAAAGCACAGCTTATCCAGCCCGTTGATATGTTCCCGCATACCACAGGTATCGAAAATGTGGTGCTTTTAAAAAGAAAAATGATATCGCTCACACCAAACAGAACACCTGATAAAAAGGGGGATAAAAAAATTGAACGAAAAGGTAAAACTTCTCACAGATAATATCGAAAAAGTTATCGTCGGCAAGACCGACTCTGTGCTTAAAATAATCACAGCCATGCTTTGCGGCGGTCATGTTCTTATCGAAGACGTGCCTGGAGTAGGCAAAACTCAGCTTGTATCAGCCCTTGCAAGGTCAGTGGACGGCAAATATAACCGTATCCAGCTTACCCCTGACGTTATGCCGTCCGATATCGTTGGCTTTTCTATGATAGACCAGAAAACTCATGAACTTGAGTATAAGGAGGGTGTGGCAATGTGCAATTTCCTCTTGGCAGACGAAATAAACAGAGCCTCCCCAAAATCTCAGTCAAGCTTGCTTGAAGTCATGGAAGAACATCAGATATCCATTGACGGTAAAACTCATGAACTTCCGTCACCATTTATGGTGCTTGCCACACAAAACCCTGTGGAAACTTACGGCACTTATCATTTGCCTGAAGCCCAAATGGATAGATTTCTTATGAAGATATCAATGGGCTATCCCTCATATGATGATGAGCTTGATATCATGTCAAGAGCCGAAAGATCAGGCTTTGCAAAGAATATCCAGCCTGTCATGACCCTTGAAAACGTCCGTGAGCTTATGGGCTACGCTGAAAATGTGACCGCAGAGCTTTCTGTGAGAAAATATATCCTGAGCCTTGTTACCGCAACAAGAAATTCAGATTATGTAAAGCTTGGCGTTTCTCCCCGTGGAAGTATCGCACTTCTCAAAGCTTCAAAAGCCTATGCCTTTGTTCAGGGCAGAGGATTTGTCATGCCAGATGATGTCAAGGCTGTTATGCCTGACGTTCTTGCACATAGACTTATGCTTTCTCCTAAAGGCAAATCCGCCTTTGAAAATGAAAGGAAAGCTCTTGAAAATATCGCTCTTACAGTAAAATCACCTGACGCAATAGAGAAATAGAGGATATGACCCCATGAAAAATCTTTTAGGTTATCTTACCTGCGTGGCGGTGGCGATACTGCTTAGAGTTTATATAAACGGAAGCGGTGGTACGCTTGTGCTTTATCTTTTAGCTATAGCCTTTGTGATATCTCTTGTGGCACTTCTCATTACCAAGCGTAAACTTGTGGCAGCCATAAAGCTTTCCACAGAAATAAGTGCAAAGAACGAGGAGTTTGACGCTGACATAATGCTTTTAAATGCAATACGCATTATTCCCTCATGCGTTGTTGAGGTAACGGCAGAGTGTTCAGATAATATCGGTGCTGTAAGCCCACTTGAATTTAAAACTATCGTGGCAGGCGGCAGACAGCAAAGCGTCAGCGTTAAGCTGAAAACACGCTATGCAGGTCTTGGCACAGTGAAAATAAAAAGCATACGTCTGCATGACTATCTTGGAATAATCACCCTGCACCTTGACAGTTCACGTTATGAAAAAGCCGTGGGAAAAATAAAGATAATGCCGAATATCCCTGACACTGGCTCTCAAACAGAGCTTCTTAAAGCAACTTCCGAGAACGCTTCATTTGACGATAACGAAAGCGAATCAGATGAAAATGCACTTGGTCTTACAGGCGTTCCGGGCTATGACCACAGACAGTATGAGATAGGCGACCCGCTGAAAAGAATAAACTGGAAGCTTTCTTCAAAGCGTGACGAGCTTATGGTGCGCCTTGATGAAAAGGTCACGGCTTCAAGTCAGGCGTTTTTCCTTGATATACCAAGCGAAGATCATGACCCTATGTTTGCTATGAATATTGATAATATAGTCGAAGCGAGCCTTGCAATGCTTTCAATGCTTATCATGGAGGGCTTTGAGAGTGAGTATAATTATTATCTTGACGGCTGGAAAAGCATGAAAATAAAGCAGGCAGGTGATATAATAGAGCTTCAAAACGACCTTGCGGCAATAGCACCATATCCGCAGGAAAAGCGTTTTGCCTTTTCTCATGAGATAGGCAAGACAGCTCCTATCTGCTTCACAGCCTGCATGGCGACTTCTCAGGGGGAATTTTCTTCTCTCATGGAAGAATTTAACGGCTCTTTTGTAGTAACACGTCTTAGCGGCCTTGATAAGCAGACAGAAAATATGTGGCTTGTAGACGAAACTTTCGAGTTTCGTAAAATGACATAGGGGGTGTGGCTTTTGAATACTAAAACTGCTCAGATAAAAAACACCCTTGTGAATATTCTTTCAAAATATGCTTTGCCGCTGCTCCTTGGAGCAGTGGTCATGAACATAATCTTTAAGACCTATCTTGTAGACAATGTCAGACTTTATACTTTTGGATATGTGGTCTATGAATGTCTGCTGTTCGCTCTTTTTGAGTGGTTGAAGCCGAAAAAAGTCCTGCGAGGTCTTGTCTATACCGCCCTTATGGTGGCAGTGCTGTTTTTGGGCTTTCAGCTTCTTCGTGCTGGATTTGAACATTCTGGAAAATCATTTATCAATTGGTTTTATGTAAACAGGCAGGAGATAGGTCAGATAGATGAATATTTCTACTTTTTGTTTGTGGGACTAGGCTTCTTTATCATTTCGGTGCTTTATTATTTCACCATTGTGCGCTATAGAAGCTTTGGAACGATGCTCGTTGTGCTTTTTCCGTTTTTTATTTACGGAAAGCGTGCCGACTCAATGGATACTCTTGACATAACCATAATGCTCACTGTGTTCATTGCACTTATGGTGCACAGCAGACTTGTTTCAGACGATAGCAAGCATGACCTTGTTATAAACGGCTCTTATGTGGCGGCATCGGCGGTTTTCGTTACCCTTGTGGGTGCGCTTGCAATGCTTATGCCGACTTCCTCAAAGACATCTTATCTTGAAAAAAACAGCAACTTCTTTGATGTGAATATCAAAAGCAGTGGCACATATGACAATCTTAGTGATGAGTCTTCCCCAAGATTTGGCGCAGACGCAACGGGCGAGATACTTTTCAACTTCACCACAACCTCTGATGAACAGGTCATTTATCTTCGCAGACAATCCTTTGACCTTTTCAGAAACGAGAAGTGGGTAACAGACGATAGCTTCTACGATTTTGATTTTGACAAAAATGTTCATCTTTACGGTGACAACGAGGTGAACTCACCGAGCTATGTTTACAGCATAGCAAAGTCACTTGCAGATAAGGATTATACCAAGGATCTTGGCGTGGACAGGTCACAGTTTCCTGATGATCTGTTCAGTGAAAAGGCAGTCATGAATCAGTTCAGCGACAGCTTTGCCCCTAGCTATATCCCTGCTCCGCTGATGATAACCCCAGGGGAGAACAACGTTTATATCAAAACAACTCACAGCGAGGTCTACAGACCATATGACACCGCAGGAAATAAGCTTGGCATTAGTTTTGAGTATATCCCTGAAACGGAGAGTGAAAGACAGGCTGCGGCAAATATTGATATGACCGAAAATCAGTTCAAACTGTTGCTTTCTTATGGTTTGACAAACGGAGATGTCACATCAAATCAAGCGCTGAATATTTATAAGATATATGCGTTGTACACAGATGTTTCTGCATATAACGATAAAGGCGGAAAAATGGAGGCTCTTGCGAAAAACATAACGGAAAACTGCAAAAATGATTATGAGAAAGCTCAGGCGCTTGTGGATTATTTTGAGCAGAACGGCTATGTTTACGATAACGAGTATGAGCCTGACGATGAGTCTATAGCATATTTTCTTTTCACGAGCAAGCGTGGAAACTGCACGAACTATGCTACAAGCATGACGCTTATGGCGAGAATGCTGGGACTTCCAGCAAGATATGTTGAGGGCTTTGCAGCATATGAAAAGAATGAACGTGGAGAGTTTGTGGTAAGAGATAGCCATGCTCACGCTTTTGTAGAGGTCTTTATCACAGGCATTGGCTGGATGACTTTTGACCCGACAGTTCCGGGCTATCAGCGTGACTACAGTGCAAATGGTACAAACTTTGATGTTTCAACTTTTGTAAGCTATTTCAGCAAGATCGCACTGTTTATCGGTGTAGCGTTTGTGCTTGTGGTTTTCGTATTCCTTAACAGAATTATCGAGGTATTTTTCAGACTGTCACTTAAATTCAGAGATAACGGCGACAAAGTCATAAGGCTTTACAGGCGGGTGGTAAGGATTTTGACCATAGCTTCTAATGATAAGCTATCGGGATACACGCCTGAAATGATAAGAGAATATCTTGTTAAGAGGCGTGGAGTTGAGCTTGGCGGTTTTATAGATCTTTTTGAAAAGACCTGCTTCGGTGGATATGTTCCTGATGAAGCCGAGTGGAAAATGGTCTATGCAGAGTACAAAGCACAATGGAAAAAGCTCACAAAGCGTGAGAAAACGACTTTGGAGCTTGATAAGAATATGTAATGAAATGGCTGTGCGGAAAAAATCACGCACGGCTATTTTTTTGTATGAAAAAAGGCTGCCGTATAAAACAGCAGCCTGAGAGTGTAAAAAATCTCCGAAAGAGCAGGACGTCAAGGACGCCCACTGTATCTGATATTTAATTAAAGTGAAGCAAGAAGATCGCTCATTGCGTAAAGTCCTGCCGGCTTTCCACAAAGGAAAACGCCTGCATTTACTGCACCCACAGCGAATACCTGCTTTGAATGAGCTTCGTGCTTGAGGGAGATGACTTCATCTCTGCCTGCAAAGATTATCTCATGCTCGCCAACAATAGTGCCGCCACGGACAGAGTGCATACCGATCTCGGTCTTTTCTCTCTTTGCTCTTACAGAATGACGATCGTAAACATAGTGATACTTGTTGTCAAGCTCCTCGTTTATTGCGTCTGCAAGCATGATAGCAGTGCCTGACGGAGCGTCTATCTTCTGGTTATGGTGCTTCTCGATTATCTCGATATCATACTGACCGCCAAGAACTTTTGCGGCAGTTTTTGCAAGATTTGCAAGAAGATTGATACCAAGGGTCATGTTGAATGTGAAGAAAACAGGTATCTGCTCGGAAGCCTTGTGTATCTTCGCTGTATCCTCTTCTGTATAGCCTGTGGTAGCTATTACAAGGGCAGTGCCGTTTGAAAGGCAATAGCTGAGAAGTCCGTCAAGTGCGGAAGGGTGTGAGAAGTCGATTATTACATCAGGTTTTTCAGGCAGGTCGGCAGGCTCTTTTACTACAGGGAAGTCTGCATAAGCCTCGCCAAATTTGTCGATACCTGCGCTTACTGTGCAGTCGTCACGCTCTGATATAACGTCATATATGAACCTGCCCATTTTTCCGCAGGCGCCACATATTGCGATCTTAGTCATTTATATCATTCCTTTTCTTTTTATTTATTGACCAGTATGTGCAGGGAAACGGGCGAACGTTGTTCGCCCCTACAGCACACCTTGAAATTTTGTTATAAACATAAAGGGCGAATTTCTCCGCCCTTTGTATTTTTTTACTTGATAAGTCCGAGAGCGTTCATTGACGCTTTCAGCTTTTCTATCTTATCATCGCTCATTCTTACAAGCGGCAGACGGCACTCGCCGACCTCAAAGCCCATAAGGTTAAGAGCTTCCTTGACAGGGATAGGGTTTACGTCGCTGAAAAGTGCCTTTGCAAAACCAAGGGTCTTGAATACCTTTTCTCTTGCTTCCTCGTACTTTCCATCAAGGCAGAGCTGTGTGATCTCATGTGTTTCAAATGGCATACAGTTGGAAAGAACTGAGATAACACCCTTTCCGCCCAGAGCCATGATAGGAACTATCTGATCGTCGTTGCCTGAATAGATATCAAGGTCATCGCCGCAGAGAGCTGCCACCTGTGTTATCTGGCTGATGTTTCCGCTTGCTGCCTTGATAGCAACGATATTGTCAATTTTTGCAAGTTCACGGCAAGTTTCAGGAAGAATGTTCACACCTGTTCTTGACGGTACGTTGTAAAGAATGATAGGCAGTGTAACAGCCTTTGCGATAGCGGAGAAGTGTGCGATAAGTCCTGCCTGTGAAGTCTTATTATAATAAGGTGTAACACAAAGCAGAGCGTCAGCACCAAGCTCTTCAGCCTTCTTAGAAAGGTTTACGGCATACTCTGTATGATTTGAGCCTGTGCCTGCGATAACAGGAATTCTGTGATTTGTCTTTTCAACAGCATAGCGGATACACTCGATATGCTCCTCGTCTGTCATGGTAGCACTTTCGCCTGTTGTTCCGCAGATTATGATAGCGTCTGTGCCGTTATCGATGTTGAAATCGATAAGCTCGCCCAGCTTGTCAAAGTTGATAGAGCCGTCAGCGTTCATAGGTGTAACGATAGCAACGCCTGCACCTGTGAAAATAGTCTTTTTCATAAACAGCACTCCTTTCGTGCGTATATATGTGTTATATTAGTCAAAATAGCCCTTTGCTGCAAGAAGCTCAGCCAGCAGAACTGCTCCGCCTGCCGCACCTCTCAGTGTATTGTGTGAAAGGCAAACGAACTTATAGTCATACTGTGAATCTTCTCTCAGTCTGCCTATAGAAACTGCCATGCCGCCCTCAAGGTTTCTGTCGAGTTTAGCCTGTGGACGATCGTCCTCTGTGAAGTAGTTAAGGAACTGCTTTGGAGCGCTTGGAAGCTGAAGCTCCTGTGGAACACCGCTGAAATCTTTCCAAGCCTGAAGGATCTCTTCCTTAGAAGGTTTATTCTCAAATGATACGAAAACTGCTGCTGTGTGACCGTCGGAAACAGGAACTCTCAGGCACTGTGTTGTGATAGCTGGAGCTGTTGCGTCAACGATAACGTCGCCCTCGATATGACCCCAGATCTTAAGCGGCTCTTTCTCAGACTTTTCTTCCTCGCCGCCGATATATGGGATAACGTTGTCAAGGATCTCAGGGAAGCTTTCAAATGTCTTGCCTGCGCCTGAAATTGCCTGATATGTGCAGGCAAGAGCCTTTGTTACCTTATACTTATCCATAAGAGGAGCAAGAGCAGGAACGTAAGACTGGAGTGAGCAGTTAGACTTAACTGCGATAAATCCTCTCTTTGTGCCAAGTCTTTTTCTCTGTGAAGCGATTATCTCGATATGCTCAGGGTTTACCTCAGGAATGACCATTGGAACATCAGGAGTATGTCTGTGTGCGGAGTTGTTTGATACAACAGGGCATTCAGCCTTTGCATACTTTTCTTCAAGGGCTCTTATCTCGTCTTTCTTCATATCAACTGCGCAGAATACGAAATCTACCATTGAAGCGATCTTCTCAACGTCCTCCTCGGCGTTCAGAACTGTAAGCTCACCGATAGCTTCCGGCAGAGGCTCTGAAAGCTTCCACTTGCCTGCAACTGCGTCCTTGAGCTTTTTGCCTGCCGAACGTGGTGAAGCGGCAACGCATACTACATTGAACCATGGGTGTTTGTCAAGAAGCAGAGAAAATCTCTGACCTACCATTCCTGTTGCACCGATGATACCGACATTGTACTTTTTCATATTAAAACTCCTTTTCCTGTGCCATGGTAACAATTTTCTTTGGCGTTATACACTAAAATCACGCACTGTTCAAATGTTATTTTGCACAAAACATAAAAAATAAACAAATAATAAAAAAACTGGTTGAAAACCAGTTCATCATACAATATAATAAGAATGTTGACATAAAAATTTATGCCGATAGCACTCCACCATTTGTAATGATGACAACTGATAGTCTATTAAACTAACAGTCAGCAGGAGTGTTCCCGATACTCCGCTTCGGCAGTTTTACCTTTCTCATTTACCATAGGCGTTGGGACGCTGTTGTGTGGGGTCACACGAAAAATGATACTCATTTCAACTGCACCTCTATCTGTTCTGTTTAATGATAACAAATATTTAGCGTTCTGTCAATACATATAGATAAAAATATTTTAATTTTCTGTAAATTAATAAGTTTATATGAAATTAAATGGCTTAAAAAATGTTGACAGTTGTTGGAATAAGGACTTTGAGAATGGTGAGAGTGGGACGTAGAGGACGCTGTTCCCTACATTATTATAATTATTATATTTTAAATAAATAGGAGATATTTAAAATGCTTGATATCAACAATATGAAAAGATCGGATTTTTATTATGACCTGCCGCAGGAGCTTATTGCACAGACCCCTGTCGAGCCTAGAAATGCTTCGAGAATGATGAAGATAAACAGGCAGACGGGAGAGGTGGTACACGACCATTTCTATAATCTATGCAATTATCTCAAAAAAGGTGACTTGCTTGTGCTTAACGACTCAAAGGTGCTCCCTGCGAGGATATACGGCGAGCGTGAGGACACAGGCTCGTTCATTGAGTTTTTGCTTGTGGAGCAGAAAGAGAACATGGTCTGGGAGATTCTTTGCAGACCTGGAAAGAAAGCTAAGATCGGCACAAGATTTGTTTTTGGCGGTGGTAAGCTGAAGGCGGAGATAATCGACGTGCTTGAGGACGGAAACCGTATCGCACGATTTGAGTGCGAGGAGAATTTCTTTGCCACACTTGATGAGATAGGTCAGATGCCTTTACCGCCTTATATTACTGAAAAGCTGAAGGACAAGGACAGATACCAGACGGTTTATGCTCATGAGCTTGGCTCGTCTGCTGCGCCGACTGCCGGTCTGCATTTTACTGAGCAGCAGCTTGAGGACTTAAAGGCAATGGGTGTGAACATCGCGTATGTTACTCTGCACGTTGGTCTTGGCACGTTCAGACCTGTTAAGGAGGACAAGGTCCTTGACCATAAGATGCACAGGGAACATTATGAGCTTAGCCGTGAAACTGCAGACATGATAAACGAAACGAAGAAAAATGGTGGACGTGTTATTGCGGTGGGTACTACTTCATGCAGGACGCTGGAGAGCGTGGCTGCGTTCAATGACGGAAAGATAGTTCCATGTGACGGTTACACGGAGATATTTATTTATCCTGGCTTTGAGTTCAAGGTGCTTGACGGACTTGTTACTAATTTTCACCTGCCTGAAAGCACGCTTATTATGCTCGTTTCTGCATTTATGGGATACGAGAACACTATGAATGCTTATAAGATAGCGGTTGAAGAGAAGTACAGATTTTTTAGCTTTGGTGATTGTATGCTCATAATATCTGAGTGAGGAATTAAGGTATCGCCTGCGGCGATGATATCTCATTTCAAACTTTGTTTTACGGAGGTTTTTTCTATATGAATGACGTTAAGTCAGGGGAGAAAAAGCGGCTTTATTTATATGACAATATGAAATTTCTGCTTATAGTGCTTGTGGTCTTGGGGCATTTGATAGACGACAGCACTGTCAAGCTTTTTGGTGACGGCGGTGGTGAAACAGGTGTACCGCAGGCAAAGGTTTTCAGCGGCGCATTTGTGTTTCTGTATGCTTTTCATATGCCGTTGTTTTTATTCATATCAGGACTGTTCAACAGGGGGCATGATGACGGCAGGAAAGTGCTTGGAAAGACGCTTGGATTTGTTGTTATCGGAATGTTAATGAAATGCCTGAATTATTGGTCGCAGGTGAGATTTCAGACGGATTTTGACAAGGAAAACAGTGATGGCGAGATATTCTTTGACCTTTTAGGCGGCGACGGTGTATATTGGTATATGTTTGCAATGGCGGCGTTTATGGGGCTTTGCTATCTGTTAAGAAACAGCAGACCTTGGGCGGTGCTTACGGCGTCTATGGTGACGGCACTTGCAGCAGGGTATGACCCTTGCGTGGGCGATGAATATGAGCTATCCAGGATAGTGGTGTTTTTCCCGTTTTACTACTGCGGATATGTGCTTGACCCTGAAAAGGTTGCTGATTTTGTGAAGAAGTGGTATGTAAGGGTGCTGTCCTTGGGAGTGATAGGCATTTGGGCTTATTTCTGCTTTGGAAAAACAAAGCTTGTTTATCCGCTGAGAATGCTTCTTACGGGAAGAAACTCTTATTTTGCCATATCTGAAGCAACGGACATGGATTGCACTTTTTTGAGCAGGCTTCTTGTTATGGGTATCTCGGCACTGCTTTGTTTGGCGGTGCTTGGTATTGGACTTGATGTGAAGATTCCACTGATAACAAAGTGCGGCTCCAGGACTTTGCAGGTGTACTTCTGGCACAGAACTATAGTTTATATGCTCACATACTATGGTTATCAGGCATATCTTGCAAAGGCTTTTCCTGAACGTTGGGAGCTTTATCTGGCACTTACAGCGATACCTATTGTATTGGTGCTTTGCATAAAAATATTTGGTGTGCCTCTGGATATGGTGCTTAAAGGAATAAGGGGCAGGAATGATATCATAAAGGAGAACGGAAATGGGAAATAACTTTTTTAAGAGCGTTATTGACGCAGACGATGCACCTGTGGTTATTTGCGACCTTGAGAATACGATAGTATATATGAACCCGACAGCGGTCAAAAGATATGAAAAGCGAGGAGGAGCGGCTCTTGTGGGCAGGTCCATAAAGGGCTGTCACAACGGGGATTCTAATGACAAGATAGAGCAGGTCATTGCATGGTTCAAAAAGGACAAGGGCAACAACAAGGTGTATACTTTCCGCAACGAAAAGGAAAATAAGGACGTTTACATGATAGCTCTCAGAGATGAAGAGGGAGAGCTTATTGGATATTATGAAAAGCATGAGTACAGAAATATTGAAACTATGAAGCTGTATGATATGGAATAGGCTGAAAAAAATAATTTATAAGGAGAATTTATGTTTACATTATTAAAACAAGAGGGTGCTGCACGCAGGGGGCAGTTTGAAACTGTTCATGGAACTATACAGACACCTGTTTTTATGAACGTGGGAACTTCGGCGGCGATAAAGGGCGGAGTTTCTTCCATTGATCTGAAAAACGAGCTTAAAACTCAGGTGGAGCTTTGCAATACCTATCATTTGCACGTCAGACCGGGCGATGACGTTATATACAAAATGGGCGGACTTCACAAGTTCATGAACTGGGACAAGCCTATTCTTACAGACAGTGGTGGATTTCAGGTATTTTCTTTGGCCAAGCTGCGTAAAATCAAAGAGGAGGGCGTGTACTTCAACTCTCATGTTGACGGTCGCAGAATTTTTATGGGTCCTGAGGAGAGTATGCAGATACAATCGCACCTTGCGTCTACTATCGCAATGGCGTTTGACGAATGTGTAGAGAACCCTGCTGAGCACAGCTATTCAAAGGCAAGCTGTGATAGAACGGTAAGGTGGCTTGAGAGATGTGTCGCTGAGCAGAAAAGGCTCAACGGACTTGAGGAGACTATAAACAAGCATCAGATGCTGTTCGGTATCAATCAGGGCTGTACTTATGAGGATCTGCGTATCGAGCATATGAAGCGCATAAGAGAAATGGAATACTGTTCGGGATTTGCTATTGGCGGTCTTGCTGTAGGTGAGCCTACTGAGGTAATGTATAACATTATCGAAAAGGTCGAGCCTTTTATGCCAAAGGATAAGCCGAGATATCTTATGGGCGTTGGCACACCGACAAACATAATCGAGGCTGTTTACAGAGGCGTGGACTTCTTTGATTGCGTAATGCCAAGCAGAAATGCACGTCACGGAACGCTGTTCACATGGAACGGCGTTATGCACATCACTAATAAAAGGTATGAAACTGACCCTAGACCTATTGACGAGCATTGCGATTGTCCTGCTTGCCGTAATCACAGCAGGGCGTACATTCGTCATCTGTTCAAGTCTGAGGAGCAGTTGGGAGGCAGGCTGGCAGTTATGCACAATCTGTATTTCTACAACACGCTCACGGAGAAGATAAGAGAGGCTCTTGACGAGGGCAGATTTGAGCAGTTCAGAAATCAATACAGCTCGCTTCTTGCTTCAAAGTGTGAGGATTAACAAAATATAACGGTATGACGCTGTTTTCGGAAAATGCAAAGATGTTATTTTGTATTTTCCGAGATGGCGTTTTTGTGTTGAGTGGGGGCTATTTTATTTGATGAAAGCATGGGCTTGTTGCTTCGATGGGCGAACGCTGTTCGCCCCTGCAGAAAAGGTGTGGTAGCAGGTGTAAAGAGTGTGGGTGCAGATAAAAATATAAGGGAAGTCAAGATTGAATGTAAAGCTGTTTTTATAAATTATACAGGGGGATTATATGAGTATTTTTGAGCTTTTTCTTACTGCGTGTGGACTTTCTATGGACGCTTTTGCGGTATCGGTGACTAATGGGCTTTGTGTCAGAAAGGGGAGAGTCAGGGGAGCATTGATGTGCGGCATCATATTCGGGCTTTTTCAGGGGATAATGCCTGCGATCGGCTATGCGCTGGGCATGAATTTTGCGGAATACATAGAGAGGTTCGACCACTGGATAGCTTTGATACTGCTTGGGTTCATAGGGTTGAACATGATATGCGGTTCGGGGGACGATGAGATCCAGACAGGGGGCAGGCTCACTTTCGGGGCGGTGCTTGTGCAGGGATTTGCCACCTCTGTGGACGCACTGGCTGTGGGCATAAGCTTTGCGGCACTTGGTGTGGGCATAGTCAGGTCGGCAGCTTTTATATGTGTTGTTACGGCGGCCTTATCGTTCTGTGGGTTTATGCTTGGTAACAAATTCAGCGGAAAACTCAAAAGCAAGGCAAGGATAGTTGGGGGAGTTATTTTAATATGTATAGGGCTTAAAATATTCGCTGAACAGACTATATTTGTTTAAAACAATTTGCTTATTCACGCAAATATGTATCGCATAGATATCTTTGTGAATTTTAATTTAACAATTACAGGTGTGTATGTTCATAAACAAGCCACAATATCAGTGTATAATAAATCTCGTGATTTTTAGACAAGTGTATAAATTTGCGATTGATGTACAAACTTATGATAAGTGTACAAAGTTATGATATGTGTATAAACTTGCGATAAGTGTAAAAATTAGTGCATGGTGACCGACAAGTTTATGGAAAGTCGGAGGGAGGAAAGGCTTTTTATATAGCTGGTTTTATGAAAAAGCTATTTATTTTTGATTTGGACGGAACGCTTGTAAATTCTATTTATGATCTTGGGGACGCCATGAACGCGGTACTTGAGAGATATGGGTTTCCTGTGTTTGATTATGATACCTACAAGCATTTAGTGGGAAATGGTACTTTGAAGCTTGTTGAGCGGGCTTTGCCTGAGAAGCTGAGAAGCGAGGAGAACATCAAAAAGTATCATGCTGAGTTCTCTGAGGAATACAACAAGAGATGTGTGAACAAGACCAAGCCTTATGAGCATATCTGCGAGGTGCTTGACACGCTTCGCAATGAGGGCATTATGACGGCGGTGGCTTCAAACAAGCCCGATGGCTTTGTGAACTACATTGTAAAGAATATTTTCGGTGAGAAAGATTTTGACCTGATCGAGGGCAAAAAGGACGGTGTTCCGACAAAGCCTGCGCCTGAGATAATATACAATATTCTTGGCACGCTTGGGGTCAAGGCTGAGGAAGCTGTGCTTATCGGTGATTCTGATGTGGACGTTATGACGGCAAAAAATGCGGGTCTTGACTGCATTGGCTGTGAATGGGGCTTCAGGGGCAGAGAAGAACTTGAAAATGCAGGTGCGAAGTATATTGCGGAAGTTCCGCAGGACATAGTGAGCATTTGTCATGAGATAAACAGGATATAATTAAAACGGAGGATTTCATATATGAGTTTTGTAATGGCTGATTTTTACAAGAGGTTTGTTGACGAGGAGCTTGACAGCGAGGGCAGACTTAAAAGCTTTAAGCTTGACCTGCCTGAGAATTTCAACTTCTCATATGACGTTATAGACGAACTGGCTAAGAACGTGCCTGATAAGGTGGCTATGCAGTGGGTCAACGAGGAGGGTGAGGAGCATATCTTCACTTACAAGGATCTTTCTGAAAAGAGCAGTCAGGTAGCGAACATGATGCTGGCACACGGAGTTAAGAAGGGCGATTTTGTTATGGCTGTTCTTAAACGTCATTATGAGTTCTGGTTCCTTGCTTACGGTCTTATGAAGATAGGCGCTATCCTTGTGCCTGCAACTTGTCAGCTCAAGAAAAAAGACTATGTTTACCGCTTTGACGCTGCTTCTATCTCCTATATCGTGGCAACTGCTGAGGACGATGTTCCTAATCAGGTGGATTCAGCTCTTGAACAGTACAGCGGCATGAAAGAGAAGTTTATCACTCACGGTGCTAAAGAGGGTTGGATAGATTTTCTCAGCGAAATGGACAAGTATCCAAAGACTTTTGAGAGGATCGAAACACACGTTACTGAGTCAATGCTAATGTATTTCAGCTCCGGTACTACCGGTTATCCTAAAATGGTACTGCACAAGTATTCACTGGCTGCGGCGCACATTATCACTGCTAAGCACTGGCACCACCTTGACGAGAACTCACTGCACCTTACTGTTTCTGAGACAGGCTGGGCAAAGTGTGCATGGGGCAAGATGTTCGGTCAGTTTATCTGCGGTGCGACAACTTTTGTATATGACTTCGACAGATTTATTCCTGCAAACGTGCTGAAAGTAATTCAGGATTACAAGCTGACTTCATTCTGCGCACCTCCGACAATGTACAGATTTTTCATCAAGGAGGGCCTTGAAAACTATGACCTTTCTTCACTGAAATATAGCTGTATCGCCGGTGAGGCTCTTAACCCTGAGGTATTCAACAAGTGGTATGAGTACACAGGTCTTAAGCTTATGGAGGGCTTCGGTCAGACAGAGGGCGCTGTGCTTGTGGGCAATCTTTACGGCATGGAGCCTAAGCCGGGCTCGATGGGTAAGCCTACACCGCTTTACAATATCGGTATAGTTGACAACGAGGGCAAGCCTGTTAAGGTAGGCGAGACAGGCGAGATCGTTGTTTACGCTAAGAGGGGCGAAAACCCTGCGCTGTTCAAGGAGTATTACAGAAACCCTGAGGCAACGGACAACGCTTGGAGATTTGGTATGTACCACACAGGCGACACTGCTTACATGGACGATGACGGCTACTACTGGTATGTTGGAAGAACGGATGACCTTATCAAGGCTTCGGGTTATCGTATAGGACCTTTCGAGATAGAGAGTATCCTTATGGAACACCCTTCTGTACTTGAGTGCGCTATCACTGCGGCTGATGACGCTATCAGAGGCAAGGTAGTTAAGGCTACTATCGTGCTTGCAAAGGGCTACACTGCTTCTCCTGAGCTTGCCAAGGAGCTTCAGAACTATGTTAAGCAATCAACTGCGCCTTACAAGTATCCTAGAATAGTTGAGTTCGTGGACGAGCTGCCTAAGACTATCAGCGGTAAGATACGCCGTGTTGAGATAAGAGAGAATGACAGCAAGAAGAATAGGTAATTAATGCCGATATGTAGATAAATGGGACGTCGCTTTTCTGTGAAACAGAAATTGCGCTGTTCCCTACGTCTAGGTGATGTAAAAAATTATAGCACAGCTCTTTTTAATGAGGGCTGTGCTTTTTTGTTGGGTAAAGATGTGGCATATGGTTTGTTGCTTCGACGGGCGAACAGTGTTCGCCCCTACGGAGTTTTCAGAATATTTTATATTTTTTTGTGGCTATTTCAACTTCCGTGTTGATAAATGTAAACTTTTTCAGAAAACGTGTTGTAATATATGACAATTTGGGATAAGGCTGTAGACAAATGGGGCGATTGGCAAGCTGCACAGCATATAGCTAAGAAATATGATGATGACGGATATCTTCGCAAGAAGGAATAGCATAAACAAAAATAAGCTGCTACAGAAAAAATCTGTGGCAGCTTATTCTATTTAGAATAGTCCTAATTTTAACCTATCAATATCGGCTCCTGATATCTGTTTGTACGAATTCATAAGATTTTGGATCATATTTAATGACGAGCGGGTCGAATGACCAGTTACATAGTGTACTGTCGGAGAAAATTTATTATAAGAAAAAATGGCTTTGGTTTTATAGGCTTGACCATACAGAACCTTTCCTCTTAGAATTTCAAATGAATTACCTTTCCCGTCTCTTGCAATATGCTTAAATGGTTTTGTTAATGATAATTGCTGGATCTTACATCTAAGTCTGTTTGTCATTTTTGAGCAAAGATCTAGCGTATTGAATCTATCAACAAAAATACTTCCACAGTCTTTACACAAATGTTTGTGACCTCTTATCTTAAGAGCTGTATAATGTTCATTATTTAGTGCATATCTTTGTTTCAATTTTAGGCGAAACAACAAAAAGATAATCACACTCATCTGCATTTTTCACGCAGTTCAAGTATATCAAATTCATCAAGACAAAGCATATTTTGGTTGTGGTTTATAAGCACATTCTATCCTTTCATTACAATTTTTTCGCAGAGGACAAAGCCTAATTGCTGAATTTAAAATGCAACACTCGTTCAGAGTAGACATCATTATTTGCATTATCTCCTCACCCAAACAATCCTCCGTCGATCTGTCCGCAGAAATAAAGATCATTCATAGTCGGCTCGCTTATAACAGCGTTTGGAGTGGGCTTTGTCTTTGATATGGTCTTTGACTTTGTGTCCTCATAATAAATGTTCTCGATAGGCAGCAAACCAATATCCTCTTTGGGAATATCCCACACCATACCCCTTATATGCTCAAAAAGCGCCTCTGGGCTGTCATTAGCGATAACAGAGCCTTTGTTAAGTATGATCAGGTCGTCTGTTATAGTGTCGATGTCGGAAACGATGTGTGTTGAGATTATTATAATGCTTGTTTCTTTGAGCTTCACCATTATCCGCTTGAACTGCTCACGCTCAAATGGGTCAAGACCTGCGGAAGGCTCGTCAAAAATCAGTATCTCGGGGGAGTTAAGGATAGTCTGTGCAATGGCAAGGCGCTGTTTCATTCCGCCAGAAAATGACTTTATCTTGTCATCAAGATTTTCAGACAGATTCACAAGCCCCAGCACACGTCTTATCTCGTCCTCAATAAGCGGCTCAGGCATTCCTTTTAACAGAGCCGAAAATCTGAGAAATTCATGGGCGGTGTAGCTTGGATAAAATGGCTGATACTGAAACTGAAAGCTCAGCTTTTCACGATATTTCTCGCCCATTTCAAAAACGTCCTGCCCGTCAAGGGTCACGCTGCCGCCCGACTTTTTTATCACGCCCGATATGCAGTTCATTATGGTGGTCTTGCCTGCGCCGTTTGGTCCAAGCAAAGCGTTTATGCCCGTATGAAATTCGCAGGTTATGCCCTTGAGCACCTGCTTTTTGCCGTATCTTTTGGATAAGTTTTCTACTCTTAAAACGCTCATATCATCACCACTCCTTATCGGTCAAAGCTTTTTTCATAATATCCGCTGTATCTCCATGCAGTCAGTCCGCTCAAAATCGCTGCAAGATATATGAATGCAGCTACCGCTTCCGAACAATCAAAAGCCCTCATATAGTCAAGGTTATTAAGCTGCCCATTTACGCTTGTGACAGCCGCAAACATATAAGGCGAAAGTGCTCCCACATAATGTGCGGCGGCGGACATGACCGCTATCAGCCCAGAGGTCAGCATAACATATTTTTTCACAGAGCGCACTTGCTTTGCCACAAGCACGAAAATGCCGTAGGTTATAAAAAGCGACATAAGCCTTGTGACATATAGCCATATTATTGTGCCTCTAACAGTTAGCATTAAAGGCGCAAGGTCAAATTGCCACACGCTTTGTAAAGATGAGGTGCTGTACTTGCTCTGATGTAATGTTCCGCTTATAATAAGGTCTGCAAAAAAGCTTAGTGTGAACATTATAAATATCGCCACTGATAAAATTATCTCCCGTGACTTAAAAAACGCTGACGAATTTTTAGATATCCTTATCTGCTGATCCATTCGTTTTTCGTAACTGTCCGCAACAAAAACACCCACAAGCAACAGCACAAATATCGGCATAATATCTACCGCCCGCAATTCGAGAAATTTCAAAAATGGCTCGTCATTTATCACCTGTGGAGTTGGAAATGCAGCGTAAAGTCGGCTGTTTTTCACAAGGTCAGAGGGAATATTAGCGTCTGTTAGACCTCTTCCCGTGCGTGCATAGCTTCTGATGCTTTCGACCATGAAACAACTGCGAAGCTCTGTTTTATATTTGTTCACGGCGGCTGTGATGTTACCGTTATAACCGCCTGCGTAACTCCTCAGCTCATAGTCCGTTATGTATTCGTCACACTGTTCAAGGGTCTTATCTGCGGAATTTTCTATAAGTTCATTGTATATCTCCGCCGTTTCTTTGTTCATATAGGTAAGATTATTTGAAGAAACAAAGCTCCGATACACTGTGAATTTTGCGGAAGCTGAAAAAATTATCACTATGACAAAAAGCAGCCAGAATTTCTTTATGAGCCGTGAAGTCTGATAACTATACATACTTTTCATTATCCCACCTGCCTTTCAGCAAGGAGATATGTCCCTGCGACAAAAAATGCGGTCATGATGAATATGATAGCAAAATAAACAACGTATTCTCGTGCAGGTATTCCCCAGAAATTCATATAACCTGTGTCATTGAGCATATTGGTGTAATTGCCTGTTAAAATGTCAACGGCAGGATTGGAAAGACTTGTGGTTTTCAGATATAATGGTACAAATATTGGCACAAGACAGACAGCTCCTGCAAGTATGGTCTTTCTGCAAAGCATTGAAAGAAACATAACAATACTTGCGGTGAAAAGCGCATAAACAAGTTTTGCGGCAAATACTGCAACTAGATATCCGCCAAAGCTCATATTCGCCGAACTTAGTTCAAAACCGCTCAGATATTGCAATGGCATATCAAGTTTAAAGCCGTTTGTATCGTAAATAAAAAGAGTTATAATATCCACAGTGTAAATTATCAAAACAAGAATTATTACAGCAACAAAGCCCGTACAAAGCTTGAAAAGTGAGAATTTCCTCACGCCCGTTTTGGTTATTCCAAAGCTTTTTATCCTGCTGCTTTGTATCTCTGATGAAAATATGCTGAAAAGGAGCAGATAAACACCGAATGGTATGAGTATTTCAGATGACATATAGTTTTCAAAGCCGTCAGCGGCTCTGGTGTCAATGATATCGTCCGACTTTTTTAGGTCTGTTATCACGGCGTTGTAATCGCTGATGAGCTTGTCGGAAAGCTTCAAAGAATACTCATCCGTAACGCCACGTCTTGCATTTCGGCTGTAACCTCGCACACGCTCGGAAATGAGCTTCAAAGCATTTTGCTGGGAATATAGCTCTCCCTCAATAAGAGAAAACATACTGTCAAGTCCTGCGCCTGCTTGTGAATTTTTCTGAGAGAAATCTATTATCTTTTCCTCAAGTTCCACAGGCAATTCAGCCTGCTTTACACCGCCTGTGTTGTGGTTATTCTGATAGTCGTTTATCTCGTTGTTAAGAGCGTTTTGCTCATCAGCAAGCTTTTGAGCGTCTTGGCTTACAGTTTCCGAGCCGCCTTTAAGATAGGTCATGTATTTTTCGCCATAAGCATAAGAAGGTCTGAGTACAGATATCAAAAAGGCGCAGGAAAGCAAAGCCAGCAATAAGCTTATCAAAGCTGACTTCGCCATATCTTTTCTTATCATAAATCTGAGAAGTTTCAAATCGTCACACCTCAAACATCAAGCTCTTACATTTCTGACTGTATCTCTGCATATGTATCATAATCCCATTCGCCGTTTGAAATAAACTTGTGCAGTTTAAAATCTTTATCCACAAGATAAGCGGCTGTATCAGCGTCGGGATCATAGGTCGAAAGAAGGAAATAATCCTCACAGTTATTGAATATTGTCATATAGTCGATATACTCATAGCCGTAAAAATACTTTTCATTGAGCTTAGCATCATCAATTATCTTCTGCGGTTTATTATCGTTATCAAGATAATAAAGCACATACTGATACATTTTGCCATTATCATTTGGCTCACGAACAAGCACTATCATAGTGTTATTGAAATACTGAAAATATCTTACAAAAGATTTGTCTTTAAAAGTGCAAACTGTGTCACTTTTTTCATTATCCTCATTATACCTATACAGCTTGTTTTCGCCATTAGAGTAATACACATCTCCGTCGGCCGGATAATACATATACGGCGTATTTTCGCTTATCTGAGAGCCAACATCAATGCCTGTATCCTTGACGTTCTGAGGGTCTGAAAGTGGAGCTATAAATAGGCGGACTGTATCCGTTTTTGGACAAAGCCTTGTAAAATAAAGCTTGCCGTCGCTTATGTAATAGGTATTGGCTTTTGTTATCTCGCTTTTGTCAGAGTTTTTGAGAGCGTATTTATATAGCGAATAGCCTGTGCTGAATCCGTTCTCGTCGGTCTCGCTCTTTTTGTATTTGCCCTCAACAAAATAGATATCTCCGTCTTTGTCCATAGACATACAGCCTAATATGCTGTCCTTTGGTGCAGAATACACTTCCGTGACTTCGCCGCTGTTGTAATCCACTGTGACAATACTGTAATCTTCTTTTTGCGTAGCAGAATTATACACCGACCTTACAGCGTATATAACGCCGTCATATATGGTATAGCAGGACAAGTTTGAATACTCTTGAAGCTTGACCTTTATCATTGCAAGGCTGTCGGATTCTATATCATATTCTGCAATGCCGTCATAGGTTTTGTAATACACAAAATTGTTTGCAAATGCAGTAGAAGAAGCTTCAGGACACAAAAGGTTTGTGGGAGAAGCAGAAAGTTCTTGTTGACCCTTTTCAGAAGAAACCGCCTTATCGGATTTTGTGCCAAGAGAAATGAAAAGTGTAACTGCAACTGCGGCAATTATAACTGCGGCTGTAGCGATAATAATTTTAGTTTTCATAATTCACACTCAAGTTCTATTATTGACTATCAACGGAAAGCGTTGTGCTGTAATTGCCATGTACCTTATCATTATAAATATGTACAGTTTTTACTAACTTTGAAGATGTACAACCTTTTAACCCAAACGAATGCTCAATTTTACCTGTGTCAGAGTGAGATGATCCACAACCAGTACCACCAACAGAGGCACTTGCATAAACATAACCGCTGTATTTACAATTTGGATTGTAAACATTGTTATTGTTACTTGATGTCCTAGTCCAAGCTTGACCAGCTACAGTTGAATTTGTTCTTATTCCTGTTACAAAACATGAAATATAAGCATTTGAGCCAGAACCACCAACTGCTCTGCCGTATTTTATGGCTTCATACGCACTAGCCCCAATAGCCATAGAACTCATCATCATAACAGCAGCACACATAGCTGCGATCCTTTTTACGATCTTTTTCATATTAAACGTTCTTTCTTATTATAACATCCAAATATTTGAATGTCAATGTTTTGTTTTTTGATTTTGGATTATATAAATTTTATTACTGCATTGGAATCACCTGTCCTTTCTGTACACAGCCTATTATTTTAGCAGGACGCTGTTTTGCTGTAAATAGTTATGGTCTCATAGGCAGAGCCATTATAGACCTTAGCAACTGTCTTTACACGATAAGTACCGCTGCTTAAAGACTCTTTGGAATTTGAATAAATCGCATACCAACTGTTGAATGTTTTTGTCCAACTACTGTATTTATTCCATGAAGATCCATTTTTCTTCTGAAGTGTTTGAGTTATAACGATTTTAGCAGTTGTACCTGAAATACCACGTACAGTGGATTTACAAGTTGCAGTCTTGTTGGAGATTGACAATGTACCTGATATTTTATCTGTGTATAAATAACAAACAGAAATGTCATCGTCAGAAGGCGTTTGCAGTTCGGTTTCGGCAAAAGCTGTAAGTGATAGGCATAGCATAATAACAACCGATATAATTGTAGATATCACTTTTTTCATATATGTAAGTTCCTCCTTTCACAAAAAATAGGTGCAAGAGATTTATTTTCTCCTACACCTACTATGACACCTACTATGACAATGAAAATTGTTTGTTTGTGATATGTTTTTATTAATTTAATTTATTTTTGTGGATTCACACAATTCCAACACAGACCGTTTGTCTAAGTTGCTGCATATTTCAAAAATATATTTACCATTGTCCCACAAAATACTTATGAAATCATCATTTTTGTATATCATAAACTCATTCCCAAATTTATCCGATGAAGTTTTGAAATGACCACGTTCATTATCATAATATGAAGAATAAGAATCCGCTGTATATTGGTCGAAATATATACTCTTTTTCTTATCATCTGAATAATAGCATAATCCGATATGATTGTCAGTTGAAACACTTTCGCTTTCATCTAAAACAAAGCCTTCCGGAACAGTAATGCTATATTGCTTTTCTATCTTGCTTTTGTGATCGCCTATATCTTTGCTATCATGTTGAACAGATACAACGGTGTGATCATTGAAAATTCGCAGGAAGAAATTCCTTACTGCATTTCTTGCAGGTGCATAGGCGGCAACAGTCGTTGTACCCATAATAGCTGCCGCAATTATGACAGAGCGGATAATAGATGCGGCTTTGGTTCTTTATGAGCTTTTCTTTTTTGTTCAGATAGTCCTTAGAAAACTCATAATTTTCGTACAATGACAGATCTAGGCTATTTAGTTCGTCGCAATACAAAGGTACGAGCTTTTTTAATTCTGATCGTGTATCACTCATCGTCATTCATATCCTTTCTGAGTATTTTTCGGGCTTTTTCAAGTCTTGATTTTACTCCGCCAACAGATAAATGCAACTGCTTTGATATTTCCTTGACCTTAAAGCCATAGAAATATTTCATCATAATAACGTCACGGTAAATATCAGGCAACTTTTCGACCATATCAGCAACAATAAGCTTTTCAATGTGGTCATAGTCTTCAGATATCTCTTTAATTTTATCATCTATCTGGACATTGATACTGTGTTTATTTTCTTTTTCAAGAATATCGATACACACGTTTCTATTAATAATAACTGTATAAGCGACTATTTCGGCTGGTTCTAAACTATGAATTTTTTTGAAATTTTCTGCTAACGCCAAAAATGTTTCAGAAACAGCTTCCTCTGCCAAGGCATTATTATGTAACTTTGACATTGAGAACACGAACAATTTTCTTTCAAGAGAGTAATATATTTTTCTGAACTCTGATTTATCATCATCGTCGATCAGCGTCATACAAACAGCGAGCACTTGATCACCTCTGTCTAATTTTGTAATAAACTTAGTATAGCATTATTTATATATAATTTCAAGGGGGATATTTTGTAGAAGTAGAACCTTGTTGATTGTGAAATGTTTGTTAACATCAACACGGAAGTTGAAATAGCTTTTTTTGTAAATGTAGGTTTGTCAATCATATTGGACACTATTATTAAGAAATTCGATAGGCGAAAA
>ERZ1106978.305-NODE-305-length-38736-cov-35.505002_pt1 | contig 38736 bp, 37 predicted proteins | sample MGYA00403689_ERZ1106978 | MGnify/ENA primary metagenome ERZ1106978 (study PRJEB35170, sample SAMEA104062434) | human gut metagenome | biome: human gut; feature: human-associated habitat; material: faeces | place: Denmark | collected 2012-08-02 ...
CGAAGCCGTTCTCGGTGGGGTGGTACGCGGCGGACGAGGAAGGGCGGCTCTACCGGATCAAGGAACTGTACGGCTGCACCGGGACCCCCAACGAGGGAACGAAGGTGAACCCGGTGGAACAGGCTCGGATGATCCGGGAGGCGGAGGAGAACGACCCGATGCTGCGGGGCCGGGTCATTACCGGCGTGGCAGACCCGGCCATCTTCGATGAGAGCCGGGGCGAAAGCATTGCGGCCATGCAGGAGAAAAGCCCGAACTTTTTGCACTGGATGCCCGGCGACCACACGAGGCTGGCGGGCAAGATGCAATTCCACTACCGGCTGGCCTTCGACGAAGAAGGCAAGCCGATGTTTCAGGTCTTCGACACCTGCAAGCACTTCATCCGCACCATCCCGAATCTGGTCTACGACGAGAGCCGGGTGGAGGACATCGACACGACGCAGGAAGACCACATCTACGACGAGTGCCGGTATGTGCTGATGGAGAACCCCATCAGCCCCCGGCAGCATATGGAAGCTCCGCTGCTGCGGGACGATCCGCTGGAGATGGATTCCCGGCGTGCAAAATTTTACAGAGTTTGAGCCCCGGCAGCGGGCTTGCCCTCTCACCGCTCCGTCCGCCAAAGGCGGCGCGTCGCGGAGCTCCCCCAAAGTGGGAGCTCTGCTTAGAGGAAGCCCCTCAGTCTGCGTTGCAGACAGCTCCCCGATGGGGAGCATTTGGGAGAAGGGAGAACCAATGGAAGACGAAGTGATTCTGGCTGCGGAAGAAGTCATCGGCACCGAAGAGGTGGCGAAGGCGGCGCAGCTTTTGCAGCAGTACAAGAGCGGCAAGGCCGCGCTGGACACCCGGATCGTGGACAACGAGCTGTGGTTCCGGATGCGGCACTGGAAGAATTACAAGAACAAGATGATGGAGGACAAACCCACCCCGGCGAGCGGGTGGCTGTTCAACTCCATTGCCAACAAGCACGCCGACGCCATGGACAACTACCCGGAACCCAACGTGCTGCCCAGAGCGGCGGACGACGAGAAGACGGCGAAGGTCCTATCGAAGGTGCTGCCGGTGGTGCTGGAACAGGCGGACTACGAACAGGCCTACAGCGACACATGGTGGCGCAAGCTCAAGCAGGGCACCGGCGTGAAGGGCATCTTCTGGGACCCGACGAAGCGCAGCGGCATCGGAGACATCGCCATCAAGAGCATGGACATCCTGATGTTGTACTGGGAGCCGGGCGTGATGGACATTCAGGAATCGCCGAACCTATTCAGCCTAAGTCTGGAAGACAACGACCAGTTGAAGGCCAAGTGGCCCCAGATGGACGGCCACACCGGGAGCACGCTGGAAGTGGCCAAGTACATCCACGACGAAAACATCTCCACCGCCGACAAGAGCGTGGTGGTGGATTGGTACTACAAAAAGGCCCGCCCGGAGGGGCAACCGCTGCTGCATTACTGCAAGTTCTGCAACGGGGTCGTCCTCTACGCCAGCGAGAACGACCCGCAGTATGCCGACCGGGGGTTCTACGATCACGGCCAGTACCCCTTTGTGTTCGACCCGTTGTTCATAGAAGAAGACAGCCCGGCGGGCTTTGGGTACATCGACGTGATGAAGGACACCCAGACCGCCATCGACGAGATGAATCACGCCATGGACGAGAACATCAAGCTGGCGGCGAAGCCTCGCTTCTTGCTGAGCGACGCGGCGGGGGTGAACGAAGAGGAACTGGCGGACTGGTCCAAGGACATCGTGCACGTGGCCGGGGGCATCCGGGACGGCATCCTGAGCCCCTTGCAGACGGCGGGCTTACAGGGAAACTGCATCAGCTACCGGGACGCGCGGGTGAGCGAGCTGAAGGAGATCAGCGGCAACCGGGACGTCTCGCAGGGCGGCACCACCAGCGGCCTGACGGCGGCTTCGGCCATTGCGGCCTTACAGGAAGCGGGTTCGAAGCTCTCCCGCGATATGCTGAAGAGCGCCTACCGGGCCTTCGCGAAAGAATGCTACCTCATCATCGAGCTGATGCGGCAGTTCTACGACGAAGAGCGGGTGTACCGCATCACGGGGCCGACGGGCCAGACGGAGTTCGTGCCATTTTCCGGCCAAGCGCTGCGGCCCCAGCCGGTTGGCATGGTGGGCGGCGTGGAGCTGGGGGCCCACGAGCCGGTGTTCGACATCACGGTGAGCGCGGCGAAGAAGAGCACCTTCAACCGCCTCTCCCAGAACGAGACGGCAAAGGAATGCTACCAGCTGGGGTTCTTCGCCCCGGCCAACGCGGACGCCGCACTGGCGGCGCTGGACATGATGGACTTTGAGGGCATCGAGAAGGTGCGGGAGCGGGTGCAGCAGAACGGCACCCTCTACCAGCAGCTGCAACAGGCCATGGAGCAGGTGCAGAAGATGGCCGGGCTGCTGGATCAGATGACCGGTTCCAACATGAGCGCAGCGGCAGGAGCGGCCGCACAGGCTGCCGGGGCATCCGGCGGAGGCAGCGGCGGGACCAGCGAGGGGCTGAGCGCCACCAACGGACTTGGAGCACAGGTGGGCAGCGGCGGCAACAGCCTTGCCACACAGGCGGCGAAACGGGCAATGAACGTGAATAACCCGAATAAATAACCCTCTCACCGCTCCGTCCGCCTAACGGCGGCGCGTCGCGGAGCTCCCCCGAAGTGGGAGCTCTGCTTAGAGGAATTTTTACAGGAGGCAATACATGATTCAGGTAACTTACAACGAGGCCGGCGACGAGATGATCCTGCGGGCAGAAGGGCACGCAGGGTACGCCGAGAAGGGCAAGGACATCGTTTGTGCAGCGGTGTCGGTGCTGATGCAGACGCTGGCGTGTAGCGTGGATGCGAACAACACAGGCAACACATTTGAGCTTTCCGACGGTAAGAACGGAAACCGACTGACGGTTCAGGCACCGATGAGCGTACTGAACCGGGACAAGTTCGATCTTGTCGTGGAAGGGTTGATCCGTCTGGCGGAAAATTACCCGGAAAATGTGCAGTTCAAGAAGCTCTGCACCAAGTCGGTGAACGTGATGGATTTGCAGATGTTCGCCGAGGGAGGGGATGGCAGCGGAGCCGGAGAAACCTCTCAGTCTGCTGGCGCAGACAGCTCCCCCAGTAGGGGAGCCCTTGGCAGGACGGAAAACTCTGCTCTGGACGAACAAGGCAGTACTGACCAAAAGGCGGAGGGCAGCGGCAGCGAGAACGGCGAAGGCGAAGCGGGCGAGGAGGCCAAGAAGCCCAGCCCGGCGGAGCGGCGGAGGGCGTTCGGGCAGATGATGAGCGGCGAGTACAAGGACCTTGCCGACGAGATGATGCAGAACGCGGTGCAGATCGCGGCGCAGAACCTCGAAGCCAGCCCGGAGATGCGGGGGCTGCTGGAAGCCATCGCAGAGAAGTACGGCACCGACGCCACCGACCTTACGGCCCTGACGGACGCCATCCGCAACGGCGTGGTGAAGGACGATGCGTATTTCGAAAAAATCGCCATGGAAAAGGGCATCTCTGTGAAGACCGCGCGGGAGATGGACAAGCTGGAGACCCAGAACAAGCGCCTGACCGCCCAGCAACAGGCGGCCCAGCAGATGCAGAAAGCCGCAGCCGAGCGGGCCCGGATCGCACAGATCCAAGCCCGGTGGGACGCCGAGGCCGACGCGCTGCAAGCCAAGTACCCGGATTTCGACCGGGACGAGGTGCTGGCGAACCCGGAGGTGGAGAAGATGATGCGGGCGGGCTGCTCGATGGAAGCAGCCTACCGGGCCGCCTACTTCGACCGCCTGATGGCCCGGCAGACTGCCGCAACGGCCCAGCAGACCGAGCAGGGCGTGCTGAACCGGGTGCAGCAGCGGGCCAACCGCCCGGCTGAGAACGGCACCCGCCCCGGCGGCGCGGTGCAGACCCACCTCGACGTGGAACACATGAGCCGTAAGGACCGCGAGGCGCTGGAAAAACGAGTGCTGCGCGGGGAGATCATTACGTTGTAGCCCTCTCAGCCGCGGGCAGCGGGCTTGCCCTCTCACCGCTCCGTCCGTCTAACGGCGGCGCGTCGCGGAGCTGTTGGGGCAGCGGCCAGCAGGATGCAAGCGAAGCAGACGCTGGGAGCCGCAACCCGTAGAGCTCCGCTTAGAGGAAAGCCTTTTGCACAAGGCTGTTTAGAGAAACAAAATATTTTCAGGAGGAAAAACATGAAGGACAAGACCATGAAGCTGGATCTGCAGATGTTCGCACAGGCCAGCGCACAGTTGCAGAACACCACGACCGCATCCGGCATGACCGCCGAGATGAAGACCTACTACGAGAAGCGGCTGCTGGATCAGGCGGAACCGGCACTGGTGCACGACCAGTTCGGCGACAAGTACCCCATCCCGGCCAACGGCGGCAAGACCATCGAGTTCCGCAAGTACGACAGTCTGCCCAAGGCGACCACGCCTCTGACCGAGGGTGTGACCCCGGACGGCCAGAACCTGAACGTCTCCACTGTGACGGCAGAGGTGAAGCAGTACGGCGGCTGGACCCCCATCACCGACACGCTGCAGCTGACCGCCATCGACAACAACATCGTTCAGGCCACCAAGATCCTTGCCTCTCAGGCGGGCCGCACCATTGACAGCGTGGTGCGCGACATCCTTGTGGGCGGCACCAATGTCATCTACGCGCCCAAGGTGGCCGACGGCGTACAGACCGAGGTGAAGAGCCGCGCCAATCTGGACAAGACGGCCAAGCTGACCAGCGAACTCATCATGAAGGCGGCGACCCAGCTCAAGGCCATGAACGCCGACCCCATTGATGGCAGCTACATTGCCATCATCCATCCTTACATCTCCTACGACCTGCGCAGCGACCCGGCTTGGATCGACGTGCACAAGTACGCCCAGCCGGATGAGATCTACAACGGCGAGATCGGCAAGCTGCACGGCGTGCGGTTCGTGGAGACCAGCGAGGCGAAGATCTGGAAGGACGCCACCTGCCCGGCGGGTCTGGCCGTGTTCGCTACCCTGATCCTCGGCGCCCACGCTTACGGCACCACCGAGATCGAGGGCGGCGGCCTCGAACACATCGTAAAGCAGCTGGGCTACGGCGACGACCCGCTGAACCAGCGTGCATCCGTGGGCTGGAAGGCCACCCAGACGGCAGAGCGTCTGGTGGAGCAGTACATGATCCGCATTGAGAGCGTTTCGACCTATTCAGCCAGTGCATCGGCGAACTAAACGGCGGGAATTTTTCGGTTTTGCAGATTTATATGGGATACGAAAGGAGCCGGGAAAATGGCAGCAAAGAAAGAAAACAACGGTGAAATGGTGAGCATCCGGCTGTTCAGCGACAACGGGCGCTACAAGGGCGACCTGTTCGTGAGCGTGAACGGCGTGAACTACCAGATCAAGCGCGGTGTGACCGTACAGGTGCCGCCGGAGGTGGCGGAAGTGATCCAGCACAGCGAGGAGCAGGACGCCCAGAGCGCCGCGCGGATGGAAGCCATCATCGCACGCGGGGAGTGACCTTGCCCTCTCAGCGCACACAAAATCGAACCCCGGCCCGGCGGCACCGCTGTGCCGGGGATTTTTGATAACCTCTCAGTCAGCGCTCCGCGCTGCCAGCTCCCCTAGTAGGGGAGCCCTTGGCAGGACGGTGGGGCTGTACTGGACGAAAAAGTTTATGGTGTCGGGAGCGGGAGTGCTCCGCGACAGAGAGGAGCTGCCCAATGACGGTAGGAAAAGCAATTGAGCTGGCGGACAAGCTGCGGGCCAACAACGGGTTCGACCGCGAGCTGAAGATCTTATGGCTGCGGCAAGCGGATGCGGGGCTGCGGAAAAGCGTGGTGGAGAAAAGCGACACCGACGCCTTCGACGCTGTGGGCGCGGATGTGCTGTACGACCGGGAAGAGGAGATGCTGCGGCAGGATGCCGAGCTGATGCTGCCCCAGCCTTACGATGACTACTACCCGCACTACCTGAGCGCCCAGATGGACCTTGCCCTCGGCGAGACCGACCGGTATGCCAACGAGATGCAGGTGGCGAACAACTGCCAAGAGGAATTTGCCATCTGGTGCCGCCAGCATTACCTACCGAAAATGGACACGAAATGGAGGTATTGAAATGGCGCTGCCGAGCGTATACAGCCTTTCGACCGGGCGGAGCAGCCTGACGGCCTTCGGCGGGCTGAATGAGAGCTATGCCTGTGCGGAGGCGGAATTTACCCGGATGCAGAATTTTTCCAGCCGAGGGTATCCGGCGTTACAGACCCGGACGCCCCGGCGGAAGATGGAAGCAGTGGAACACTGCAACGGGATGTACCATCTGAACGGAATGCTCCTGTGCGAGGGGACGACGCTGCGGTACAAGGCCGACCACGAGGAAACGCTTGCCACGACGGCCGCAGAGGAAGAAATCGTGCTAAAAAACGCCGTGAGCGACAGTGAGAAGATCATGGTGGGCATGGGCACGAAGATCATCCTCTTCCCGGACAAAGCAGCTTTTGACACCAAGACCGGCAGCCTGACCCCGCTGGGCGCTGGGTGGGAGAGCACCGGCACTGTGACCCTGACGCCCTGCGATGCGGCGGGCCGGACTTACACCGCCACCGGGCACGCCGCAAAAGAGCCGGACAATCCCACGGACGGGCAGGTCTTCTTGAAAGTCATCAACAGCCAAGTACCCTACAGCAGCGAAAGCGTGCTGGAAGTGTACAACGAGACCTTGGGGAGCTGGTCGGCGGTGGAGCTGAACTACTGCAAGATCGAGGCAACGGGCATCGGAAGGGATTTTGCGGTGTGGGACACGGTGACGATCAGCGGCATCGGGGCCAACGAAGACGGGTACTGGAAGGAGCTGACGGGGGACCGCGTAGTGTATGCACAGGGAGATGACTTCGTGCAGGTAAAGGCGGAACCCGGTGGCGATTATTTCTACGGGACCCTGACCAAGGAGGGAAATCGTCTCCGCTGGCAGAGCATCGACGGAAAGGGCAGCGGCTTGGAGGGCAGCCTCGAACTGTTCCGGGTGGAGCGGCGGGTGCCAGACCTCGACTTCCTGACCGAGTGCGACAACCGGGTATGGGGCTGCTCCAGCCGGGAGAACGTGATCTACGGCTGCAAGCTGGGCGACCCGACCAACTGGTTCTCCTACCGGGGAACGGCTGCGGACAGCTACGCTGTGACCGTGGGCAGCGACGGCGAATTCACCGGCGCCGCCACCTGCATGGGCTACGCCTTATTTTTCAAAGAGAACACCCTGCACAAGCTCTACGGCAGCCGCCCGGCGGATTTCCGGCTGGTGAGCGTCCAGTGCCGCGGTGTGGCGAAATACGCAAGCCGCAGTCTGTGCGTGATCGCGGAAGTGCTGTACTACCTGAGCAACGACGGCGTGATGGCGTGGGACGGCAGCTTGCCCGTGAAGATCAGCGGCGTGCTGGACAGCACATGGCTGATGAACGTGCGCGGCGCGGTGGGCGGCGTGCTGGATACCCGGTACTATCTGCACATGCGGCAGCCCAGCACCGGCGAAACGAGGCTGCTGGTGTACGACACCGAACGGCAGCTCTGGCACGAGGAGGACGTGGCCGGGGACAGCGAAGCCGAGGGCTGGGCTATGTGCTCCACGGGGCGGCAGCTCTACCAATGGGACGGCGCAAGCCTCTGGGCCACAGAGCCGAACCGCGAGGCCGACCGGGACACCGACGAGGCCAAAGCGGCGCTGGAAAAGAATGTGGCCTTCGACGCGGTGACCGGCGACATCGGCCTGAACACCCCGGCGGACAAATATGTGAGCCGGGTGACGCTGCGGGTGGATGCGCTGTCCTACAGCGTGGTGAAGCTGCAAGCCAGCTACGACGGCGGGGCGTGGGAGACGCTGGGCGAGGCAGCGGTGCTGAACAAATACACGCGGGTCAACCTGCCCTTTGGGCCAACACGGCACGACACGATGCGCTTGCGGCTGACCGGAACGGGGCAGATCGCGGTGCGGAGCGTCGCCTTTACCATGGCGGACAGCCGGGGCAACCGGGTGGCCGGAGGAGAACCGAGGAACTGATATGGCGGATATTACACGCTTAGGCGAGATCAGCTTGCCGAAGTTGAGCGAAGACATGAACCCGGAGGATGCGCGGGCCATCAACAACTACCTGATGCAGCTCCGGGATCAGATGCTGTACATGATGCAGAATCTGGACGAGACGAATTTTTCCGACACCATGCGGGACAAGCTCACCGCAATGGGGTTAAAGGTGGATTAAACCTCTCGGCGCGCGGGCAGCGGGCTTGCCCTCTCAGCGCGCAGTCCGCCTGACGGCGGTGCTGCTTGCAGCCGCAACCCGTAGAGCTCTGCTTAGAGGAACCCCTCAGTCTGCGTTGCAGACAGCTCCCCGATGGGGAGCAGTTGAAAATGAAAGGAGACAAGACAAATGGCAAGTGGACAATGGTGGGAATACTGGATTCCCGGATGGAGCGCTGTACGGATAACGCAGGACGTGGTCAACGCGGGAAAGAACTACATAGACAACCGCAAGGCCAGCAACACCGCAACGACGAACCGGGTGAATGCGGCGCAGAGCAACCTGAACAGCCTGAAAAGCCAGATGCCGGGCGAGTACAAAAGCGAGTACGGCAGCCAGATCGGCAGCACGCAGAGCGAACTGAACGACCTGACGAAAAAGGGCTTTTCCTACGATTACACGAAGGACAACGCCTACCAGCAGTACAAGAACCGCTACACCCGCGGCGCAGAGCTGGCCAGCGAGGACGCCACGGCACAGGCGGCGGGCAAGACCGGCGGCTACGGCAACAGCTGGGCCAGCACCAACGGGCAGACGGCCTATCAGAGCACCATGGCGGGGCTGAGCAACGCGGTGGATGACCTGTACAGCCAAGCCTTCGACGAGTACACCTCGAAGAAGAACGACCTGACCACCCGGCTGGAAGCATTGCAGAAGCAGGAGCAGCTGGCGCAGGATGCCTATAACACGAAGCTGAACAATTACTATAGCCAGCTCAACAACGCACAGAACGAATACGCCGACGCTGTGGGCGAGAAGCAGCAGAACACGGCCAACAAGACGAAGTTCTGGGGGAACGTGGCACAGGTGGGTGCGATGGCGCTGCCGTGGGTGCTGCGGGCGATGGGCGTGCCGATCTGAGGGAAACCCTCTCAGCGCGCAGTCCGGCGAAGCCGGAGCTGCTTGCAGCTCCCCCAAAGTGGGAGCTCTGCTTTAAGGAAGGATGATGAAACATGTTATTTGACACGTTGAAGCGGAAGAACAAGGCGGAGCAGGAAGAACAGGAATGGAATGCCAACCGCCCGGCGGACTATGTGAGCCAGAACAAGGAGGCTATGGACGCGCTGACCGGCCAGATCGGCAGCGGGTACGATGGGAGCGAGCTGGCGAAAGCCTACCAGCAGTACCGCGACCAGACCGCCGACGCGGCAGCGGCGGCCGCCGACAACACGCGGGCCAACGCGGCGGCGCTGAGCAGCGGCTACGGCAACAGCTGGGCGGACAGCTTGGCAGCACAGGGACAGGGCGCGGCCACCGCGAACGTGGACGCCGCCCTGACAGCCCTGCGCAGCCGGGCGCTGAATGAATACCAGAACCGGCAGAGCGGGCTGGTGGAAGCCCTTTCCGGGATGGGAAACACCGAAGCGCTGGATCGCTCGGCATACGGCTCGAACCTTTCGAACTGGTACAACCGGCAGAATTTTTTAGCCAACCAGAGCGCACAGGCCCGGAACGAGAACGACAACTACTGGAACAACCTCTGGAACGGCATCCGAACCGTGGGCAATGTGGCCAAGAGCGCCTACGACGGGTACATGGGGTACACGCAGCAGCAGTGGGAAAATGAGTTTGCGCGGGAACAGTGGGAGTACAACAAGAACCGCACCGATCAGAGCGACGCCCTGAGCGCCTACCAACAGGCGTTCAACCTGTACACGCAGGGCGCTGGGGATGCGGCCAGCGACGTGCTGACCCGGTACGGCCTGAACGCGGACGCCTTCGCGAATTACACTGGGGCACCCATCACGCGGGACGATCAGGCGAGTGTGCTGAGCACCGCGGCTTCTCTGGTGGCAAGCGGAAATCAGGAAGCAGCGGCCAACCTGCTGAAGATGTACGGCATGGACGCCAGCGCAGCGGGCAATTACGGCACGCTGACGAGCCGACTGCTTTCCACCGCTGCGGCCAAGGCGGCGGCCACCAAGACGGGCAGCAGTTCGGGCTCCGGGAGAAGATCTTCGGGCAGAAGCGGCAGCTCCGGCACAGCAAGCGGATACACCACCAGCCAGCTCACGAGCATGGCCAACAAATTTTCCAGCATGAAGGACACGAATCCGCTCTACAGCCATTACAAGGAGGTCCTGACCGATGCGGGATGGTTGGAACCGGAGACGGTGAGCGGCACCACAGGGACGCTTACGGCCCCGCCGGTAGTGGAACCATATACCCCGGCCAGCTCGAAGCTGCGGCTCTCGAACACCGGAAATCACACGACGCAGAAGGCAACGAGTGGGCAGACGAGTAACACAAGCACCGGAATGCCCTACAGCAACGCCCTGAGCTACGCAAAGGGCTGGAAGGCGAAGGGTCTGAACGCCAACGAGATCGCGACCCGGCTGATGAACATGGGCGCGTCGGACGACGTGATCGACAAAGCAATGCTGAACGCAGGATTTTAAGGAGGATGTAGGATGGCATGGAAGGCAGGAAGTGCGGCTGCGCTGCGGGCGCAGAAAGAAAAAGGCCGGCACCAGAATCAGGAAACGACAGCGGCGAGCACGCCCGCAAAGGCCACACAGACTTCGACGGCTGCGGGCGGCTGGGCAAAGGGCAGCGCGGCAGCATTGCGGGAACAGAAGCAGACGGAAGCGACAAATATCGACCTGACCTCGAAAGCATTTGACGAGTACCGGGCAAACAACAATCTGGGGTTTGCGGACGAGATGGACAGCCGGAGAGACTGGGCTGGCGGGCGTGCCCTCTCCGCGCCCCGTCCGGCTGACACCGGCGCGTCGCGCAGCTCCCCCGAAGTCGGAGCTCTGCTTCAGGGAACCCCTCGGTCTACTTCGCAGACAGCTCCCCGATGGGGAACTGAGGCGATGGATGCGCTCAGCCCGGAAGCGAAGTGGGGCATGCCGACGCAGAACGTTCTGGAAAAGACCGACAGCGGCGCGGTGGCATACGGGGACAGTCCGGCCCAGAAGCTGAAAGCCAGCTATGCGCCCTACAGCCAGAAGGACGAATTCGACCGGCTGAATGAGTGGTTCGACCAGCCGCGGAATCAGGAACTGGTGGGCAAGCTGTTGGAACAGAAGAGCGGATTTACGACCTACGCGGAGCAGGGTACGAGCCGGAACGCCGCCAGCGCCGGGGACGGGAGCATCGACCCCTTCCGCACGGCGGCGGGGAAAAGCCAGAGCGGCGCAAAGTACACCGACGACGACCTGAGAAAGCAAGGCTACAGTGCGGCGGAAATTGCACAGGCAAGGGATTACCTGACCCAGTACGACGCCATCCCGGAATGGAAGAAACAGGCCCGGCGGGCGGGCAACACCATCGGCGGCATTGCGGACAGCGTGGCGGGCAGCGCGGTGATGACCGGCGAGACGGCGGTACAGAGCGCCAAAAACATTGCGGACACCCAGAAGAACTGGGCCAAGGTGCAGCAGGAGATCAAGGGCGATGAGCGAGCGGAGAGGCTGTTCCAACTGTTGACCGACGTAGACATGGACTACAACCCCGTCTACCCGGAAAGCCGGAACCGGGACCTCGTGCTGATGGGCTACGGATCGGAAGAGATCCGGGAGATGCGGAACCGGCTGGCGGGGCTGGAAGTGAACGACGGCATCGACCCGAAAACCAGCGTGGGCTACCAGATGTACAAGCGGGGGCAGGAGCTGACGGGAGCTGCCCAGAGCGGCCTGACCGAGGGGAGCCGGGCGGTGCAGGGAGCTGTGAGCAGCGCGGCGGAGAACCTCGCCGTCAGTTCCATCAACCCGGCGGCGGTGCTGCCGGTGCTGAGCTTACAGGGCGCGGGCGACGCCATGGGCCAGAGCATCGAGAAGGGCGAGAGCGCGGGCAAGACGCTGGCGGGCGGCGCACTGAAATTCGGCGCGGGCTGGGGCATCAACTCGGTGGGCGCGGCCGACCTTGCCAAGACCATGGGCGCGGACTACGCCAAGGACACGTTGGCCGGGCAGATCGCGGCCAAGATCCAGAGCCTTGTGGGGGATGCACCCTTTGCAAAGGCCCACCCGACAGTGGCGGCAGCGCTCTCCGGCGGCATCGACAATGCCATGCAAGCCTTTGTGGAAAGCTATGCCGACAAGGCCATCGACGCGGCGCTGGGTGACGAGAAAGCGGCGCAGAGCCTGTTCACCACGGATACCCTGATCGCCGCGCTGGAAAGCGGCCTTTCCGGCGGAGCCTCCGGCGCCATGGGCGGTGCTGTAGGCTCCGCTCTGGCGAAGTACAACGACGGCAACGCCAGCCTGTTGGGACAGGCGGAGTATTACGATCAGCTCGACAAGTACGAGAAGGCCGTGGCTGCGGAGAAGAAACGGCAGCAGCGGGTGGAAGAGCCGGGAATGGCGAGTGAGCAGCAGACGGCACAAGAGGCTGCGAAAGCCGACAGCGGGCTTGCCCTCTCAGGCGCTTCGCGCCAGCTCCCCCAAAGTGGGAGCCCTTGGCAGGACGGTGGGGCTGTGCGGAATGAGCAAAGCTCGACGGCGCAGAAAAGCGAGGGCTCCGAGGCAGAGGGATTGAAGAGTGACAACCCTGCGGTGCGGCAGTATGCCAAGGTGGTGCAGGAGAATGCGCTGACCGGAAAGACCATCAACCTGTTTACGCCGGAGGCTGGGAACGAAGCAAATCGTGCAGCATTTGAGGAAGCCTATGGGGTACAACTTCCCGGCACAGCAGCAGCGACCCGGCGGGCATTGCGGCAGGTGGCCGAACAGGAAACCGCCGCAAGAAATGCAGCAAACGCGGAACAAAATGCGGCGAACGCTGCAAAGCCGGAAGCGGAGCAGACCGTGGAAAACGCCGGGGAAACGGTGGATAAACCTCTCAGTCACGCTTCGCGTGACAGCTCCCCTAATGAGGGGAGCCCTTGGCAGGACGGTGGGGCTGTGCTGGGTGAGCAGGGCCCGACGATGCAGAAGAGCGATGGCTCCGCGACAGAGGAAAGAGAGTATGCGGACGTAGACCGGAAGGTTGACCCGGCGGGGCTGGATGCGGTGGACGAGGGAAGCGGGCAGATGCGGGAGACCTACGGGCTGCGGGAACCCAGCGGCCAGACGGCCCGGCAGAGCGAGGTACAGCGCCAGTTGGAGCAGTGGGGCGTGGAGAGCGGCAAGACCAAGGCCGCGCAGGACATCAGCCAGAAGCTGCCCGCCAACGTGGATGCTGATCGGTATGCCGCCGCGGCTTCAACGATCTACCATCTGGCGCAGATGGACGAGGTGAAGAGCTTTGACGACGCGCTGCGGCTGGCGGGTGTGATGGACAATACTGCCCTGAACGTCAATTATATTCTGGACAGCGGCGAGGGCGGGCGGATCGCGCTGAATACCGCCTACCTCTACGGTGCAGACACCAAGGAACAGGCGGGCGGCTACGGCGGCGGCCTGACCGACCAGAGCACGAGCGGACAGGGGCGGATCTACTATGAAGGGACGCTGGATCACGACGGCACCGACATGGGCAGCCGGATCATCGAGCTGAACGCCGCCGCCACCGGCACCGACGCTGTGCTGAAGAACGTGCTGCAAAACAATCCGAACGTCCGGGCCTATGTGGACAGCGAGACGGCCCGTATTTTCTTCGGGGACAGCGTCAGCGACATTTTCGGCACCGTGCTGCACGAGGACTACCACTGGTATAACTCCCTCGACCAAGCGGGCGCAAAGAGCTTGCAGGACCATGCTCTGACCTACCTTGCCCAGATGGACGGATATGAGAGCGTAGACGAGATGATCCGTGACAAGATGGACGTGTACGCCAGCCAGAAGCTTACCTACGAACAGGCAGCCGAAGAGCTGGTGGCAGATGCGTGGCGGGGGATCTTTGCGACGGAAGCGGACTTCAAGCGCTGGGTGGAATTCCAGCGCGGACAGGCCGAGAAAAATGCGGGCGTGAGGGGTTCCATCCACAAGGTGATGAACCGGGTGAAGAATCTGCTGAGCGACATCATCAGCCGGGCCAAGGAAGTGCTGACCATCGACCCCAGCAATGCCGCCGCCCTGAAGGCAAAGCGGTTGGCCGAGGCCCAGAGACGGACCTTGCAAGACGAATACTTCGCCCACGCCGAAAAGGCCATGGACACCCTGCGGGCAGCAAAAGAAAACGCCGCAGCTCTCAAAACCGAGAGCGCGGCGGAAGGACGCAGTATACGGTTCCAGCTGCAAGATGGGGAGGAAACCCTTGAAAAGCAGCTGAACCGTAATCTTGGCCGGTTGGAACAGATGACACCGGCGGCTGAAATCACTGGAAAAGAAATTGAGTACGGTGCTACCAGCAAAGAAAACGCTGAAAATATCGTCCGATTCTTTGAATCCATTGGCGGAAAAGTAGAGCGTGATGGATTTGGTGTGGTGGAACTGACCCGGAAAGGCGCAAAGGCGACGGTGCAGCACGGCAATGGACCAGCAAAGCAAATCGCAGCAGCGGCAATTCCGGAGGTTATCAAATACGGTGAGCAAATCGGGTTCGTGAAAAATTGGAAGGGAAGAGGCTACAATACCTATACCTTCGTCGCTCCTGTTATGGTGGGAGAAACGAAAATCTATGAAGCAGTGATCGTGAACGAGTACATGGTGCCCAATGCTGCAAGCAAGTTCTACGTACATGAAGTGTGTGGTTCGGATGGAAGTTTGCTCACCATTGAAAACGGAAAAATAACAAAAAAAGAAAACAGCCTTACCTCGGTATTCAAGACCGAGCAGGGCGGTGAAGCCCCTAAGCTGTTTTCTGAATCCAGTATAGCACAAGATTCCGCCGAAAGCAAGAGAACCGACGAACCTGTGAAGAAATCGGTGCGGTTCCAGCTGAGTGCTCCGGTGGAGGTGGACCAGAACAAAGACCTTGTGGCCGTCCACAACCTGACTGAAGAAAATCTGCGGGAAGCGCTGGAGCTGGGCGGGTTGCCATCGCCTTCCATTGCGGTGGTCAAGGCACAGGAAGGCCATACCCAATACGGCCCCATCTCGCTGGTGTTCAACTCCGATACCATTGACCCCATGGTGAACCGGGCCAATCGAATCTATGGCTCCGACGCATGGACACCCACCCGGCCCAATGTGGAATACGAAGTGCACGCGGACAAGGCAGTGAAGCTGAACAGCGAACTTGCACAATTGAGCCGACAAACCGCTGGCGGCGCATTTGCGCGGGGAAATGTGCTCAGCGGAACGCTGGACATGGAAGCGTCCGGGAAGAGCCCGAAGCAACTGGCAGAGAGCCTTTCCCGGAATGATGCGGTCAAGGCGGCCTATCTGGCAGACAAAGGCGAAACCGTGCAGGTGGTGACAAGGCAGGAGGTGCGTTTTACCGAAAGCCAGAAAAAGCGGTATGAGAAAATCATGGAGGCCCTTGGCGGAGAAGCTGCCCTGCGGGACATCGTGGAGTCCGACGTGGTGAACGGAAATCACGATAAATCCAATGCCGTGCTGAATGAAGTGAGGGAAGCAGAAAAAAGCTGGGCTATGGAAGAGTTTGGCTGGAGCGAAGAAAAGGCGCAGACCAAAGCCGACCGGCTGATCGCACCGATGCTGCGGGCCAGACTGGAAAACGCATATGAATATGTGACGACCAAAGATATGGCCGGGAAAACCGTGCAGGATACGGAAGCGATGCAGAAGGAGTTACAGCAGAAAGCCCCGGATGCTGATGTGGAAGAGTGGCTGCTGCCGAAGATGGAGGGTATTCTGGGGAAAAAGGGAATCCGAAATGAGAAGGACCCCTATACCAGAACCGGAAACCGGAGAAGCTTTGCCCAATTGCACAACCCCTACACGTTGCAGAATCTGGTGGAGGCCATGAACCAGCAAAATGCACGCGGAGAAGGCGCATGGGGCCTTTCGGCAAACACTCTGATGAGCACGGCGACGGCGGAGTATCAGAATCTGGACGAAGTGCGGGCAGACAAAGGCCGCTTGCAGCAGATGCCGGAGGAGGAGTACAAGGCACTGCTGGAACAGGCCGACGGCCAGATCGAAGAAGTCATCAGCCGCATCCGACAGGAGACCGCCGCACATTCGGACAGCGGCTATGGGGAGAGGGAAATCCTCGGCGACATCCTGTTGCGGGCCGCACAGGGAAAGCAGACCATGGCAGCGGTCAGCAAGGCATTTTCTAAGGAAGGCTATACCATCAGCCGGGAGACGGCAAAGCAGATCGTGGCGCTGTACAAGACCATCGCAGACATCCCCACCGGGTACTTTGAGGCGAAACCCCAGCGAGCCGTGGGGTTCGACGAGGTGCGGGCGGCTATTGTGCCGGACAATGCTTCGGCGGCGCTGGTGGACAGCCTGAAGGAAAAGGGCGTGACCGTCTACGAGTACAAAGCCGGGGATGATGCGCAGCGCACGAAGGTGCTGAACCAAGTGCCGAACGTCCGCTTCCAGATGGCCGAACAGGCTGACCGGGATGCGAAGCGGAACCGCCAGCGGCAAGCCAGCCGGACCATTGCGGACAACAGCGCGGCCATCAAGACGCTGACCGAGATGATGGGCCTGACCCGCGGGGTGCGGGTGAGCGACGACAGCATTCTGGGCGTGGCAGAACGGCTGGTGAAGGCCAGCGGCGCGAAGGGCAAGGCCGACACCGAGCGTGTGGCCCGCGAGATGCGCACCCTGATCGAGTACATGAAGACCGAAGGGGCCGACATGAACAAGGCGCAGGGGCTGGCCGAGACCATTGCCGGGGAGATCCTCGACGAGGCGACTTACCGGAATACGGAGCTGTGGCAGCAGTACCCGGAATACCACGAGCTGAGCTACACCGTGGACAAGAACGGCAAAGCCAAGGCGGAGCTTGTGCGCCAGTACGGAAGCTGGAGCGAAGCGGTGGCCGAGGCCCGGAAGCACGGCGTGAAGCTGCGGCAGGAGGAAGGACACCGGGACGGAAACCCGGCGGAAGAATACGAAGCCATTGTGAACGATACCCGGAGCATGGGCGGCACAAAGCAGGGCGCAGCGGAATTGTTCCGGGGAGCCGCCAAGGCAGCGGGCGTGGACGGCGCGGCCAGCATGGAGAGCACCGAGTGGATGGATGTGCTGATGAACGTGCACGACACCATCAAGCCAAAGATGATGAGCCGGTTCGCGGATGTGGCTGAGTACGAAGATGCCAAGGTGGAGCTGGCGGGCCGGATGATCGGCGACTTGTTGAATGTGAACGAGATGAACGATGCACAGGCCATCTTCGATTCCTTCCAGCAGTGGCAGCGCCGGGCCGCAGCGGCAGCAGCCGGAGACGAAACCAGTGCGGCCAAGGCTGTGAAAGACCTGCGGGCTGTGCAGAAGGAGCAGACGAGAGAATTCAACCGGCGTTTGGCGGAGAACCAGAAAGCCGGGAACCAGAGCGAAGCAGTGCAGCAGATGCAGGAGCAGCAGCGCCGGAATGCCAAGGCAGAAGCGATGCTGGACGCCAATCTGGATGCACTGGGGGTGGACATCACCAACTCCGGCGACATGGCCGAGAAGCTGGATGTGCTGAAGGAAGCCTACGAACGGGAATGGAGAGCCGAGAAAAAGCGCCTGAAGGAAGAGCGGCAGCAGATGTTGGACGAGATCACGCTGGAAAACAAGACCCTGAAAGCGGAGAACCGGAACCTCGCCCGGCAGGTGGCCAACGAGCAGCGCCGGGCTGACCGTGCGGAGTACAGCCAGATCGTGCAGGAGCGCGAGATCATGGAGTGGGAAGCCGAAAACCAGAAGAAAGCCGAAGCGTGGCAGCAGAAACAGGCCCAGAAAAATGCCATTGCGGTGGAAGTGGCCCGCCAGCAGCGGGACGAGGACATTGCCGTGGCAAAAGCACTGGCCGAAAAGCGGGTGCAGCGGGCGCGGGACGGACGGAAAGCCGACGAACTGAAGCGGAGCATCCGGAACAATGCCGCCCAATTGAACCAGATGATCCTGCGGCCTTCGAAGGGCAAGTATGTGCAGCCGCGGCTCATCCAACAGGCGGCAGAGGTGGCGAAGCTGGCGGATATGGCCGTTCTGAACGATGCGGCGGTGCGGAAGCTGACGGCGCTGGCCAACACCATCAGCCAGACGCAGGGCACGGCCAGCGACCCCAGCAGCCTTGCCTATGATTGGGAGCAGACCGGTGTGCCGAAGCTCATCCAAGCCTTACAGGCCGACATGATGAACGCGAAACAGGCAAAGCTGGACCGGCTGCACCAGCAGTTGACCGAGGCCGAGGCGCTGGGCGACGGCGAAAAGGCCGAGAGGCTGCGGGACAGGCTGAAGGCCCGTATCAGGGAGACGGAGAACCGCACCTATCTGCCTATGACGGTGGAGCAGCTGCGGATGCTGAAGGCCATCACGGCGGGGACGCTGCACGTGATCCGCACCGAAAACAAGACCCTGAGCCTTGCCAAGGCCGAGGAAGTGGACGCCTTTGCCCAGAAGGCCGGGCTGGAAGTGCTGGCCGCCAAGGGAAACGAGACCGGCAGAATCCGGGATGCACTGACCAAATACAATCTCGACATGCTGGGCGCGAAGCGAGTCTTCCGGATGCTGGGTGGGTACGCCAAAAACGGCCAGATGGAAAAGCTGGCCGACATGCTGAACCAAGGCCAGCTCCGGCAGACCCAGATCACGGTGGAAGGCACCAAGCTCTTCGACAACGTGACAGGCAAGGCCAACCTCAAGCAGATGGAGCGGTTCGCTGGCCCCGGCGCGGAGCTGGTGGACATCGGACTGACGGACGCAAAGGGCAAGGCCGTGCCGCTGACCCATGGGCAGCTGTGCAGCCTGTACATGCACTTGCAGAACACGGACAGCCGGGAGCACCTGCTCAACGGCGGCCTGACTCTGCCGGACACAACGCTCTACAACGAGGGTGACATCGAGCGGGCCTACCAGAAGGGGCAGACCGTGAGGATCGGAATGCTGACGGGGGCCGACGGAATGCCCATGGCCGACACCATCCTGAACACCGTGGAGAATGCCCTGACCGACTACGACCGGAAGTGGATCGAGGACATGAAGGGCTTCTTCGGGGACTACACCACGAACCTCATCAACGAGACCAGCATGAAGCTGGTGGGATTCCAGCGGGCGACGGTGAAGAACTACTACCCCATCGCGGTGGACAAGACCCAGCTGGCCAGCGAGATCGAGGGCCTGAAGCTGGACGCCACCATCGAAGGACGCGGAATGCTGAAGGAGCGCGTGAAGAGCGGCTTGCCCATCCTGCTGGAAGAGTGCAGCAGCGTGGTGCAGCGTTCCCTTCGGGACACAGCGGCCTACGCGGGCCTTGCAGCCCCCATCCGGGACGCAAACCGCATCCTGAACGCGAATGTGGAGACAGAGGACGGCATCCAAAAGCTGAAGAGCGGCGTGCTGAAGGAACACTGGGGACGGGACGCCGTGAACTACGTGGATTACCTGCTGACCGACTTGCAGACGAAGCAGCGCAAGCGCTCGGACGGCATCGGCCGGGTGATGGGAAAGCTGCGGGGCAACTATGCCGGGGCCATCCTGACGCTGAACCCCGGTGTTGCCATTGCACAGGCGGCGTCCCTGCCCACGGCTGGGGCCGTGCTGGGCAGCGATACCATGGCGGCGGTGCTGCCGTTCGTGAAAAACCTCTCCGGCAAGCAGCGGCGGGCACTGGAAGCGGAAATCAGCGCCCACGGCGACGCGCTGCTGCAATACCGACTGCGGGGCAGCCAGCGCGGGGAACTGGCGTCCATCGGCGTTTCGGGGAGCTTTGCCGAAAAGGCCATGGACAAACTGCCCAAGAGCGTGACCGGCTGGATCAACTCGATGGACGAGATCACGGTGGCGGCACTGTGGGAGGGTGCGAAACATTATGTGGAACACCACGCCGGGGAGTTTGCCGACGGTGCGGCCACCAAGGGAAGCGACGCCTACTGGAAAGCTGTGAACCAGATGTACCAGAAGGTCATTGAGGAGACCCAGCCCAACTATACCGTGATGCAGCGGGCGGGCATCCAGCGCAGCGACAACGAAATCACCAAGACGCTGACCATGTTCACCACCCAGCGGTTCCAGAACTACGGCATCCTCGCCGATGCGGTGATGGACTACAAGGCCCAGAGAGCCCGGTACAATGCAGAGAAGAGCGCCGAGAACAAGGCCGAAGTGCAGCGGGCCGGGCAGAGCTTGCGCCGGGCTGCTACAAGCCAAGTGATACAGACGGCGGTATTCGCCCTGATGAAGATCGGCGCGGACTTCCTGCTGCATCGGTGGGATCGCGAGCAGGATGAAAACGGCGACGTGACCGCCGAAAGCCTGTGGAACCGGTTTGCGGGGCTGTTCACCGAGAGCGCGGCGGGCAACTTCCTGTTTGGTTCGGAAATCTACAGCATGGTGGGCAACGCAGTGAACGGCACGGACTACGATGTGGTGAGCGCGACCAACATCAGCGCCGTCAACGACCTGTTTGCCGCTACCACGAAGCTGTACACCCTGATCCGGAAGGACACCACCGGCATGGACGAAGAGGAACTGGAAGCCTACCACCGGAAGCTCCGGAAGGCCGGGGTCGATGTGATGGAATATGGGCTGGACATCGCGGGCATCCCGGCGGCAAACGGGCGGAAGATGGTAGAAGCCTTCGCGGCTTACGCGGACGATGTGCAGGGCCTTGCAAATGGCGAAGGGTTCAGCCTGAACGGAACTCCGGCCAGCGCGACCGGACAATACGACCGGCTCTTCAACGCCATTGAGCGGGGTGACGCGGAGGAAGCTGCGGCCGCTCTTGGCAAGCTGGACCAGATGGGCAAGAGCGACAAGGTGAAGGCGGAACTCAAGAAACGCCTGAAGAACTACGACCCGGACATCGAGACAGCGGCCAAGGCCCGGAACGCGGGCAATGACAGGACCCGGCAGAAGGCGACCGAGGACTGCATCCGGGCACTTTATAAAGGGCTTGGCATCCGGGAGGGCGTCAAAGAGGATGTAGCCAAGCGGGAGGCCATCATCGACCTTGTGACCGGGGCCGTGAACCAGAAGGCCGATGAGCTGCTGGCCGGAGACAAGGACCGGAACGTTTACGATGATCTGACCGACGCACTGGAAGTGGGCCGCGCCAAAGATGTGCAGACAGAGGTCAACCGGCTGCTGACTGCGGGCAAGGACAAGGATGCCATCAAGAGCAAGATCACCGGCGTTGTCAAGAGCGAGTATCTGGCCGGGAATGACCACGACCGGGAGAAGCTGGCGGAGATGCTGCTGCGGCTGGAAGCCGGAGGCGAACCTCTGTACGAAGAGAAAAACTTCGAGAGCTGGATCAAACAGGACGAGAAGAAGCAGGAAGCTGCGGCGGGAGCCGTGGATGAGTGGGCGGAGGTGAGATAAAAGAACGAAGACGCTTCGGCCAAATTGGCCGGGGCGTTTTTGTTTGCCCGGCGGAAAAAGTAGCAAGTAGTCTGGCCCGGCGGGAGATGATACACTGGGGCAGAAGGGAGGAAGAGCATGAGCGAGTTGAACATCAAAGTCCGGAAATCACAGGACAACGGAAGCACCTTCCGGGCAACGCCGGACACCCTGTACATGGGCGGCGTAGGCTCGGCCAAGGTGGACACCCTGCACTTCGAGGTGCCGGAAGAGTGGGCGAGCTGTGCCATCACGCTGCACGTGCAGCGGCTGAGCGGCGCTCTGCCGGACCCGCAGATGCTGGACGAAAACAACTGCGTTGTGGTAGACCGGCGCTGGACACAGGAAAAGCAGGGCAGTTGGATGCTGCTGGCCGTGGACGAGAACGGCTACATCGCCATGACGAAGCCCGGCAAATACACCTGCTATGAGACCATCGACACCAACAGCACCACCGAGACCATCACGCCCAGCGTATACGAGCAGTTTGTGGCGCTGGTGAAAAAATGGGGACAGGCAGCGGTGGACGCTGCAAGGGCGGCAAAGGAATCGGAAGAACGTGCCGCGGGCAGCGCCTCCGCCTCTGCCGGTTCCGCAGCCGCAGCCGCCCGGAGCGAGAGTGCTGCGGCGGGAAGTGCCACAGCGGCCTCCGGCTCGGCCAGCGCAGCGGAGCAAGCCAAAGCGGCGGCGGCGACGTCGGAGGCCAACGCCAAGGACAGCGAGGATGCGGCGAAGGCAGCGGCTGAAGAGGCTGCGGCCAGCAAAGCGGCAGCCGCCACGTCCGAAAAAAAAGCCGACGCCAGTAAGACCGCAGCAGCCCGGTCTGAAGCCAATTCCAAGGCGTACAAAGATGCTGCTGCCACGTCGGAGAGCAACGCCGCTGACAGCGCCTCCGCCTCTGCCGGTTCCGCTGCCGCAGCCGCCCGGAGCCAGAACGCTGCGGCGGGAAGCGCCACAGCAGCGGCCGGGAGTGCGTCCGAAGCGGCGGGCAGCGCTGGTTCCGCTAAGCAAGACGCCGACCGGGCAACGGAAGCTGCCAATAATGCAGCCAACGCGGCCACGGACGCGCTGAAGAAAGCCAAGGATGCAGGAGATTTCAAGGGCGATAAAGGTGACACCGGCCCGCAGGGTCCTTCAGGGACCATCATCCGGGCCTACGATATCACGCTGCCCGCCGCCGACTGGGCCGAGACTTCGGACGACGAGGCGAAGGCCGCAGGGTGGAGCTATCAGTGCGACGCCACCGTGAGCGGCTGCACAGCGGAGCTGGAACCCAGCGCCACCATCAGCGTTTCCAGCGTGCCGGACGCCCAAAAGGCAGGGCTCGGAACCATCTGCAGAACCGGCGCTGGGTATTGCCGCTTTTATGCGGCCACGGTTCCTTCGGCAGACATCCATCTCCGGCTTCTGCTGATGGAGCGGGTCCCGACCTAAAGGAGGCATGTTCTATGGCAATCGGAGCAGTCAACACACTCAGCAGCAAATGGGTGCCGCCTGTTGGCGCGATTATCACGACCAGCAGCTCCGTCAGCCCGGCGGCTGACTATGCCGGAACCAGTTGGGCGCAGATCAAGGACCGTTTTCTCATGGGCGCGGGCGGCAGCTACACGCTCGGCAGCACAGGCGGATCTGCGAGCCACACCTTGAGTGTGGCCGAGATGCCCGCCCACAACCACAGCGGCAGCATCACGGCGACCGGAAATCACACGCACACCGTAGCCAGCCGCAGCGGCGGCGGTCAAGGTATTTATTATACGGGCTCAAACGAAGGCTGGCCTTATACTAGAAATCAAACGACAAGTAGCGCTGGAGTGCATACCCACTCGGTCACAATCGGGAACACTGGCAGTGGCCAAGCGTTTAGCATCCTGAACCCGTATGTCAGCAAATACGTTTGGAGGAGGGTCAGTTGATGGCGATCGGAATTGTAAAAGGTCTGGCTGCGGCTGACGATGCCCCGCCAATTGGATTTGTCTGGAAAAGCGCGAGCCCCATCAGCCCGGCTGCAATCTTTGCCGGAACTACATGGTCCCAGCTCAAGGACCGGGCGATCATCGCCGCGGGCGGGGGCTATGCAAACGGGTCTACCGGCGGTCGGGCAAGCGTCACACTTACAACCAAAGAAATGCCCTCGCACAATCACAGCGGGAGCACCTCTTCGGCGGGCGCACATACGCATACCGCTACAGTCACTATAGTGGATACAAACAATGCTGGCGTAATGCCCTTTACAGATATTCATGTCGGCAACACCACGAGAACAACGTCCAGCGCTGGTGCGCATAGCCATAGCGTGAGCGTTGGAAACGCCGGAAGCGGGAAAAGCTTCAGCATTTTGAACCCTTACATTGTACGTTATATGTGGGAACGGATCGGATAGGAGGAAGCTTAAATGACCGGAGCAGTTACCGGAATCGCAGATCCCGGCTGGGTCCCGCCTGTTGATTTTGTGATGGAAATGGCGGACTCCACAAGCCCTGCCGCCATCTATGCACATACGATCTGGACTCAGCTGAAAGACTGTATTGTTTTCGCCGCCGGAGATACTTTTGCTGTCGGCAGCAGCGGCGGACGCGCCAGTGTCACATTGACCACAAATGAGTTGCCTACGCATAGTCACAACGGGAGTACCTCTTCGAGCGGTGCACATACACATACGATTGCATGTTCTAACAACAGCGGATATGTATTTAACACCGGTGTCAATTATTACGTGAGTGATGCCACTGTGACTACCTCCAGCGCCGGAAGCCACGGGCACACCCTGACCATTGGCAGCACCGGCAGCGGGCAAGCGTTCAGCATTTTGAACCCGTATCAGGCGGTGAATATCTGGCAGCGCGTAGGCTAAGAAAGGATTACCTATGAAAATCATTGACGAAACCGGTGCGGAGTTGACCGAAGCACCCGATCTGAGCCTTGGGCGGCTCATCGACGACGTGGAGATCGTCCACCACGAGGCCATTGCCGGGGTCAAGCAGGTCAGCCATTTCGTCCCCATTGAACACCTCGCCAATGGCAGCACCATTGTGGAGGAAGTGATCGACGTGCCCGGTGTAGACCCGCAGCCCGCTTGGGAAGAGACGGTCCCCATCCAGCGGTACATCCGCTACACCGAAGACGAGCTGGCAGAGCGGAGAGCCAAGGAAGAGCACGAGGCCAAAATGGCGCAGATGCCCGAAGCACTGGCCGCCCTGAAAAACGAAAACGAAATGCTGAAGCAGTGCTTGCTGGAAATGAGCGAGACTGTCTATGCGTAAAATCACACAAAAAATCGAAAGGATGGTATTTATGATGGCTATGTTATGGGCACAGGAAATTATGTCCGCTGAGACTACGGAGGATGCAAAGGCTCTGTATGAGCGCTGCCCTCGTCTGCTGAAGGAGAAGGTCAAGGCAATTCTTATCAAGAGCGGCTTTGAGGAAATCACGCAGTAAGGAGGACACTATGGCTGAAATCATGGACGTCTCCCGCTGGCAGGGCCGCATCGACTGGGACGCGGTGAAGCGCAGCGGAAAAATCGACGGTGTGATGCTGCGGGTGTTGGGCAGCAAGGGCGGCAAGCCCTACGTTGACCCGGCCTTCGAGCGCAACTATGCCGCGTGCACGGCGCGGGGCATCCCGGTGGGCGGCTACTACTACACCTGTGCCGTCACGCCCCGGCAAACGGCCGCAGAGCTGGCCGCCCTGCGTGCTGCACTGGCGGGCAAGAACTTCCAGATGCCCATTGCCATCGACGTGGAGGGCGCAAACCTGCGAGCCCTGACCCCGGCCAAGCTGTCCGCCCGCGTGGCCGAAGCCGCCGCCCAGCTCGAAGCGTGGGGGCTGTATGCAATGGTGTACACCTACACCAATTTCGCGGACACCGCCCTCGACATGGCAGCCCTCGCTGCTTACGATCTGTGGATCGCGGACTACCGCGGCACGCGCCCCACTCGCAAGCACGGCATGTGGCAGTACACCAGCAAAGGCCGGGTGGCGGGCATCGACGGCCCCGTGGATCTGAGCCATGCCTACAAGGATTACCCGGCCATCATCCAGCGGGCCGGATTGACAAAAGTGAAGGGAGTATAACAATGAACAGCAGAGAATTGTGTACATATGTCGGTGTCATCGGCGGGGCCATTGCGGGCCTGTTCGGCGGCTGGGATACGGCGCTTCAGACGTTGGTGATTTTCATGGCCGTAGACTACATCACCGGCCTGATCGTGGCGGGGGTGTTCCACACCAGCCCCAAGACCAAGACCGGCACCCTCGAATCCCGCGCCGGTTGGAAGGGCCTGTGCCGCAAGGGCGTGAGCTTGCTGGTGGTGCTGGTGGCGTGCCGACTGGACGCCATCATCGGAAGCAGCTTCATCCGGGACGCCACCGTGATCGCCTTTGTGTGCAACGAGACCATTTCCATCATCGAGAACGCCGGACTCATGGGAGTGCCGGTGCCGAAGGTGCTGGTGGAAGCGGTGGATGTGCTGAAGCGGAGCAGAGATCAAAAAGATTTTTTATAAAGTGAGGTAATAGGGCAAGAAAAGTGCCTAGATTCTAACGAATTTAGGCACTTTTTTGCGAAACCTATAGCAAATTACCTGTATTGTGGCATAAACCCCCGGTGTCCACAGTGGACACCGGGGGTTTTGCTATTTTTTGTCTTTCAGCTTTTCTTTTAGCTCTTCTTCCCAGCCTTCATGCTGGTCAAGATACTCGCCATAAATCTCCGCTTCTGCCTTTTTCCGGGCGGCGGCAGCGGCTGCCAGATCGGGGTAGCTGCCGAGGTACAGCTGCTTGCGCTTGAAATTGATATAGGCGTGATAGCGTCCATCCGGACGGAGGGTGACGCCGTTGACGCCGGTGGAGGAGTTTTTGTTGATGGTGCCATCCAGACGCTTGCGGACGCTGGCGAGGCTGGAGCCATCCGTATAGGCGACTGCATGGAGGGCACCGGAGGGCTTGGAGATGTCGTGGCTGCATCCGGAACATCTTCGGATGGGTTTTGAGGCGGTGATCCGCCCCAGAGCGGTGATGGTAGGTCTGCCGCAGACAGGGCAGACTGCCCGACACCGGAGACCCCGGCGGGAGCCTGACGAAGGAAGCACGTCAAGGATCTGCCAGCCGGAGACGGTGGTTCCGGTGTACTTTTTTTTGGCGGCGACGAGGGCGGCTTTGGAACACCCCTGCCTTGCACCGCTGGGGGTACGGTGGGAGCAGGAGGGGCAGCAGGTGCTGGTGCCCTGCAGCAGACTGCTGCGGTAGACGTCCTTTACACTGCCGCAATCACATCGGCAAGAGAAGTAACAGGGGCGGGACGGGGCCGGGGCAAGGACAGTCCAGTGCCCGAAGCGGTCTCCGGGAGAAATTTTGGTCACAGCAGCCACCTCACAGGAGCTGGTAGTGCTCAGCCAGCAAAAAGCGGACATACGCCGGGCACGCACGCTTTTCGCCGCACCAGTCCTGCACGGTGCGCAGCGGGATGCCCACCTGCTTTGCAAAAGCGGTCTGCGACAGGCCAGTACAGGCCACCATCTCTCGCATAGACAAATGCGCCAGATCCCAGATGCGGGACAGCCTCTCTTTCTCGGCGTCCAAGTCAATGCAGCCGGAAGCGTCATCCGGGACGCTAAGAGTGATGCTGTTGAGGAACGTTGTCCGGGACGCTTCCGGGTTTGCAGCCATAATAAAGAGCTCAGCAGTAGTATACATAGTATTCTCCTTTCAAATGCGATCTTTTGCGGAAACGCTGATTTTGCGGATAAAGCCATCCGGGAACTTCTCACCGCTCCAGAGAGAGCCAAGCTCTCCATCGCCGCCGTTGTCGCGGGGATACTCATAGAAAGCGGTCATGCCGAAGCGGTTATTGGAACGGCGCAGCTTTACGATGCGGTCAGGAGCAAGCGCAATCTCTCTGGTGAGCTTGCCGCTTTCGTCCAGCGCGTCCTCGCACACCCACTGGAGCGCAGAGATAAAATCGCTCATCGTGATGGTGGAGTGGGAAGCCCAGTCGTTAAAGACGCGGCTGTTGCCCGCAAGAACGATCTTCTTTTTGATTTCAAAGCTGTTCATATTTATTTCCTCCGTTTGGCATGTGTCCTTCACTGTCTTTATTATACACGCATTGCGTGCAATTGTCAAGGCTTTTTTGAAAATTTTATACGCGCTGCGTGCAAATGATTGAACGCCCATACAGTCCTGTGCCGTGTGGGCTACTGTTTTTTGGATGCTTGAACGGCGCATCGAACGCCGAGAAAAGCAGCAGGAGGCGGCAGAGAAAGCTCGTGAGGAGTTCGAAACGCACCTGTATGAAAGCTCCCTCGCTGCCATTGCACTGGGTGAAGCAACTGCCAGAGCCGTGCAACGCATACCGGACGCCCATCGAGAACGCCGGACTCATGGGCGTGCCAGTGTAGAAGGTGCTGGTGGAAGCGGTGGATGTGCTGAAGCGGAGCAGAGATCAAAAAGGTTTTTTATAAAGTGAGGTAAAAAATGAGGTAATAGGGCAAGAAAAGGGCCTATATTCTAACGAATCTAGGCCCTTTTTGCATGGAGCGGGCAATGGGATTCGAACAATGCGAAAAACAACAGAAGAACGACATAAAACGAGAAAAACGACGCAGGGACTTGCAAAAAAATGAAAGAGCTTGCAAGAAATGAAGTACGAAAAGAAGGATTTGCAAGAAAAAGTGAGGTAAAAAATGGGGTAAAATCAGACGCTGATTTTATCAAAAGCGGCATCTGTGGCGATAGCGAGGGCTTCCCGCTGGCCTTTGAGTTCGTGGCGGTAGGTTCCGGCGGTATCCATGTTTTTACTGTGACCCACCAGCATCTTGAGCTGGCTGTCCGTCAGGACGCCGGACTCGATGCTGACGAAAGTATGGCGCAGTTCGTACAAGGTGACCATAGGCTCGATGCCGTTAGACTTCTGGTAGGATTCCCAGCGCTTGACCAGAGACCTCTGGCAGCCAATCTGAAACAAGGGGGTATTGTAGTTGAGAGGGACGCCAGAAGAGCGGAGAAGCTGAACCTGCGAATCGTAGGCAGATCGAGCTTTCTTACTCATAACAAAGGAGCGGATGGCATTTTCGTTTTTTCCAGTGGTCTCCTCACCCTGAACATTGATGCTACGGCGAAGGCTGACGGTATTGCCCTTGACATCGCCATACCAAAGGCCGACGAGTTCGCCGGGACGAAGGCCGGTTGCGACAGCGAAGCGGTAGGCATAGATATAGTCATCAAAGACGCGCTTGCCGAAACGGGTGCGGGTATCGACCGAGAAAAGGGTACTGAGAGCATCCGGCTGAAGAATGGTCTTTTCGTTTAGGCGGGCATTTTTGGGAATGGTGAGATTTTCAGGATTGAGCGTCGTGTAGTTGTTCAGCCGACACCACTTCAGGAAGGCTTTTTCGACCGAGCGAATGGTCATCAGGGTCTTTTTGCTGAGGGGCTTATCCTGACTTTTGGTCTGTCGGTCCTTTTTCAAGCAGCGGTGCTTGTACGATCTGTCGATGACTGTTTGGAGCTGGCCCTCGTTCAGGTCAGAAATTTTCAGCTTGCCGATGACAGGGAGAATATAGTATTCACCATACTTCTCACACTGCTCGACATAAGAAGTGCCGCAGGTCAGCTTGACCGACTCGACCCACTCGGCATAGAGGACGGAAATTTTCTTGTTGGTGCCCGTGATATTGTCGTCCAACCACGCATCGGCCTTGGCATTGGCTTCCCGCTGACCAGTGCGGCCGGGAGTTCCACTGTAAAAATATTTACGGACGCCGTCTTTCTGTACGCCGATCTTCCACTGGTTGAGAGATTTGCTCCATGCGGCGGTATTGGTTCGCTTGCTTGCCATAAAAATTTCAGCTCCTTTGGGTCAGGCGCGAGCTGATGTGGTATAATGACCTTGTCAGATACGCACCCATGATAAGAATTCTCCTTTTTAGTTTCCGACATTCTGATTTCTCATTGGTATCGACTACGCAGAACTTCCCGGCAGACTTCCGACATCTGCCGGGATTTTCTGTTCTTTTGGGTCAGATGTGGGAAGGTGTGCTATACTGAAAAAGCAGCCGGGGCCGCAAGACTCCGGGCTGTACCTCCTTATTTGAGCGGTGGAATGCTTTACACGGGAGACGCCCCGTTGGTATTGACGGATACCAACGGGGTTGTTTGCTATCAATGGGCGAAATAGGCATTTACAGTAACCTCAGATAAGTCGCATGTTTCAAAGACACGGGGTAAATAAATTGTGAATGTTCCAGACTTTCCAGCTTCGATTGGATAATCGGATGGACTAGAATCTCCGCCAATAATTACACCGTTCCGCTTAAAAATTGCCGAAATTTGAACGCCCTGTGTCACATTGCTATTATTTACAACGGTGCCAGAGAGCATATAAAATTTATCATCGCTTGAAGAATGAAGATCCTTAATTGCAAATTCAGAGTGGCGTGTTACAGTATCATTGAAATCGTACATTCCCAAATTATCTGTAAAACGCAAATCAAGAGAAGTTGGTGCACGCCCTATATAATTGAAAGAGCCAGAATAGCGAATCGTATCACCAGCGGCAATTGGATACACTGTTTTGGATTGATAATCAAGCCCGCGACCTTCTTCATCAAGGCAGGTAATATTCATGATGGAACCATCGGCATCGCGAGCCCCCTTATTTGTTTCTTCGACGCTGTAAAAAACATAAACGCGTCCATTCTCAGCGTACCATGATCCGCCTAAAAGTTTAATAGACGTCTGTCCGGGAGTCCAGTCGCTATCAGGTACTGTACCCGAAGAATCATCGCCACTACAGCCAACCAAAAGCAAAAGAAGCAGAACAATAGAGAGAGCAAGGGAAACGATTCTCTTTTTCATTCGCATTATAGATTCCTCCTAATACAATGTTGGTATTGACGGATACCAACGGGGTTATTTGTTTGCCAAAAATCCAATTATGCGATAGATTACGGAAAGAATAACGGGAGAAGCGAGTGCTGCGGCAAAAATCTGTTTGTCTTTCTTCTCGAACATGAGGTAAAGGTCCGTATGGCGCTCATATAGAATTTGAACAATCCCATATGAGAACCACAAGAGGACAAGGGGGACAAAAGCAGAAGCAAGAATGCCGACAACAATAGAGAGCGGGTTGGAAAAAGGGCAACAGGCAATAAAGAGAGCAACGGATAAACTTGTGAAGACAAGAGCGATGTGGAGACGCCCTATGTCCATTTGCGCATTATCCTTTTTCTCGACTTCTAACTTAGACTGACACGCAGTTAAATCGGAGCGACAATTGGCCAGCTCATTTGCGAGACAATTTGCACGGAGGTATAAAGACAAAAATTTTCCTTCGTCGTGTGTTTGCTCAAAGGCGTCACTGATATCTTGTAGCTTTTGCAATTCGGCATGATATTGCTCAAAATCATCGTTGGAAAGATGATTATGACTGGACATTGGATCGTAATCTGAAAACATGACGTTCTCCTTATATGATTAAACCGCTTCGGGAAGCCGAGGCGGTTATTTTTTATGCGTCCTTTGCAGCCACGCCAAGCGCAGCATCTTTTTTATAACGCCCAGCAAGGACGAGGTCTTCCACGTACTCCAAAGCCTTGGTCTGGCCCTCTTCGTTGAGCTGGTCAAAGTTAGAAAGAAGAGCAGACTGCTGGGGAGTAAGGACGACTTTGCCGTTTACGGTATTATCGGACAGATCGTCCAGCGTGTACCCCATGCAATGCACGACAGCGGAAACGGTAGATAGCTGGGGATCTTTCGTCTGACCGGAGAACAACTTGTTCAGGGTTCCTTTTGGAACACAGGACGCCGCCGAAATCTGTTCAATGGTCATACCACTGAGCTTTTTTAGGTGATTGAGTTTTTCGAGCCACACGGTAAGATTCTCCTCTCTTTTTTCTCTATTATAAGGAAGCGCGAACATCAAGTCAATAATATTTTATCAAATAATATAAAATTCTTCCAAGATGGGGTTGACTTTTACCTTTTATGGATGTAAAATCAAATTGCAAATTACCGTAAACGGTAAAACAATAAAGAGCGGAGGATGTTAAATGGACAATTTGAAAGCGGAGATGCAGCGCAACGGCCTGACGGTCAAGGATATTATGGAAACCATTGGCTGCTCAGAGAAAACCGCGAGAAACAAAATCAACGGTGAAACGGACTTTACTTACCCGGAAGCGGAGAAAGTACGCAACAGCCTATTTCCCGGTATGCGAATGGAATACCTGTTTCATCCTGCCAAGAGCGGCAAGAGCGCATGAAAGGAGAAACAGATGATCGAACCGAGGAAACACAGCTTCCAGCAGATCCCATTTTGGGCGCTGCGGGGAAAGTTCCGGGAACAAGGATGGTACGACAACGAGATCGCCGAGGAATGCGGCATTGGGGTCGGCACCATGACGACCCGGATGCAGGGCAAGAGTGCATGGCGGGCGGATGAGATCAGCCGCCTGTGCGAGGTGCTGGAGATCCCGCAGGAAGAGGTGGGACGGTACTTCTTCCCGGATGTTACAAAAAGAGAAAGGCCCGCCGGTGCTGGAACACCGACGAGCCCTGCAAGGTGATAGATGTGACGACCTATCACCACAAATTTACCACAGAACAGGAGAAATTGCAAATGAAAAAGAAGTTGAAGGCGAATGCCTACTACATGGGTTCCATCCTGCTGGGGGTGGGCATGCTGGTGTGCGCGTCCGGCATTGAGCACAGCGAGGGCTTGGCGATGTTCGGCTGGCTGGCCGCAGCGCTGGTACTGGGCAGCGTGGCCCTTTGGCTGGCCGCGAAGGGCCTTGTGGCCGAGCAGCAGCCGGACGAGGGCCGGAAGGTACACAAAGCACCCACAGGCACCGTGACAGCGGCCCGCCGCAGCGGAAGAAAGGCGGGGTAAGGATGGCGGAGAGCGAAACGGCATTACAGGCGTTTGACTACACTGTTTTGCCCGCCAACATGTGCACCGTGATTCGGGCCAACACAGAGGAATTCACGTTGCACATGAACCGGAGCGTGCAGGAGTACGGACAAGCGTGCGTGAATGTGATGAATGTCCATGCGGCGCTGGTCGACCGGTACAGCGGGCGTTGGGCACAGTGGTGCCAGTCGGTCGGGCTGAGCATCCGCAGCGCGACCCGGATGGTGGAGGTTGGGAGCAACGTGATGGGTTCGGCCAAATTGGCCGAACTTGTGCAGGACGGCCAGATCGGAAAGAGTCTGCTGCAAGCCATCTGCGCCCCCAGCGCGGAGCCGGAGGCGGTCGATCAGGTACTTTCGGGGGATATCACGACGCATAAGGAGTATCAGGAACTTTTGGCCCAGCTGAAGGCTGAGAAGGAGCGGGGTGCCGCCGCCGAGGCGCGGGAGGAAGAGGTCTGGAAGATGCACGAGGAGGCCAAGCAGCGGGCCGAAACGGCAGAGAGCCGCTACAAAGCAGCCTTGGCCGATGTGACCGGTTTGCAGAAGCAGTATTCCCAGATGTCCCAGCGGGCGAACGATGCTGAGGAAGCCCGCATCGCCGCCCGGCTCCAATGCCAGAAGGCCGAATGCGAGCGAGACAAGGCCGAGCAGCGGGCCAAAGAAGCCGAAGCCGCCCTGAAAAAGCAGCCCATCGCCGCCGTGGTGGACGAAGAAGAGATGGACAAGCGTGCCCACCAGCAAGCCTATGCCATTGCCGCCGACATGACCGGGGAGCTGCGGCAAAAGCTGGAAAGGATGCAGGAAAACGACGCGGCGTGGGTGTTTCAATCCAAAGACCGGATGGAAAGCGAGTGGGAGCGCATGGTCCCCATGCTGGAACGGATGGAGCCGGACATCAAAAAGGCAGCGTTGGACGGGGTGCTGAAGATGCTGGGCCGAATCCAAGGACAGGCATTTGCGCTGTACCCGGCGGAAGAGGAGGCAGAGCATGAAGTACCGGGTACACATTGAGTGCCGGAGCGCGAAGATGGTGGAGTGCATCACGTATGTGGTGCAGACGGACAGTGCGAAGGAAGCCAAGGAAAAGGCCCTGCACACGGCCCGGCAGTACTACACGGAGTTTAACGAATTCCGGGCCTACCACGTGGAGGAACTTGGAAAATGACGCTGGAACAATATAAAGCAAAGCTCGATGAAGAACTGAAAGCGATGGACTGGCACGAGCGGGACATCAAGAACAGCCGTGCTTACAAGGTGCTGAGCGCGGCAGCGCTGGATCGGGAAAACGTACCGATGGAAGAATGGCTTAAATTGAACGCCTATTTTTACAAGCGCGTTAAGGAATTGCAAGGGTGACACGGAATGGATGGGACTCAGTGTGCCCATGTGTTTGAGATCACGCAGCCGGAATGTCTGGTCTGTGCCGGACGGAACCGAAGTTGCGAAAAATTTGTAGAACGGAGAATGTCGGATGAAAAAGAAAATGAATCTTGCGGCAGAGATCGACCTGACGCAGGACAGTGTGGTGCAACTGACGTGCTGGTGCGGGCAGATCGCCCTACACGAGCTGTGGAGGCTGGGGCGTGTGCGGCTGGATCGGATCACCCGGCGGCAGGAGCAGCTGGGCAACGAGAGTCTGGCCGTGGTGATGGTGCCGGATCGCAACGGGATGCCCCAGACCGAAAAGGCCCGGCAGCTTCGGGCGGAGGCGCTGCCGGAGGGCGTGCCGGTGGAGTTCCGGGTCCCGGCGCTGCGCACCCCGCGCACCCGACGGGAGCAGCAGCTCAAAATGGTGGGCGACCGGGCAGCCACGATGGCGTGGCAGTTGATGGCGCTGGCCTGTGTGCAGGAGCTGGGCTTCGGGGCGGAGCGGCTGAATCGGCTGTACCGGGAAATGCGGCACAACTATGAGCAGCTCAACGAGTGGGGCAAGGCCGACGGCATCGAGGTGGCCATGGAAAAGCTGCGGCGCTGCGCGTGCGAGGCGTTGCAGACCGAGGAGATCGTGGTGGAGAACATCGACGACGAGAAGACCGTGCAGACTCTGAGCCGGAGCTATCAGGCGCAGGAAGACGAGTTTCTGAAGCGGGCCGTGATGATGGCCGCCGGACGGCGGGCCGGAAAGCAGGGCGGGGCGGCGCTGCCGCTTTCCGGCGACGAGGTGCGCCGGAAGATCGAGGCGGCGAAGGCACAGATGGACACCGGGGCCTACCGGAGGAGGGGTTGAGATGGGCGCGAGCAAGTACATTTACACCGTCTACGACGCGAAGACGGGGGAGTATGTGGCAAAGGGGACGGCGGCGCAGCTGGCCGGGAAGGGCATTTTCAAGGACGCCGGGAGCGTTTCCACCTGCTACCTGAGCAACCGGAAGACCGACAAGCCCCGGCGCTGGCGGATGGAGAGGGTGGAGGTCGGCCCTCTCAGCGCGCGGGAAGCGGGCTTGCCCTCTCACCGCTCCGTCCGCCAAGGGCGGCGCGTCGCGGAGCTCCCCCAAAGGGGTGAGCTCTGCTTCAAGGAAGATACGCCGCAGCGGCGGGTGTACATTTACAGGGTCTGGGACATGGCTGAAAAGCTGTTGGGTGAGGGCACCGCGAAAGAACTGGCAGAGCAGGGCGTTTTCGGCGGGGAGAGCACGGTGCGCGATGTTTACCGGCGGGGCGGCAAAAGCGAGAGGTTTGGCGTCGGCAAAATGGTTCGGTGGTGGGAGGTGCGACCGTGCCCGGTGAAACCGTATAAGCGGCGGGGTCCGAACAGGAGACCGGAAGAAAAGCCGGAACTATGCAAGCCGTGCAAGATTCCAAATCCGACGCCGTTACAGCTCGACGTGCACGACCTGTGCCTCTACAACCGCAAGGCCCGGAAGCAGGGAAAGCCGGAGCTGAGCTATGGCGGCTGGGCGGCAAAGGGCAAACCGGGGAGACCTTAATAAGCTCCCCGATGGGGAGCCGGAGTTCTGTTTCAGGATAAATCCCCCGACAGATGAAACTGCCGGGGGATTTTGCGACGAATGAGCCGCAGCGGGTGCGGCGGACAGAAGAGTGTCCGCCGTAGGCGCTGGGATTCATTTATATAAAAGAAGGGGTGCAAGGCCCCTTTGGGGAGCTTGTATACCCGTTATTTTTGTGACGGTGGGGACCGTCAGAAGAGAAAGAACACCGGAAGTGAAGGGCCAGCAGGAGGGCAGCGGGATGAGATGCAACTACATCCGCGAGAAAAAGATACTCTGCGGGGATGAGTACATGGCCGTGGGCGTCTACTCCATCACGCCGACCGAGCACAGCACCCGGCGGAAGAAGAGCAAGGAGTCCACCGAGGGGCAAAAAGCCAAGAACAAAATGGCTTCCCTGCGCAACCGGCAGCGGGTGGCGCTGGCGAATTTCGACAAGCGGGGATTCTTCCTGACCGGAACCTACGATGACCCCTACCTGCCGGAGGACATGGAAGAGTGTCTGCGGGACGTGAGGAACTACCGGCGGCGGGTGATCGCGGCGACGTGCAAGAGGTTCGGCGTGGAGAAGAAGCACATCCGCCTGATGCTGGTGGCTGTACGGAAGGGCGAGGCCGGACGGCTGCACATGCACGGCTTTGCTGAGTGCTGGGGCATGGGAGACGCCGAGCGCCGGGAATGGCGGGAGATGCTGGAAGACCTGTGGCGGCGGCGAATTCCCGGAACCAACGAGTTTGAGCCGCAGGGCACCATGAACGTTGACAGAATGGACATGGGCAAGCTGTTGGGCAAGGACGGCGGGAACGGAACGCTGGGCTACCTGTACGGGCACAAAGAACGGATCTGGGTGGAGACCAGCACCCTGCGCCGCCCGGCGGAACAGCCCCCCAACGACACCCGGTGGAGCCGGAAGCAGCTGCGGACCGCGTGCGGAGAGATGGCGCAGGATGCCTATTGGTGGGGCCAGCGGTTCCCCGGCTGGGAATTGCAGAAGTGCGTGGTGCTGGAGCCGGGAGAGCTGCACGAATCGCCGGGCCGCGAACGGCCGGACGGCTGGGAGCGGAACGAACCGCAATGTTATGTGATCCTGCGGCGGGTGCACGCTGCATCTGCGAAACCTCGCACCTGACAGAACCGATACTGGTATTTTGCGTTGAAACACGCGCCTAAAGGGGGGCGGTGCCGTGACGAAAGAACAGAAAAAGGCCACACGAAAGGCTCTGCGGCAGTATGCCGAGGGGCCTGTTCGTGCTGCGTGGGCCGAGGTGATCGAAGGGGTGCTGCGGCACTACGAGGCCGTGGAACCCTTGTGCGCCCAGCTGCTGAGGCTGCGGTATCTGGAAGGCAAGACGGAGGACGAGGTGGTGCCCGCGCTGTATGTGAGCCGCAGCACCTACTACCGCAAGGAGCTGGAAGTGCTATCGACGGTAGCGGTGGAAGCGGCGAGGCGGGGGCTGCTATAGCCGAAATGTTTCAAGTATTTTTCTGCGACGTGTTGTGGTAGGCTGGTAGACAGAAGAAAAACCTCTCAGTCGGCGCAAAGCGCCGCCAGCTCCCCTAGTAGGGGGGAGCCCTTGGCAGGTCGGTTTTGGCTGTGCTGGGTGAATGGGGTTCGACCGATCGGGAACGGTTGGGCTCCGCGACAGAGGGAAGGTGGGTATATGACGAAAAAGCGGGCGTATTGCAAGAACACGGTGCAGGGCAGCCAGCGGGGGCGGAAGTACCCGCCGAAGCTGCGGGCCGAAGTGGTGATGGCGATGGTGGCGTCGAACAACGTCTGCGCGGTGGCGCGGCGGTACAAGGTGCCGGAATCCACCATCCGCTCATGGCTGGCCGAAGAAGCAGCCAAGGGCGACGCCTTTGCCGAGGCGAGACAGGCGGCGGCGCGGGAAATCGCGGTACGGGCGTCCATCGGGGCCAAGGAACAGGTGGCCTATCTGCAAGGCCGGGTGGCGGAGAGCCAGCGGGCGGCAGAAATTCGGGCGAAGCTGGACAAGCGGCTGGAAGAAGGCGTGCGGGCAGGAGACGCCGAGGTGGGAGCCTTGCTCAAGACCGAGCAGGAAGTTCTGGCCGACGCCGCCGAGGTGGGGCTTGTGGTCTACAACAGCCCCGGCAGCTACGACCGGAAGCTCTTGGACAACGACCGGCGGCAGCTCGAAGCACTGCGGGAGCACTACGACGGCCTGACCATGGACGACAAGAACGCTGCCAACGTGGCGCGGGTACTGATGGACGTGGCCGAAAAGGCGGCGGCGCTGACCCCGACGGCCAAAGCGGCCGACGAGACCGAAGCGGCCCCGCCGATGATCTGCATCGGAGCCGAAGGAACCGGGGACGAGGCGGAGGTCGAGGTGGAATAGGGCCCCCGATGGGGAGCGCATGGGGAAGCAGGTGAGTGAAACGGAACGCAGGAAAGTGATCTGGAAGCCGCAGCCGAGGCAGCTGGCATTTATGGCCCGCACCGAGGACGAAGCGCTGTACGGCGGGGCTGCGGGCGGCGGCAAGAGCGATGCGCTGGTGATCGAGGCCCTGCGGCAGGTGGACATCCCCCACTATCGCGGCCTGATCCTGCGCAAGACCTTCCCCCAACTGCGGGAGCTGATCGACAAGACCATGCAGTATTACAAGCCCTGCTTCCCGAAAGCGCAGTACAACGGCTCGAACCACTGCTGGACCTTCCCCAGCGGGGCGAAGATCTATTTCGGCAGCCTGAACCACGAAAAGGACAAGTACAACTACCAAGGCCAGCAGTACGATTTCATCGGATTCGACGAGCTGACCCATTTCACGTGGGCGGAGTACAGTTACCTCATGAGCCGCAACCGCCCCAACGGCCCCGGCACGCGGGTCTACACCCGCGCCACGGCCAACCCCGGCGGCGTGGGCCACGGCTGGGTGAAGGCAAGGTTCATCACCCCGGCCCCGCCCGGCACCCGGATGGTGCAGTACGTGAAGGTCAAGACGCCGGAGGGTGGGGAGATCGAGCAGCGGCGCACCCGCATCTTCATCCCCTCCACGGTATTCGACAACAAGGCGCTGCTGGCCAACAACCCCGGCTACCTCGGCAATCTGGCCGCGCTGCCGGAGGCGGAAAAGAAAGCACTGCTGTACGGAGACTGGAACAGCTTCACGGGGCAGGTGTTCACCGAATGGCGGAACGACCCGGAACACTACGACGACCAGCGGTACACCCACGTGATCCATCCATTCCGCATCCCGGTCCACTGGCGCATCTGGCGCGGGTACGACTTCGGCTATGCGAAGCCGTTCTCGGTGGGGTGGTACGCGGCGGACGAGGAAGGGCGGCTCTACCG
>ERZ1106978.319-NODE-319-length-37731-cov-7.483358_pt1 | contig 37731 bp, 32 predicted proteins | sample MGYA00403689_ERZ1106978 | MGnify/ENA primary metagenome ERZ1106978 (study PRJEB35170, sample SAMEA104062434) | human gut metagenome | biome: human gut; feature: human-associated habitat; material: faeces | place: Denmark | collected 2012-08-02 ...
TTACAAATCCGCTGGAAACTCTGTTATGGACACAGGCAAATGAGCTCCAAAGCATTGATTTTCGATATTATACCCAATGTACCCTCAAGGACTATATTGCGGAGCACAAGCCGGATATTGTGATTTGTGTGCGGGATGAAACTACTTTTCTATCGGAAGCCGGGAACGGGATCACGGAATAAGTTTGTAATGCGAGCGTTATTTATCAATGCAGTCTGTCATACTGATACAGTTTATGTTCAAAGAATCTTTTTTAATGAAGGAGATAGCCGGTGCACCGGCTATCTCTCATATTGTGTAGTACCTCGGTCTACTGATAGATGTAAAGCCCTCCTTACCAGTAATGACTACATTGTTATAGCCGCTGGCGCAGTGAATGATTAGCAATTCTCCGTTTGCGTCCCTGCCGCCAACGATGCCCACATGGGAATTATCCGGGTAGAACACCAAGTCACCGGGCTGTGCGTCCGCCCACGAAATATCGGTGCAATAGCTGTGCTGTGCGGTGGCTCCTCCGCCGTGTCCGATGACATAGCCGCCGCCAGACTGATTGTAGAAAACCCAATCGACGAATCCACTGCAATCCGTCCCGTAGGGACGGTAGGTCCCCGTGGTGGAGCTGCCTGCCGCAGTGACCTGCCGCAGCTCGCCCCAGCGGGCGTCCCAGCCAATTACGAGGGATTTTCCTCCCCAAAAATAATTCACCTTGCCGACAAGAGAACAGGCGGTGCGTACCACCGCCTCGCGCTCCGGCGACAGGCCCTCCGGCAGATCGCGGAGCAGCGCCGCCGTGTCCCTGCTGACGGAGTACACATCCTCGATCAGCTCCCGCAGGAGGTCGCGCTGCTCCAGCAGTTCGTCCAGCGCCGCGATCTGGTTACGGTTGAAATGATACTCGGTTTTCATCTCCTCTGCCGTTTTTGCGGTAATGGTGATATAGAGGTTTCGCTCCGTCCAGCCATCGTCATCGCCGCTGCCGGGGTGATGAATGATCTCAACACGATGGGTAATGGTGGTCATATCCCAAAAGACGGCTTTCAAGCGAGCGATGCGGTCGGCATCCATGGTGGCCACATCAGTGGCATCCACATCTGCTCCCGCCACCTTCACCGCGAACACCGCCAGCACCTCGATCCAATCGGCGGCTTGTCCGTCAACGGAGATGGAATCATAATCATCTGCCGTTTGCAGGGTTTCCAACCGCTCATTGAACTCATAGTTGACCTGCGCCACCGCAGCGGAGAGCGGCACAACGCCTGCCTCCCGGCTCTCGTTGGAAAAAAGGATGCCGAAGGGTGATGCCACGATTGCCGCCACGAGGATCACTGTCATGAGCAGCACCAGCACCACCGCACCGCCGCCTGCCGACAGGATCGAACTGACCGCAGACGCCACTCCTTTTCCGATTTCCTTCACTGCCTGGACTGCCGCGCTGCCAAGCCTTTTGGAAGCCCTTCTGCCGCTCTGCGCGGATTCCTGAAGCATCTTCCGCTGTGCCTTTCGCTGTGCCGCCGCCTGCGCACGCTGCGTGAGACTTTGCATCGGCTGCGCCGACTCAGCGGTCGAAGGGCTATGCGCCGTCCGACGCACAGCTTTGAAAGCGGACTGCCTGCGCTTTGGCATGGAGCCGTTTTTTGCTGCGGTACCCGGAATACTTGTCCGCGAGGGTGGCGTCATGCCTCCACAGTCTGACCGTGGAGGCGTAAAAGGGCTTTCTGTTGTTCTTTTTTCGGCAAGGCTCCGCCGATAGGCGGCTTTCGCGTCCTGCGTAGCTTTCTGCCGCCCACGCTCCTGCGGGGCGGCATCTGCGCTTTTTGGACCTCCGCAATTTTGCAGAGAAATGGTCCTGTTTCCGACTTCATTTCGTGCAGCGTGTGATTGCGGCGTATCGGGCAAGTTTCTTCCTGCCGGTGTCACGCGGTTCGTGGTTTCGAGCGTTTCTGACGCAGTACGGCTTTCTGACGCACTATTCTTACCTTGCCGCTTTTGCTCCTGATAGCGCTTTATCATACGCCGCGAGGTATCCGCCGCTCCAGCTGCACCACGGCGCATATTTTTCTCCACGCGGTCGGTGGCGTAACGCACGGGATCGCGGCTTTCCGGCTCTTTTTCCCGCTGCCGTTTGTCCATATGCTGTTTCAGCAGGGAATCCGCGTCCTTGGGTGTGGGGTTCTTCAACTTTGCCTTTGGCGTGTCCATGCCGGGTCTGATCTTCAAGTCCCGCATAGCGTCAGTCCTCACCGGGCTTGGTTGACATTAAGCGGTACAGCTCCGTGTTTTTGGGCAGCTCATTGGCGAAGGGCACGATAGCGCCGCCTACTTTGATGAGTCCATGACCGGCAGGGGCGTTATCCACATAGCTCATCTGCGTATCCGACGCACCCAGCAGGCGGGCAAGCTGCTCTCGGTCGGTGGTGGCCTGATTGAGCATCAGCAGAAACTCAGAGTTTGCGAACATCATCCGCGCCGTATTGGACAGCAGACATTCCTCCACATTCTGTGTGATACCGGTAAGGGTCGCGCCGTATTTGCGGAAGCGCTTCCAGCACTTGTAGAGAAATTCGCTGCTGTAATTGGTAATGCTGTGTCCGCTGCCGCTCCCGTTGGCGAAAAACAGATAGATCTCATCGATGTAGACATGGGTATATTTCCCCGCCTTGCGGTTTTGAATGACGCGGTTATAGATGGCGTCCAGCATCACCAGCAGGCCCACCGATTTCAGATTTTCACCCAGGTCCTGAATGTCAAAGCAGAGGATACGGCTTTTTGTGTTGATATTGGTCTGGTGGGAAAAAACATTCAGACTGCCCACCGTGAACAGCTCCAACGCCAGTGCGATCCGGTGCGCCTCCGGGTTGACCTGCTTCATCAAATCGTCATAGAGGTCTTTCAGCGTAGGCGGCTCACCCTGATAGTTCTTCAGATACTCTCGATAGATGTTGCCCACGCTGCGGTCAATGATGGACTTCTCCTGCGGCTCGATCTTATCCGAGCCCATGAGCTGCTCATACAGCGACATGATAAACTCGGACTTCATCACCAACGGCTCCCTGCCGTCACCATACCCCTCGGACAAGTCCAACGCGTTGATGTGGCAGCCGTTTGGGTCAGAAGCGGAAATGGTGATGACCTCGCCACCCAATGCCCGTACCAGCTCGCCATATTCACGCTCCGGGTCCACGATGATAATATCATGGTCGGTGGAGAGCGCCAGCGCGGAGACCTCCTGCTTGGCCGCCATCGACTTGCCAGAGCCGGACACACCGGTAATAAAACCGTTGCCGTTGAGCAGATTTCCGCGGTTGCAGACGATGAGGTTATGCGATACAGCATTGACACCGTAGTAAATACCGCCCGCGTCCTGGATCTCCTGCGACTTAAACGGCATGAGGACAGCGGTACACTCCGTGGTCAGTGTGCGGGTAGCGTCAATGCGCTTGAGGCCGAGGGGCAGCACCGTGTTCAGCGCGTCCTCCTGCTGATAGCGCAGAATGTTAAACTGACAGCCCCGCGCTCGCCCGATGGCTTGTAGGGCCTCGGTGTCCTGATCGAGCTGTTCAAGGTTATCTGCCAAATGCGTCAGCGTCACCAAAGCCAGCATCATGCGCTGGTCGCGGCTCATGAGATCATCCATGAATTCCTTCGTTTCGCTCCGCATCTGCTCCAAGTCATAGGGGATATTGGCGTCATAGTTGCCATTCTGGTTTTGCCGCTGCCGACAGCGGGTAATGTCTGAGTCCACCGCCATGATCTGCTTGCGGCTAATGCTCACCGCTTCGTCCATCGCCACAGGGATAATGTCGATGGAGAGCATCATGTTTCGGGGATAGTCCATCAGTTCCGTGATCATCTCGTCGGAAATAAAGCTGGCATATTCCCGCAGGAACAGGGTACGGCCCACATGATCGCCCAACTCGTAGTGATTTTTCTGAAAGGAGATACAGTCCGGGGCAATGCTGTCCCGGAAGTCATGCCCTTTGCGTATGGTGTCCTCCAAATCGAACCGGAATAGCTGTTCCTCGCCGGGACGATAGAAGTCATGCAGAAGCCGCAGGCGGTCATTGACCGTGATCTCACGGACGCTGGAGGACATACGGGAAAGTCCCGTGGTGAGGTCAGTCCCAACACGGGAGAAGAATGCGCGGGCCTCCTCCACGCTTTTCTTCTCCGCCGAAACGGTGATGTACTTCTCCTGAATGAGATTGTTGCTCTCCGCCGCCTTACCCAACACAAGCGCGTTATACTCGTTCCGGTAGAGATCACGGCGGTCGCCCTGCATGGGCATGAGCAGTGTCCGACCGAAGTCCTTTTGATTGAGCTGACGGTTAAAGAGCGTGATCTTCGCCGTGGCTCCGATAGGCAGTGAGTTCAGGAAGGAGCAGTAGGTCATAAAAAGTTCCCGCTGCTTTTCCGGGGAGGCCACGGCATAATTGACATCAAAAAAGCGCCAAGTTTTTGAAAACTTGCCGCTCACCTGAAACACGCCGTCTTGATAAATACGTTTGATGGGAATGGATTTCTGGACGCTGTGAGGAACGGAAAAGGCATCCCGTTCCGCGCTGCGGTGTTGCTTAAAAAACATCAATGCTTCTTCACCTCGCGTTTCAATGCTTCTTCATAGTAGTTTTCCGCTTTCCAGACACGCTTGCCTGCCATGATGACCTCTGATTTCAGCCATGCCCACAAAAATCGCTCCAGCGTGAGGCCGTTATACTGAAAAAAGCCCGCAGCGGCCACGGGAGCCGCGCCGACAATGCACACCCAGCTCACCGTTTCCCGGTCCAACACTCGGCTCAGGCTGAAATACAGCACCACGGCAACGCCCACCGCCAAAACGGAGCAGATGAATTGCCGCACGGACAGGCCGAAAAAGAGTGTTTCGCGATAAGCGCGAATTTCCTTATTGATTTTGATTTCCAATTAAAACCCTTCTTTCTGCAAATATAATAAAAAGATGATTTGGAATGGCCTCCAAATCATCTTTACTCAATCCGCGATATACTCCGCAATATCTTCCAACTTGCAATCTAACGCCTTACACAGCTTGTCTAAGGTTTTTGTCTCCATGTTCTCGTTATTTCTGAGCCGCCGAATGGTCTTGCTGTCAATGCCGCCCTTTTCTCGAAGGGCGTAGGTAGTGACACCCTTCTGCTCCATAACCACCCATAGTTTGTCGAATTTAATCATGGGAACCTCCTCAGCTTGACTACTCATATTATGGGGGTTATAATCCCATGTATTAAGGGGATATAATCCCCATACAGAAAGTTGAGGTGTTCAAAAGTGGAGTTGGCTATGGAATTATTAAGTCACATCCTTGCCCAAGGTGAGGTGCAGATCACTTTCCCACAGCAGAATGAGCCATTTACACAGATAATGGAAGGACAATGCTATCAAGCGCTCTGTAAAATCAAAGCAATTATTGAAGATGATCGTCTTAATGACAGTGAGTGCTTTCAAAAAATTGAGGAGATCATTCGCGCATTTGAAGAAATCGGAAGCAGTGGCGGTATTCGCCATGATTTTGGTTAGAGTCCCAGCATTTCCTTTACGATGTGGTCGGCAGACTTCACCAAGCCCACCAATACCAGCAGGTTGAATATGACCTCGCCTAAATAGCTCCACACCTGCGTCACTACGGAGGCACTGCTATCCACCACCGGCGTACCGCTGGAGGAAAAGGCCGAAAAGATGATGCAGGCCAGAACGATCACCGCCCCTTCCATGCACACGCCTACATAGCTCCGAAGGAACGCCTTGCCAAAGTGGGAAGTCCCCTCTCCGGCAAAGGATGCCAGTGCCACCGGGGACAGCGCGGCGTACATATAGATCTTAAAAAAGCGCCCATAGACGGTGAGGATCATAATGAAGGCCAGCACCGTAATAAATAGACTTCCCAACAGAGTTACCAGCCAAAGGGGGATGCTTGCAAAAAAGCCCACATCTCCGATGGCGTCCGCGATCTCCTGCGGCAGTGCCACGGATGCGCCGGTCAAGCCACCAACGCTGCCCGCCGCCGTTGCCACAATGCCGCTGCACACATCAAATACATCTACCAGCAAGTCCATACCATAGGTGATACCCAGCTTTGCCAGCACAAAGTAGATAAAGTTCCGCAGCAAATGCTCCGGTCTTTGAAAGTCCCGAAAGCCGGAGGCACTGCGAAAGATACCGATGGCAAAAAACAGCACCAACAGCCCGTAACCAATGGCCTGCATCCCACCGTTGATGGTCACAATGGTCTGCCAGATGGTGCCGCCCTTGAAGGTCTGGGGCGATTCCGTCAGCAGTGACCACATTTCCGTCATTTTACTGTTCCAGACGCCAAAGGCGTTGGTCAGGTTTTCTACGATCCAGTTGTTATCCAAATGAAAATCACCTCCCGCAAGGGAGCCGGGAGATCCGCCGCAAGGCAGTATCTCCCGGCTCTTTTCATTAGATCGCGCCGATGGCGGTCAGAATTTCTTTTGCAAAGGCGATCATTAAGCCACCAAACAGGCAGAGAAAGCCCTGCGTTCTCTGGCTGGCATCGTGGGACTGGATCGACATACCCACCTGCACGATGCCCCAGCCGAGAATGATCACGCCCAGCGCCTTGATGATGCTGAAGATAAAATCGGAAAGATTATTTACAATATCCAGCGGATCGCTCCCCGCCGCCATCGCAGGCGTAGCGCAGCAAAGACAGAGGGCAGCAGCCCCAGCCGCCGTCCAATAGCATTTTTTCACCTTACTCAGTCTTGTCGGGTTTGAAATCTTTTTCTTTTTCAGATAATTCATGTTCAGGTTCCTCCATATCAATAAATTCGTAATCGTCCAGTGATTTGAACGCATAGGGCAGGTCAGGCAGCGCATAATCCGGCGCGCCCTGGGGCTTGTGGATGTAGGGTTTTGCCTTGCCGTCCAAGGTCAATTTGATGTTGGGATGGCGCTTGAGGTTATATTTCCGGTCGATCACCGGGTCCTCACCGCGGATAAACAAGATTGCTTTATGGGTGTCCAATTTTCGCACTTCATCAATGGTCATCAGGTCGCGGCCCGTCTGCTGATAGTTCGTGGTGCTGGAGCCGTTCCGTCCCTTGGTCAGTCCCCGTGTGCGGGTAGCCAGCGTCTCCCGGCCCAACAGCTTCACGATAAACTCCAACGAAGTCGGCTCATTGCCGCCGCCAAGGAATAAAAGCGTGTCGCAGTTGCCGATGATGCCCTCCCATTCCTTTTCATACAGTGCCTTGATCTGCTGAATGTTCTGCACGATGATGTTCAAGCCGATGTTGTAGCTGCGGCAGGTGGCCAGAATTTTCGGATAGCTCTCCGGCTGGGCCACATTCGCCCATTCGTCCTGAATGACGCGCACGGGAACGGGCAGCCGTCCGTTGTACTTGGCATCCGCCCTGCGATAGAGTGCCTGAAAGCACTGTGTATAGAGCATTCCTACAAGATAGTTCATGCTGCTGTCATCAACAGGAATCAGGCAAAAAATTGCTTTCTTTTTCTCGCCCAGACTTCCAAAGTCCATCTCATCCTTCCTTGTGATTTCGGCATACTGCGGGATATTGAAGGTAGCCAACCGAACAGCGGCAGTCACAACAATGGATTTCGCCGTCTTACCCGCTGCCTGCTTGAATATTGCATACTGCTTCACCGCAACATGGTTCGGCTGCTCCTCCTCTAAGGCTCGAAACAGCATATCCAGTGGGCTGCGGTACTGCTCATCTTCTTCCTTTACATCGGCAAAATTCATCATGTAGATCAAAGTCTCAAAGTTCTGTTCCTCCGAGGGTGCTTCGCTGACGAGATACAGCATAAGGGCCGAGTCCAGAGCGATCTCGCCCCGTTCCCAAAACGGATCGTTGCTGGAAGCGTTGCGGGGCGTGGTATTTTTGATGAGGTTATCAATGAGGGTCAGCACATCCTTTTCACTGTGAATATATGAAAAGGGGTTGTATCCGTCGGACTGGCTTGGGTCGATCAGGTTGAACACCCGGACTTCATAGCCCAGCGCCACCAGTAATCCGCCCGCTGCCCGCAGCAGTTCCCCTTTGGGGTCGGTGATGAGGTAGGAACAATTCGCGCTGTAAATATTGGGCTTGCAGAAAAACCGGGTCTTGCCGGAGCCGGAGCCACCCACCACCAGAACATTCATGTTGCGCTGGGTGATATAGCCGTCCATACCCAACCGGACGCGCTGGGTCAAAATGATGTTGGCGTCCTTATGCTGGTGATCCATATACTTCCGGTTCAGATTCTTGGGATTGCCCCACTTGGCGCTGCCGTACTCCTCGCCCGGTCGCCGGTTCTCCCGGTTGGAGTAGTAGAGTGCGATGCCGCAGCCGTAGAGCAGCAGGCTCCCCAGCATACATTTCAGCGTGTAGGGCGTCCAGCCAATGGCAAAGGGGCGCTCCAGCACTTGGCTGAAACGCCCCATCCATTGAAAGAGGTTCATACCGTCCTCGTAGGCATAGGCGGCGATTGCCGCCAGCCAGAGGACCAACGGGGAGAGCGCCGCCCACACAGGGGCGGCGTTGTGAAAGTCATTCTGCCGCAAGGCTTAGTACCCCGTTTTGGGCAGCTTCACCGTTGTTTTGGTGTAGACGGTGGTGAGCCAGCGGGACACTGCCTGAATCCACTGCCCATTGTAAAGGCCGCCCACATCCGCCACATTCACAATGCCGGAGTTGTTGGCAAGACCGCTGCGGGCAGTGGCGTAGATATACGGCGTTTCCACCTGTGCAAAGCCTGCCGGAACGATACCGAACACGAACATGACTTCGGTTACACGCTCATTGGCGGCAAGGCCGAGGACAGCGGGGCGGGCATCCAGTACATAAACCTTGCTGGTGGAGAGATTATCCGCCAAAGTGCGGTAGTCCCCGGAAAGGTTGGTCTTATAGACCACCTTGTAGGAAAGCGGCTGATTGTAGCTGCCGGTGACGATTTTGCTCAGCGTCACCTGCGCAGGAAGCTGATCGCGCCAGTAAAAGGAATTGAGCGTTGTTGTGGAACTGTTCTTAATTTCCGAAAACACATAACGGATGGGCTGACCGGGAACCGCCTGCACGGGGCCTGTTTTCTTGATGGATACGCCGGTCAGAAGATTGCTGTCCTGCACCTCAATGCGGACGATCTGACCCTCATGTTCAAGGTAGACTGTCAGTTCCTTTTCGCTGATACCGTAATGTTCCGGTGCCTTGACCTCGCGCACAAAATACCGCGACAAGGGCAACCGCTTGGAGACGGCCAATCCCCGGTTATTGGTGCGAATGGTATCAACAACATTTCCTGCCTTATCGGTGATTTCAAATACCGCACCCTCCAGCAGCGTCCCGGCAGGCAAACCGTTGGTGGGATTGTAGTCCGCAGAGCGCTTCGTGATTTGGATTTGCCCGGTGATGGGGGTATTCTTCCACTCGATTTCCGTGGTTTCGCCCGATTTCACATACACGGTCTTTTTCTGCGTGTCGGGGATGTAGCCCTCGTTTTCCAGTTCACGCAGATAGTAGCGGCCATCCTCCAGTCCCTCAAACCGGACATAGCCCCGGTCATCGCTGGTTTCCTGCGCGATGGGATTGTTGCTGGCATCGTACAGAATGAAGGAAACGCCGTAGATGCCCTCGCCGGTGACGGCGTTGACCTTGTGGATCAGGATGCCGGAGATGGCCTTGTTGGTCACAGTTTTGGTCGTGGTCTTGCCATCCTCCACGGTAAAATAAATGGGGGTATCGTCAAGCTGGTATCCCTTGCCTGCCTCAGTCTCCACGGCGTAATAGCTGTCACTTGCCAAGGGCACATACACGCGGCCATCCGGCCCGGTGGTGACGGTGTCCACCAGTCCGCCATCGCTGACACGGCGGATCTCGAAGGTGGTGTTGGGGATGCGCTGGGTTTTGTCCGCCGCATTGACCTTGATGAGCTCCACGCCGCCGATGGGGGCGTTATAAAAATACAAGGACTGCGTATCGTCGGGGTTGACTACAACGGTTTGGGTGCGGGTATTTTCGTCGATGGTGTAACCGTCGATGGATTTTTCCTCTGTCACCACCAGCGTACCGGTGACACCCTTGAGAATGATCTGCCCGTTTTTATCGGTATAGTAAAGACCGTTGGAGCTGATTTTTCCGTTTTCGTCGGGGATAAACTCGCCGGCAGCGGTGGTAATTTTGAACGTAACTCCCGCCAGCGGTTTCTTCGTCACAGCGTCCAGCTTGTTGATGATGAGCGCGCCCTGACGCTTGTTCCAGAAGGTCAGATTTTGCACCGTCCCTGCCTTGATGAGAATATCCTGGGGTGTGCCGTCCAGCACGAATCCATCCACAGATTTGACCTCACGGGCAACTACGGTAGTACCGGGTTCCAGACCGTTCAAAACGATCTCACCCGCCTTGTCCGTGTAATATACGCCGTCATCGGGGCCAACGGCAGCGCCGCTGCCATCCACCACCTTGAAGGCAACGCCAGAAAGCGGCTCGTTCTCCGTTCCTTCGATATATTTGTGGATCACCAATGTGGTAGAAGGCTCGTTGTCAAAGGTCAGGCTGTTGGGTACACCGCTCCTGACCACAATGGTTTTTGGCGTCTCATCCTTGATATAGCCGATGGGCGCTTTATCCTCAGACACGATAATGGTGGCATTGGGATTCAGGGCAGTAACGGTCACAGTACCGTCAGAGCCGGTGACGAACCGCCCGTTGTCTGTTCCAATGGGCTTGCCCTCACTGTCCTTCACAACGAACTCCGCCTTTGCCAGCGGTTTCTTTGTCAGCGCATCCCGCTTCAGAATGGTCAGGTTGCAGAGGGGCTTATCATAGAACGTCAGAGGCGCGTTTTCACCGGCCTGCACCGTAATGGTCTGGGGTGTACCGTCCAATGCGTACCCCTCCGGGGGACGAATTTCCTTTGCCACGATGGTCGTACCGGCAGGCAGCTTGGGAAGTTGGATGGCCCCGGACTTGTCCGTGGTGAACTCACCGTTGGCGGTGCCGATGAATGTACCCTTATCGTCGGTGACGAGGAAGGTCGCGCCTGCCAACGGTGTTTTGCTGGCATCATCCGCCAGCTTCTTGATGAGGACGGAGCCGTAAGGCTGGTTGCTGAACCGGAGCGTCACCACATCCTGATCCTTACCGCTCAGCAGCACGGTCTGGGGCGGCGTGTCGATGGAATAAAACGGACTGGCTTTGGTTTCTTCCACGATATAGGTGCCCGCTTTTAGGCGGGTGAGGATGATGGAGCCGTTTTCCGAAGTGGTGTAAGTGCCGATGACCGTGCCGCCCGTACCGGAAGTGCCGCCCAGATAGCGGATCTGGAACTGCGCTCCCTGTAAGGCCGCGCCGGTTTTTTCATCATACTTGAATACCACCAGCGCACTGAGGGGGCGGTTTTCCCAGATTTTGACCGCGTTTTCGTTGCCAGCCAGATAGAACTCCTGCGTCGGTTCGTCAGCGGGGGCGAATCCGGATGCCGGGGTTTCCTCTGTCACTTTATACCAGCCGCTCTTAAGGGCATCGCCCGTGAAGATGATCTCGCCATGGTCATCCGTGTAAAAGCTGCCGAGGTCATTCATGGCACCGGTGCTTGTGTTGTCCGATGCCCACCAGATGTGGAACTTGGTGTTGGGGATGGGGTCTTTGGTAACTTCGCACCGCTTGATGATTTTCAAAGAAGGCTTCATGGCGTTGAAGAACGTCACCGTACGGGTCTCGCCGGGGCCGAGGGCAATCGTCTGGGGAATATCGCAGAGGATCACATCGGAGGGAGCATTGACCTCCGTGACCTTGTAGCTGCCCACAGGGATATTCGCCAAAAAAATGCGTCCCGCGCCGTCTGTGGCTGCGGTGGTGGAGTAGCTGCCGTCGATCTGCTCAATTTTGTAGGTCACATGGGCAATGGGTTCCCCGGTGGCAATATTTTTCTTCAGGATCTCCAAACCGGGTTTTACATAGTTGGTGAAGGCGGCCTCCACAGTACCGGCACCGGCCAGCAGGGCGATGTCCTGATGGGTGCCGGTCTTGATGTACGGTTCCTCCACGGACTGCTCGGTAATGCGGTACACACCGGGCTGGAGATCGGGCAGTGTCTTTTCACCGTCCACGGTGACGGTGGCGGAGTAGCTGCCGGTCAGAGACTCCACCAGAAAGGTCGCTTTGACCTTGGCGAAGGTCTGCGCGTCTGCCTTGGTAATTTTCAGGCTGGGCAGAGGACTGTTGCTGGCGGAAACAGTGTACTGCTTGTCACCATCGGTCACGTCCACATAGACGCTGTGAGGGGTGGGGTCCAGGGCATACCCCTCCGGAACTTCCACCTCCACGAATGTCCACAAGCCCTTGGTGACGTCCTTTACCTCGATAATGCCGCCGTTTTTGGTCACATCACTGCCAACGATCTGACCGTCGCGGTAGATGTTGAACACAGCGCCATCCAAACCATGGGTAGTCCCGGCAATCACCTTCTTGAACGTGATGTCGCCATCACCGGCAACAGGAGGAGGCGGATTGTCGCCGCCTTCCGGCTTATCGTCCGTCACAACCTTACGGGCTGCGTGATAGGCAAAGAAGCTCTGGCGGCCAGCGGTTCCGGAAGTGGCAAGAACGGCCCACTTGCCAGACACGTCCTCCACGATGGATGCCTGCTTGCCCTGCGCGGTATATTCCTCGATCTGTTTCTGAAGTTCCGCATCCTCCTTAGCTTTCTGCGCCAGCATCCAGTTGTAATAGCCAACATAGGTTTCATAGGTATCGGCGTTGGCAAAGCCACCGGCATCAATGTCGCCGGAGGTATCGCCGCCTGCGGATTTATCGCTTTGATGATCCCAGATGTAGGTCTGCAAGGCCATAAACAAGCTGCCGGGGATGTCGCCGGTATAATCAGCGATATAGGACATCATCCACTTTACATTCTCTTTGACAGCGGCGTCCATCTCGCCCAGTCCGGTCTTGGCAGCAGCTTTTTCCCACAGGGCATCTGCGTCCGCGCCGGTGGCACTTTGGTAGGTGTAGCTGTTCAAAAAACTGGCTGTCCCGTACCGATAGGAATAGCCGAGATCCATGCAATAGAGCTGTTTTCCAGCAGCCATAGGCGGGCGGTAGGAATAAGGCTGACCGGTGGAGGTCAGGCGGGTAGACCAGAGGTTGGGGTCTGTGGTTGCTTTGATGCCCGTTCCGCTGCCGGAAGCTGCCAAAGCGGAGGTGGGCAACAGGGTCAGCAAGGTCAAAAGAGCCAACATCGCTGACAAGATCCGTGTTTTCCATGTTTTCATACACTGATTTCCTTTCACATTTTCATAATAGAAAAGCAGGCCGTATAACACGACCTGCTCTTTCAGAAAAGGGATATTTACTTGTTCATAATAGGTATATCTACCTGTGAGATCACACATCCATCATAGAGAAAGAGCTGAACGCAGTACCAGCTTTCCTCTCCAGCAGCATTGATGCCCTTGGCAATGCCCACACCGATAGCGTTCAGGCGTTCATTGCGTATATTCCGCAGATGCGTCTCGGAATTGGCCCAGCCATCGACTGCCGCTTCCACGAGGCTCACATCATGTTGGGAAAGGTAACGTGTGGCGATCCGATGGATGTTTTCCGCCATGTACGGGCAGTCTGTGACCGTATTGAAGTTCCGGCCATCCGGTCTGGTGTGGGAATAGACCGTGTTGGCGGCCATTTCATCGGCTCGCACTTGCGCGGCCTGCATGAGCTTATCGTTGGCGGTCAGGGCAGCAATGCCGCTTTCCTTACGAAGTGCGTTGGTACGGTCCACGATGTCCTGTTTCATGGCATCCACATCGGCTGGGGCTGTGGATTCTGGCTGCGGTACCGGCTTGTCCGGTTCTGCCTTTGCAGGCGCTTCCCCGGTGTAGGGCTTGCCGCTTTCCACCTGCACACAACTGTTGACACTGTCCCAATAGACCTCAAAGCCCACCGCCTTGCCGATGTCCCGCAGTTGCACATAGTTGTTGCCTTTGATACGATAGGCTTCCATCTGTACTTCCCGTCCATCGACAAATACGCGGTGGGTGCTGCGCTCTGCCATGATCCCGGCGGCGTAGGCTGTGGTGGTGACGCCCACCACCAACAAGCCGGTAAGAAAATCTGCCGCAAAACTTCCTCGTTTCATAGGGTGTACCTCCAAAGTCTTTTGATGGGTTCATGGTATCGCGGATACCGCCGTGTGTCAAAAAATCCGCCCTGATTTTTCAGAGCGGATTTATGACTTAAATTTGCTTGCTTAAATCTCGGCGGCTATAAACGATACGGCGTACTTCTATCGTGTCGCCAATCACTACATAAAAGATGGTATAGTTCTTGACTTGGATTCGGTAATAGGGATACCTGCGCTCTTTCGCAGAGTGGTATGGCTCGAATGCTTCTGCACAGGAAAGACGATCTTGAATTGCGTTTTCTACCGCATCGACAAAATCTTCAGCTGCGATTGGGTTTTGAAGCCGAACACTGATATAGTCCACGATTTCATTCAAGTCATCTTCAAAGAGCGGCAGGATACTCAGCTTATAATGCTTTCCGTCCATGAATCCGTCCTCTCACGCGCTTGAATACCTCGTCCCCGGAATAGCGAACATCGCTGGAATCCGCTGCACGGTCTGCCTCATCCAGTTTCAGTTCTACATCGTCAGTCAATGCAGAATACTGCTCAATACTCATAACGACCATAGAACCATATCCGTTTTTCGTCAGATAGACAGGCTCGCCAGTATTCAACACGGTATTCTCGATTTCGGGGAATTTGTTCCGCAGATCCGAAACAGGTCTAATGTTGATCATAGCAGTTCCTCCTTGCATGGTACTATTCTATCACTCCTATCATAATTTTATCAGAATTTTATCACAAAAGCAATCGTTATTTTTCTCGCGCTTGCACACACCAGCGGTAATCCGGCTGATTCATCACACAGGTGACAAGGGTGATGATGTTCTCCGTACTGTCGCTCAAAACGCTGGTATCGTCCACGCCGATCTTACTGACAGAGTACGCCTCATAGCTGCGTGTGCCGAGCTGGGTGGTCAGCTTGATGGTGTCGCCAATGTCAAGGGTGTGAATTTTGCCAAAGTGATTGTTGACGCCACGGTTGTGACCGGCGATGGCGACATTCCCCTCCCAAATGGAGGTGCTGGCAAAATGGCCTGCGCCCTTGCGGAGCGCATCCGCGTCCGTCCCCTGATACACCTTGACAGACAGACCAAGGGTGGGAATTTTCAGCGTACCGAGATAGCCGCCGCTGTAATAGAGGTCCTTCGTAACAGCAGTGTACTTCACCGGCGTGTAAGAGCCTGTGCTGCCGTTGGCACTGCCGGAAGCAGCGGGCGGCAGGACGGTCACGCCGCCTGTGCCGCTGACCGTTCCCGTGGCCGAACCGCTTACAAGGTTTGGCGTCAGCAGTTCCCCGGCATTCAGCGTATAGCTGGTTGGGCTTCCAAAGACAGGCGGGATGTAGGCGGCGTTTTTGCTCCGGTCGGTATTCACAGGCTTGTCCATCGTGACATAAATGGTATCGTCCGAGGTGGGGCGTCCGAACAGTCCTGCGTCCGGGCCGTCAAAGTGATACTCCAATGCCGATGCGGGCATGGAAAAAGCCGCCAGCATACAGCAGGCGGCCAGCAGCGTGGTCAGATATTTTTTCATGCGGCGTACCCTCTTTTCTTATTGATGTAGTGGCGATAGCCCTTATAACCGGCATAGCCGCAGCCGCCCAACGCCGCCGCTCCCACGGGGATCAGCAGCCACAGCCAGTTAAAACTACTGCGTCCGGTTTTCGCCGCTGTATTTCCAACACTGGAAAAGACGGCGGTGTAGACCACCGTATCACAGCTTGTACGGGTAACGTCACCCTTATAGTCCGCCGTGACGGTATAGCCGATGGCGTATTTGCTGATGGCAGTTCCGGTGTAGCTTGCCACGGCGGTGTAGCGAATGGGAATGTCGTAGCCGTCCGTGGGATCGACAGCCGCCTCCTGCCAGCTCACATCGGCAAGGGTCAGGGTGCGGCCATTTTCATTCACGGACTTGGGAACAAGGGACACATCCGCGTCAGAGAGGTTGGGATAGGTGCGCTCCGCCGTCACCGTGCGGCTGCTGGTCCCATAGCCCGCTGCCTCCACCTGAATGGTAGTGTGGTCAAGGGACAGGACGCCCTCATAGCCGTCCTCGGTCTTGACCTCCAGCTTTGGCTCCAGCATTTTCAGAATTTCCGCCATATCTTTGGTCTTGCTCTCCAGCGTGACCACCTCGATATGCTCCCGCGTGTCCGTTTCTGTCTGGTCATTTTTCAGCAAATCAAGGAGCGTATAAGTGCGTCCCTCGCGCTCAAAGTCAGCGGTGGGGATCGTGGTGGGATCGTCCTTCGCGGTCAGGTAGTAGACCTTTTCCAAACGATAGACGCCGTTTTCCTCGCTGGCCCTGACCTCGGTGGGATAGGCAGAAATGCCGGGGAGCGTATCTGCGGCAGTAATCATGGCAGTTACCGGATCAGCCTCCTTAATGGGTTCAGCGGAAACGGCCAGGGCCGTGCTGCTCATAGCGCACAATGTTACTGCTATGCACAGCAAAAGCGAAAGTTTCTTTTTCACATTACGCCTCTCTTTCTTAACGAACGGGCCGGTTCTGCTCCAGCTGCTTGCGCTCCTGCGGAGAGATCTCACGCTGAATATCATTTTGCAGCTTACGAAAATACTTTTGCAGGCTGTCTACCACGCCGCGACGATCCTGCACCTCCATACCGTCAAAGACCTGCCCCACGCGGCTCACATCGGGCTGCGGGGTCTCCACGCCGAAATTGCGGCAGAGCATATAGCTGACGCTCTCGGCGTCCATGGCGCAGTCCTCACGGGTATAGTAGGGATAGCGTCCGTGGTCATGGATACCGGCGTGGACGATCTCGCGGGAGAGCGCCGCAAAGATCTTGCTGTCGATCAGGCGGCTGGATACCGTAATGCTCTGCGTTTTAGGATCATAAACGGCGTCCTGGTACATGGTGCTGCTGGTGACCACGGGAACGGGGGAGCTGTCCAGCAATCGGCGCAGAGCGGCGTCCATTTCCGGTGTATTGTCTTTCAGGCTCAGCGCCGGAACACCGGCCTTGCCGTGGGTCTGCGTCACATCAAAAACACGCCCGATCTTATAGCCGTGATACTCCCTTCCGTCCTTCACATAGGTATCCGACACGCGGATCTTCATGCCGTTCTCATCGCGGTTGACGCTGCGCCCCAGCCGGTTCCACACCTCCAGACTGTTGATGTAGGTGATGTCCGGGTTCTGCGCCATCGCCAGCATCACATTGGACGCACTGTATCGCGGGTTGATGGCCTGCGTATCCAGATAATGCAGATATGCGCCGGGTTCACTGGTGACGTGCATGACCGCATCGTCGGAAAGCTGTCCCAATTCCTCGCGCTCCGCTGTTTTCTTTGCCTTCCAGTCCTCGTCCCTCTGCTGCTTCTGCTGGATCAAATCGTCTAACTTTGCCATGTTCGTTTCTCCTTCTCAAAATCAATTTATTCCCGCGTAGGCATAGCCTTTTGAATGGCCTCCCGCACGGTGTCCTTGGTGGGAGCTGTGCCATCCCGTTCTGCCGCGGCTTGCAGCGCCATCAGGCGGCTGCGGACAGAGGGGCGGGCGTCAGCCTTCTCCGTAGCCGGTTCCGTAGACGCTCTCGCACCAGTCCCGCGCTCCTTGGAGCTGTTCTCGGACGGAGCGCGGGCGTTCTCTTTTTTTGCGGCAGTATCCTCCTTCACCGGGGCGGGATAGCCCATGCGTTCAAAAATGCGGTTGATCTGCTTGGCGTCCTTGGCTTTTGCCATAATTTCTACCGTCCCGGTCTTTTCCACCTTGTTGACGATGGGATAAAACAGGACGCCATAGCGTTTGGCCTCCATCTGGAAGCCCTTCAAGTCCTCCTGCTTGACGGAAAAGATGGTCAGCTCCTCGCCGTCGTGGATCAGGCGCTTGAGGTTGGTTTTACCGGCGAGCTTCTGATTGTCGTTGGCAAGGGCAATCAGTAAGGCGGCAAGGTTTTTCGCCCCCAGCCCTGCCAGCTTGAGGGCACTTTCGGTGATCTGGATGCCCTCACGCACCATCAGGTCAGCGGTTTCACCGTTGGTACTCATGCTCGTGTTCCTCCTTGTTCTTTAGATTTTCCTGACGTTCAGCCTGTGCCTGCTGGCACTGCTGGGATACCCTCGGAATGTCCGATTGTATCCTGCGGCACAGACGCAGTTCCCCGCGCTTTTCACGCAGGGCGGCAGTCTGCTGTTGGATCTCCGCGCTGTACTTGGCTTGTGCTTCTTCATCGCTGGTGTTCCTCCTTTCCTGATAAAGTGGTTTTCTCTGTTCCTCCAACAAGCGGATGTCCCACTCCAGCACACGGATGCGCTGCTCCAGTTCTGTTTCGGTAGTGATTCCGCTTGATAAAAGGTATTTGAATTGCTGCTCATACCGCTCCAAATGAATGACCTCCCGCTTGACGGAAAAGGGCAGTTTGGGCGGCAGTTTTTTCCGCCTGTTTCCCCGCAGCAGGTAGAGGTAGCGGAGATAGAGTGCGTGAAAGCCGGTGATTTTCTTTTTTCGGACGGTGGACAGCTTGCCCTTCACGCGGTAACGCTTGACGGTGTGGGCGATGATCAGCGGGGCCATGCCACCGTGCCGCTGGCGGGAGAGCCGCAGCAGAATATCCGCTTCGGTGTAGCCCTCGCCCAAGCTGTCCAGACGGATCGCCCGCGTTGCGCCGGGTGGCTTGACCGTGGTGTATTTCCGATTGGGGCTGCGGCGTACCTCGTAGCCGTTTCGTCGTAGGAGCATGAGAAAGGAATCGTAGGTGTAGGCTTGCCCAATGATAGCGTCAATGTCGGCGCGGATGATGCCGCGCACGGTGGGCTTGCCGCCCTGCTCCGCCTTCCACTCGGCGTAATGCTTGCCCTTGCCCTGCGGGGCGATGACGGATAAATCATTCTCCCGGCACAGTGCGTCTGAGGTACCGCGCACATCGTTGTAGTAGCTCTCCGGGCTGGAATGATACTTGTGGCCGTCCGTGCGGGAGACAGAATTGACCACGATGTGATTATGCGGGTGGGCCTTATCTAAATGGGTCCCGATGACGACCTCAAAATCATTGCCGAACAGACGCCGTGCAAACTCACACCCGATCTCGTGTGCCTGCTCCGGCGTCACCTCACCGGGTGCAAAGGATTGGATGAAGTGGTAGCCGAGAACGCCGCCCGTCTTTTTGTATTTCTTTTTCGTTTTCTGCATGGCAGCAAAGGCGGTTTCGGCAGACCGGCAGTTCAGCGTGGTCACAAAGCGCACGGTATCGGTTTTCTCCGGGTCAGCGGTGTAGACGATCCGCTCGTCCAGCTCGGTCTTTTCCCCATTGACGGCGTACTTCACGCGGTCGTCCAGCCTTGCGCGGATGGCGAATACCTTGGTGTATGCCATGTCACAGCCGCTCCGCGATGTTCCAGATCGTTTCCTGCGCCGCCGTGATTGCGGCGATGTCCTCACCGCTGGCAAAGCCGCGGGCGTTGACTGTGCGGGCGATCTGATTGATGTTATTGCCGATGGCGGCGAGCTGGCGGCGTATCTCGGCATACTCATCAGGCGGACGTGGATACAGGGTAAGACCCATGATGAGGCTACGGATAAATGATTCTGTACTCAAGCCTGTATAAGACACCTGCTTTTTCAAATGGCGGTGTTCTTCTTCGGTTAAGTGGATTTCCACTCGTTTATATCGTCTTCGCAACAGTTCACCTTCTTTGGGTATGGGGATATTAAGGGGCTGCGCCCCTTAACAAGCGCATTTGACCGGTCAAATGCTATGCTTGCGACTGCAAAGCAGCCGCAGGCCGCTTGCAGTCCTAAACCAGCCGAAAAAGAAAATCAGCGTGCGTCACCGCCACGGGTCTTTACCCTGCCGCTGATCCCTTTCACAAGCTGGAGCTGGTCGTTGTAGTCCTTTCCGCGCCGTGGTGGGTTGTCGATGACCTCATACTCGGAAAGTTTCTTTTGAATGGCCGCGGATGCCGTCCGTCCCGGCCCGTCGTTATCCAGACACAGCACGATCCGTGCCACGCCGGGATTGTCCTTCAGGTATTGCTCCAGTGCCGCGGGGAATCGGATGGAGCCATCCTTTCTTGGCCGGTAGATGCCAGAGAGGGACAGCGTATTGGCGGTGCGCCAATCCTGCCCCCGCAGCTTCAGCAGCGTTAGGTACGAAAGGGCGTCGATGGCGGATTCAAACACGCAGAGGGTTTTGCCACCGGCGCAAAGGGGAACGGCAAAGGAAAACCGCTTATCGCTGCCGGGGACTTCACCGGCAAAGATGGTATCCGAAAGTGTTCCGCGCAACGCGCCATAGGCAGGCTTTCCATGTTCATAACCCACAAATACGCAGTTATGATGCTCGGCGTCCTCGTAAAGCTGCCCGTGTTTGATGCAGTGGTTGATGATCTCCGCGTCAATGCCGCGGCTCCGCAGATATGCAAAAACACGCCGGTTGTCGGCGTGTTTGGGCGGGAGGGTAAATTCAGTTTTTGGGAGCGGTGCGGTTGGCTCTGATTTGGTCGGCACACGGGGCAATTCTCCGAGAATGCGCTGAACGGCATCCAGAAAGGAAACCCCCTCCACCATTGTCAGATAGTCCAGCGCATTTGTGCCTCCGATATTCCGTGACCACCAGCACCATTTCCCGTTGGAGATTTTCAGGCTGTCGTGGGTGCGGGTGGCATAGGTGTCTCCGCCGATATGCACCAGTTCCTCCGGCTCAAACCGCCGCAGATAGGTCAGAAGATCCATCTCGCGGGCGGCAACGATCTGGTCTTTAGATAGGTAGGGCATGGCACTCACCTCCCAGCGATCTTTTCTCAGTCCTCTGGATAAAGAATAGAATCAGCACATTTTTGATATGGGTAGTTAAAAACATCCTTGTGATGAAGCAAATAGTTCTGGATATACTCATAGAAATTTTCAACTGCATACAGCTTTTCGATTTCTGCTTGGCTCAGTCTCCGTGCTCTCAGGTACTCTGTCATCTCGTCTTGCAGAACATATAGATGCGCGTATTTATCAATACGGACTTTCTGATCGGTAATTTCTTCTTTACCAATGATTTTGTAGAGTTCTTCGCGTTCTTTCCTCAATTTTGCGTACAGGTCATTTTCTGTAATTTTCTTGTTCATGTGCAGTCCCTTTCTATCGTGCCAATCCCGCCCGCATCCGGTGGGCGTAGTTGGCGACGCTGTATCGTTTCATATAGGCATTTTCGCTGGGGGCCGGACTGTCAAAGTCCAGCCCCTTCATGCGGGGATCGTCGGTGCCGTTCAGCACCGCCTCCACCGGGATCACGCGAAGCCTGCCGGAGCATTTCAGCTCGCCGCCAAATACCCCTGCGGCACAGTGAAAGCCACGGTCGCCGCACACCCAAAGCAGCTTCTTCCCGGCGGGAATATCCCCAAAGGGCTGCTTCAAAACAATGACGGAATGGGGTTCCGCCCCGGCTACCTCATAGTAGCCGGACTGCTCCGCCTTTTCGTATGCCTGGATCAATTTCTTGAATTTATGCTGCGGCTCGATATAGAACCAACTTTCCTGATAACCCATAATTTCCTCCAATTTCTATTGATTTTACCGCTCCAACTGCGGTCTGCGGCGCTCCGGCGGCCTTTGATCCTCGTCCGGCTCGGCGTCTACGATCTCCGGCTCCTTGTGGTCTAAATTCAGCAGGGAATTCAGTTCCTCCAGCCGTGCCGTTTTGGTGTTCAACTCCGCCTCGCGGGGAAACGGCTTTTGTACCTCCGCCTTTGCGGTTTCCAACTGCGTTTGCAGGTTGGAAAGCTGCTCCCGGCAAGCCTGCTCCTTGATGGGCAGTCCCTCCAGCGCATTGTCCATGCGCTGCAAGTTGCCGAACACATCAGTGCCCATTGTGACTGTGTGGCGGAGCTGCCCGATCATGGTCAGGCGGTATTCCCGCGCAAAGGTATCGAACGCCAGCTCCAGCGTCAGACCGCGATAGCTGCCGATCTGTGTCGCCGCTGGGGAGAGCATCGTCTGGCACATGGTCAGCAGCGCCGCGCCCGCCTCTTTCTTGTCAGCGTAGGTAACGCCTGCCAGCGTAAGCGGAGAGAAACCGTCCGCGTTTGGGTGGGTGTTTCCCTTGACCGTGGCAATATCCGCGCCATACCCGGCGATCCGTGCCTGCGTTTCCGCGATTTGCTTCGGAAAGCCCTTGCTGATGGCGTCCTCCAGCGCGTATTTCTGAGAAAGATGGTTGGCTTTCAGCAGTTTCAGCTTGGACACCTCAATGTCAAGATCCATCTTTTCCTTGATCATGGGGTTGCCGCTGGCCAGTGCCTTGATCTCGGCATAAGAAAGCGCCTGCTCGTCTACATCTTCGGCGGAGCGGACAGGCGATTTGCTGGTCATGATTTGGCTGATAAATTTCTGCTTGCTCTCCACAAGCTGGTAAAGGTAGGCGTCGAAGGTGCCCTCGGTGACATAGCTATAAATGTCTACCTCCGGGTTTTCGTTGCCCTGCCGGATGATGCGGCCCTCCCGCTGCTGAAGGTCGGACGGACGCCACGGACAATCCAGATGGTGCAGGGCGATGAGTTTTTGCTGACAGTTGGTGCCAGCGCCCATGCGCTGGGTGCTGCCCAGCAGGATACGCACCTGACCGCTCCGTACTTTGCCAAACAGATCTTTCTTCTGCACCTCGCTTTTGGCGTTGTGAATGTAGGCGATCTCGTTTTCGGGAATACCCAATTCCAGCAATTTCGCGCGAATATCATCATAAACGCTGAATGTGCCGTCATCCTTCGGGGTGGACAGGTCGCAAAAAATCATTTGCGTGGAGTGCTGGTCTGCGGTGCGATGCCAGATCTCAAACACATTTTCCGCGCACTTGGCGGCTTTGCTGTTGGGGTCGCTGGGTAGCATGGGGTTGACGAGCCGCTGATCCAGCGCCAGCTTGCGGCCATCATTGGTGATGAGCAGCATATTGTCCTCGGTGCTGTCTACCATTCTGTTACGGACTTTTTCGGCGCGCTCCGCCAGCGACGCCACGATCTCTTTCTGATACTCGGAGGGTTTCAGGGCGATGTTGTGGTAACGCGCCTCCGGCACGGGCAGCTTGAGCATATCCGCCGTCTGGATGTCCGCCACATTTTTGAATACGCTCATCAGCTCCGGCAGGTTATAAAACTTGGCGAAGCGCGTCTTGGCCCGGTAGCCGGTACCCTCCGGGGACAGCTCGATGGCGGTGACGGTCTCGCCGTAGTTCGCCGCCCATGCGTCAAAGTGCTGTAAGCCTTGCTCCTCCAGCGCCGACATCTGCAAGTAACGCTGGATGGTGTAAAGCTCCACCATGCTGTTGGAAATGGGGGTGCCGGTGGCAAAGACAATGCCGCGCCCTCCGGTGATCTCATCTAAATAGCGGCACTTCATAAAGAGGTCTGAGCTTTTCTGCGCCTCGGTCTGGGCGATGCCTCCCACATTCCGCATTTTCGTATACAAAAAGAGATTCTTAAAATAGTGCGACTCGTCAATGAAGATGCGGTCAACGCCCAATTCCTCAAAGGTGACCACATCGTCCTTGCGGCTCTGGTCATTCAGCTTGTCGATCTTGGCTTGCAGGCCCTTTTGGGTTTTCATCATCTGTTTGATCGTGAAGTTCTCCGCTTTTTCTCGCTTGGCATCGGAAATGCCCATCATGATCTCATCGATCTGCTGCTCCAGAATGGCCCTCTGACGCTCTACGCTCATGGGGATCTTCTCAAATTGCGAATGCCCGATAATAATGGCATCGTAGTCGCCGGTGGCGATCCTACCACAGAATTTCTTGCGGTTTTTGGTTTCAAAATCCTTACGGGTAGCGACAAGGATGTTCGCTGCCGGATAGAGCTGCAAAAACTCGGTGGCCCACTGCTCTGTCAGGTGGTTGGGCACCACAAAAAGAGATTTCTGACACAGGCCCAGCCGCTTGCTCTCCATCGCCGCCGCGACCATTTCAAACGTCTTGCCGGCACCCACCACATGGGCAAGCAAAGTATTTCCACCGTAGAGGATGTGGGCGATGGCGTTGACCTGGTGCTTGCGGAGCGTGATCTCCGGGTTCATGCCTGAAAAGCTGATGTGACTGCCATCATACTCACGGGGACGATTGCTGTTGAACAGAATATTATAGGTCTTGCAGATAGCCTCGCGCCGGTCAGGGTCTTTCCAGATCCACTCAGCAAAAGCGTCTTTAATGAGTTCCTGCTTGCTCTGGGCGATGGCCGTCTCTTTCTTGTTCAGAACGGCAATTCTGCGCCCTTCCTCATCGTATTGGTAATCAAAAATGCGGACATCCTTCAGGTTAAGTGTCGTTTCGATAATCTCATAGGCGTTGATGCGCTGTGTGCCGTAGGTACTGATGGCCTTGACATTGCCGCGATCCTTGCTCTTGCCCTCAATACGCCACTCGCCGGTGATACCGGAATAGTGGACCTTCATGCTCCATTGCGCGCTGCGGGGTGTCCCCAGCGTTTCAAAGATAAACTGGCGCACATACGCCGTGTCCAGCCATGTAGCGCCCAGCCGGACGGAAATTTCGCTGGCGGTGAGGTCGGTGGGCTGCACCTGCGCGAGTGCATCAGCGTTGATCTGATACTGCGGGTTCTGCTCCGCCTTTGCCTTGGCAATCGCCCATTTCTGACGCACATTGCCGGAAAGGTATTCGTCGGCGGGCAGATACTTTTCGTTCACGCCCTCCTTATAATTGGGGTTCAGGAACACGACACCCTTGAGGTCAGAAAACAGCGTTTCTTCGTCCTTGCCGGTGAGCCTGCTCATATAGTCCATATCCACATGGGCTTTCTCCCCGATGGACAGGGCCAGGGCCTCCACCGCTGTGTCTACCTTTTCAGCGGGTTTGTGACTGCGGATGGTGCGCTTGGTGAACAGGTCCGCTTTTCTTTTCAGGTTCCGGTCCTCGTCCAGAATTTCCAGTGAACACAGCAGAAAATAGGAACTATCCTGGTCAAACGCGATGGCGTTGCCGCGGGAATTGATGAGTCCATATTTCCGGGTGAAGGCGTCGTAGAGGGTATTCAGCTTAGCCTGCTGCGCCTTGATCTCCTCATCGGGATAGTCCTCGGTCTGGTATTCCAACAGCGTCCGCACACAGTCCCGCAGCTCGATCATGCCACGGATTCTGCTCTCTGCCGTCTTGGATACCTCCACGGGGTTCATGCGGCTGTTTTCACGGTAGTAGATCTGGCCGCTCACCAGTGTATAGGAAAAATTGCGGACAGCGGGGTCGGCCTCAATGGAATGATCCTCACCCTCCAATTCCTCCTCACGGTCATAGGCGGTGATCTCGCCGTGGATATTTTGAACGGCCTCCGCCAGCAGTGCTTCCAACGGCTGCTCCGGGTACGGCTCACAGGTGGGCGTGGGGCCGAACGGCCCGGACACCATCTTCATCTCGCCCAGCACCATGTCGGGGTGGTCGATGAAATAACTGTTCATCTGGATGCCGTTTTCGTTGGGGGCAAGGTGTACCCATTCCGGCTCAATATCCACCATTCGTTCCCGCTTCTGCAAAAACAGAATGTCTGAAACCACCTCGGTGCCCGCCGCGGCCTTGAACGCATTGTTGGGCAGGCGGATGGCCCCCAGCAGCTCCGCACGCTGTGCGATGTACTTTCGTGCGCTGGCGGTGCGCTTGTCCATGGTGAAGCTGGAGGTCACAACGGCGATAACGCCGCCCGGTCTGACCTGATCCAACATTTTGGCCACGAAATACTCATGAATGGGAAAGTTCAGCCGGTCATAGCGTTTATCCGCTACATGAAACTGACCGAAGGGGACATTGCCGATGGCAACATCGAAGAAATTGTCCGGGAAGGCAGTTTTCTCATAGCCCTGCACCGCAATACTGCTTTGCTGATAAAGCTGGCGGGCGATGCGGCCGGAGAGATCGTCCAGTTCCACGCCATACAGCTTGCTGCCGCTCATGCTTTCCGGCAGCATACCGAGAAAATTGCCGATACCGCAGGCTGGCTCCAGAATGTTGCCCTGCGTGAAGCCCATCTGCCCCAGGGCGGCATAGATGCCGCGGATGACCACAGGCGGCGTAAAGAACGCCGTGAGCGTGGATTCACGGGCGGCGGCGTATTCTGCATCGGTAAGCAGTTCTTTCAGTTCAGCGTAACGAGGATTTTTCTCGTCAAAGAAGTCCGCCAGACCGCCCCAGCCCACATACTGCGCCAGCACCGCTTGTTCCTCTGCGGTGGCGCTGCGGCTCTCTGCCTCCACGGTTTTCAGGGTACGGATCGCGTCCAGATTGCGCTGAAAACGCTCCAACGGTGCGCCCTCTCCGATATGGTCATCGGTGATGCGGTAGTTCCGGCCATCCGCGTCCAGCGGATAGGCAAGCGCGTTTTGCTTTTTCTTTTTCGGCGGGGTGAGTACCGCAGGCGGCTCGTCCGCCTGCGGTGCCGCGGTTTCCCGCACCATGTCCGGCTGCTCCATGTGAGCGCGGACATAGTCGAGGGATTCCTTTCGAAAGATGGGAAAGCCCGTCCCACCTTCAAAGGTCACATCCCGCAGCGATACATTTTGTGTATGATCGTCTACGCTGTCCACTTCAAACTGCCGCCCATCTATGGTCAGACGTGTGCCAACGATAACAGGATCGGCAGTTGAAACAGGTTCGGACTGCGGCTGCTCCGGCTTCGCTGCGGTGTTCCTGGACTGCTCCACATAGAGCCATTCCGCCGCTTCCTTTTCGTTGACTGCCTTTCTGACCTGCTCCAGATAATCCTCAGCCTGCCACTCGCTGGGGAAGGTCTCACGGACGCCCTCGCTGTCAACATAAATTTCGTCCCGAATATCGTCCCAGACGGCGTAGCCGTCGTCCGTTTCGATCACGCTGAACCGCTCATAGGCGGGCGGCTGCTCTGCGGCAAGCCGTGCTGCATCCTCTGCGACCTGCTCCACAAAGCTGCGTTCCTGCTGAGGAGCATCATGCCGGTGATTGAACAGGCTGAAAGTGCCATCTAAGTAGGCAATGAGCTGATATTTGGCTTCACGAACAGACTTGTAGCTGTGGTCATCTTTCTGCATTTCACCCAACCGGGCATTCAATGCGTCCATGAGCCACATTGCAGTGGACTTATCCTGCAATTCTTCTTCAATCAGCGGTACCGCCTGATAATAATCCATGCCCATGTAATAGGGACGCGGCACATTGTCCGGTGCATTGTACAGACTGGAGTAAATGGCCCGCGCCACCTGTCTCCGCTCATATTCCGGGATCTTTGCGATAGCATCCTCGCCGGGGAATCGTTTCTGCGCGATCAGGCACTCATACTCCTTGACCACATTGGGAATCGTCAGATGGACGGTATCATATTTCTTGAAATTATAGTCCCGTTCATAGTCCAGCCCCTTGTAAGTCTTGGTGTATCCATACCCCGCGCGGCTGCCGCCGCTGTACTCGCCAAAGCTGCCCTTGATGAATTTCTGGCGTTCCTCTGTCGAGTGGGGATAGCAGAAATGGGAATAGATCGTCAGCCGGCTTTCGACGCCCTCCCGCAAAAAGTAATGGTCGATCTCATCCTGTGTGATGAACATTTTACATTGGCGCAGAAAGCTTGGCTGGGCGGTGAAGCTGCGTTCCGGGTAGGAGAGGCCATCCAGCACAACGCCGATCCGGTGGGTGTTGTAAGCGGATAGTCGCCAGCGCATAATGTTGTGGTCTTGGGCATAAGCGTCAAGGAAATTGTGATATTCCTGCGCCAGAATTTGCAGACCGCCCTCTGTCTTTGCGAACGCAACCATATCCTCGTCCAGCTCCGGGTAGCCCTTGTGCTGGTCATGGATGGCCAACGTCTGCGGAAAAAGGCCCCGTTCGCGTCCGGCGTCGCTCAAGTCACGGGCGGTCATCAGGAGGGCGTCCATTGCTTCATGCAGCACCTTGTCCGGGGCTTGCGCCAGTTCTGCCGCAGACAGGTAAATGCCGTCCTCCAGCAGTTCCAGGATGCGCGTCGATGCCTGCTCCCATGAGACCACGGTTTTGCTGTATCCGGTGCGGACGCTGTCGCCTTGGGCGAGGTGGATGCCATCCTCCAGAAACCACACAGCATACTTGCGGCCTTCGTATTCAATGCCGCGCCCGTTCTCTCTACCAAACTCCCGGCGCAGAAATGATATATTTTCCGGTTCTGGCCGCTCCCGCATATAAAATACGGCGATGCGCTCCGCACTGTTGGGTTCATTGCCGCCTGTGCAGAGGGCCAGATCAATGACCTCCTGCGGCACCATGCGGGCTGGGGCCAGAATGCCGGTGGCTGTGTCTGCCGGAGCCTCGTACACCGGGGCGTCACCGCCCATATCGAACAGGGCAAGCTGCTCTGCGACGATTGGGGCGTTTTGCAGGCCCAGCTTGATCTTGTACTCGCCGCGCTCGATCAGGCCCTCGGTCATTTCTGTGATGACCGACCATGAAAAAACGGACTCCGAGGTGCGGGAGAGATAGCTGCCCTCCCACATCAAAAGTCCGTCTTTCTCGGCATGGTAGCCTGTCCGAACGCCGTCGGTCAGGACTTCCACCCATATATCGTTGTAGCTGTTTTTTAAGAACTCCGTGCGTTCCGCAAGGCTCTTGTGCGCTTGAAAGTATTCAAAAATCTCCTGTCGCTTGTGCTTGCGCCCACCGTCGTCCAGCAGATTCGCTTCAATGAGGTACATATCCAGAAAGGCGGGCAGTTCTGCGGTATTTTGCTGTGCGGTGTCATGCTCCAGTGCAAAGGCTGCTGCCTGTTCCTGCGCCTTTTCGTCCGGATAATCACCGTAGACGCGGAGGCACTGGCGTGTTTCGGCATCATACACGGCAGCGCCGTCATAGGCAAAACCATCTTCCTCCATTGTACCGGCAACATAGCCCTGCGCTGCGGCCTCCGCTTCTTCCAGTGTCTGATAGTCCAGCTTATCGTCAAAGCCGTTTTCAAAATGGTGATAGGCAGCGACCTGATACGCTCTTGTGAGCGTACGTCGGGTCTTTGGCTCGATCCGGAGCATTTCAATTTCTTCTCCGGGCTGCTTGTCCGCCAAAATAACGGGCTTATGCAAGGCGTCCAGCTGTGTAAGCTGATCTTCCATCTCAACATGAGGGATAAAGCAGACGGAGATCCGATCAGGCGTTCCTATCCGCTCCCGCTGCGTCACCTTGACATTTGAAAATGTTTCCAACAGCCGCGCGTCCTCCTGAAATGAGAGGTATCCATCTCGCAGCTTCGTAAATATGATCGCGTCTGGATGTTGCCGCTTTACTTCACGGTACAGCGTATAAAATTCCCCAATGGCCGGAAGGGTTTCCGCAAGATCGCCGCCTTCCGCATCAGATCCGATTGCGGCAAAGGCAGGAAGTTCATCACTTCCTGCCTCTGTGGGTTCTTCGGTTATTAACTGTAAATCAGGTCGTTCAGCACCAATTCCTCCGCGCTGTGCCGGAGATTGTTCATCAGGCCCGTCCAGCGCAGGGGATCGGTCGCTTTCAGATCCTCCGTCACGCCCTCGACTTTCGCCATCCGCGCCACGGTCTGCTCCACCATCTTCCGCGCGGTCTGCTCGATCTCTGCCAGATGCTCCGTCAGCTTGCCGCTGGTCTTGAGGTTGGTGTAAAGCACTCTGCGGCGCTTCTTCAGGTACGCTCTCCGCAGCTCCGCGTACTTGCCCAGATGCACCTCCGGCGTCTGCGGCATCAGCAGGTTCGGCACCTGAAAGCCATCCTGCGTCCTGTAAGTGATCTCCATACTGTTTGCTCCTTTCTCGGCCTGTTTCGTGTTGTTCTGTGTGGTCATCATATCTGCTTTTTTCACGGTTTGCAAAAAACTGATCCCGCTGCGCCTGCATGACTGTGCGGCTGATCTCCCGCAGCCCCATCTCCGCGATGTCGCTGGTGGCGATGCCCAGGGCGTTGATGGTGGTGGGCGTGTTAAATTCATAAACGTGGGCAAACTCATCGGGCGAAAAATAATCGTCTGCCCGCAGGCCCAGCCGGGTCATCAGCATATAGGCCACGCTGACCTCCAGTGCGTCCCGGTAGAACGCTTCTAAATTGAGGTCATCCAGTTCTTCCAGCAGGCTGTCCTCCCGGCACTCCCGCAGGTCTTGCAGGTAGTCCGTGAAGTTGTCCGCCACGGCATTGTGGCAGGCGGAGCGCACCGCGTCCGCCAAATTTTCTTTTTCGGCAAGGTTGCCGAAGGTGGCCTCCAGCGTTTCGATGACCTCCGGCTCAAAGGCCGGGTGCATCGTCCAGATAGGCAGTGGACGGGCAAAGCGGGACGCATGGGTGTCCGACACATCGAAATAGAGCTTCAGACAGTTTTGGCCGTCATCACCAAATACGGCAATGCTCTTGGCTCCGCGGTTCACCCAGCGGCCAAACTGACGGTTCCATCGCTCCATCTCAAGGACCGCCGTGGCGTCCGGGCGCTGGGCGTAGATCAAAAGCTGCTCATCAAAGGGGCATTTGTAATTGTAGCAGGCGGCGCGGAGAAAGCCCGTCCAGCTTTGATAGCTGCCGGTGACGCTCTGCACGGTCTGGTCATATAGCTCTGTGATAAGCTGAAATTTAGTAGGCAAGTTGGCACCTCCTATCTCTCCGGCTCCGCCCGCTTTTTTACTGCAAGCCGGTCATTCTTTTGCTGTTCTTTTTGGGCCTTTTCAAATGGCTTCCGCTGATAGCAATAAATATAAAACTGGTAATCACCTTTAACTGGCGTACAGCGGAGCATATACACATACCGCTGTGTTTTCGCCATGAATCCGCAGGAAGGAAACATCGCGCTCTTGATGGCGCAGGTCCTCCCATAGCGGTCACAGCAACGGTTCATGGCGGCAAAGTCCCGCAGTGGGGAATCCGGCTGCTCCCGCAGCCAGTTCACGGTGCGGTTAATATCGGCCTTAAACTCCGGCGTGTTCAGCGTGTTATGCTGGTGGGGCCACCATGTTGTATAAAACTGCTTGCCGCTGCCAAAATCACCCCGCAGGTGTCCCACGCAGCCCACGGTCTTGTCCTGTTCCTCACTGCGGGAGAAGTAGAGATTGTGCAGCGCAGGATCATTGACGCTGTAGAAGTCAATGACATCTTTCTCACTGGCGGGATATTTCTGCTGAAATTCCGCAAGGGTGCGACACTCACCATCCAGAAAGGAAAGACTGTCATTCTCCATTGGAATCCACCCATCAATGGGAAGCTGGAACGGCTCGCGGGTAAGGACAGTACCATAGTAATTGACCACAATGTTTCGGGACAGTTCTACTGGCTCACCCCAATCCTCATCCCCGTGGCGCAGCTCGTAGCGATATACGCCCTCCGGCACGGTAGTTCGGTCAATGCGGCATTCCGTAAACAATGCCGGTCTGTCAAAAATCGTGACCTCCTGATAGGTCACCTTCTGCGCGTCATAGTTCATCTGGCTTCACCTCGTTCTTTGTGTTTCTTTTGCACTCTCTGTTGTGCCAAAAACTCCGGGGCCTTCTTGAAGCCGATGGTATCTGCGTAGTAGGCAGTTTTCCTTCCCCCCTGCGTCAGTACCACGATGTCGCTTACGGACATGGAACGCATCCGATGGGCGAAGGGGCGGGAATCCCTATTGTGCTTTGCCCACAGATCCTCCAGCGAATTTCCCTTTGCGTACATACCGACGTAAGAACGCTGATAATCAGCGTTCTGGAGTTTTCCCTTTGCCTCTGCATAAGGCCGGAAACAGTAGTCCACATCAGCGGTTGCGGGGATCTGATAGATTTCATAGGTGCAGATCTCGTCGCTGATTTTCGGCGCGCTGGGAACATAGGTGTTGCCGTTACGTTCCTGCATTTCTGCAAACTCGCAGATATGATAGGCAGAATTACCGATGCAGACATGGCAATCGTCAATGTACTTGCAAGGGAAAACCATCTTTTCACCGTCAAAGCGGGTAATGACGATGCTTTCCCCGTCCTTGATGGTAAAGAGCGTGTGGTATTCGCTGTCGATGAAGCGGATCACGCGCTCATCCTTGTTGGGGTTTGGAAAGGCGATAACGCCCATGATGTTTACCGGCTCACGGTCACTCATCGTGCTTCACCTCGCTCTTTTGTAGATTTGCGGGCCTGCGGCTCCGGCATGGGAATAACTGTCAGATGCCCATTCAAATTAAGAAAGGCTTCGGGACTGTGAAATAATTTTTCGTATTTCTCCATCAGTGTAGGTGTTAAGGATGCAAATTCAGATTCCCCAAGCCCAACAACCAGAAAAGTCCCAGCCACAATATCATAAATATCGTTATCCTCATCCCGGAGCGCGCGGTTCAACGGCAAGCCGTTCAATTTTCCTTCTTCATTTACAATCAGCGCCACAGGATCTTCATACGGGTATACCGCTTCGATATAGCCTCCAACCGCTCGCTGCAACGCATCAAGGCCGCTTTCAATTTCAATTCGCTTGGGTTTCTCCCCTGGCTTAACGCACAAAACGGTCAACTGTTCTTTTGTGACGTCTACCGGCTCACGGTCACTCATCGTGCTTCACCTCTTTCTTTTTTCGGCGTGGTGCGCTTTTGTTCCTGCTGCACCATGCGATTTTGTTGCTTTTTGTATTCATCATTTGCCCGTTCACAGAAATCTTCAACAGCGGCGGCGCGATAGCTTCTGTAATGTCCCCAAAAGTAATTGGGTGGGCCATCTCCATCATTTTTGCAGTTTCTCACCCATGTCACAAACGGATCGGGAGCTTTGCTGCATTCGCCCATGACAAACTCGGCACTGCTGACGCGAACGCGAGCGGTGATGTGGTATTCCTGATTGACTGCTTCGCCCACTACATAGCAGCCGCGCTCCAACTGGACGGTGCAGCTCTCGTTTTGTGCAAAAGTCGCTGTCACCGGCATGACCGGTACTCCACATACCATATCCGGCAGCATGATGAACTGCGACCTTTGGCCCATCAGCTCTTGCGGCAGTTTGTCCATGGGCAGATAAAAGTGCTGTTTGCCCATGATCTCATAACACAGTAAGAAACTGCTGACGGGATAGTACACGCTCATAATTGGGTCTTTGATATGGCCTTGGACGATGTTGGAATTCACATATCTTGCGTTGTCCAGATACCATTGCGGGTTCGCGCCCGGTGTGTTCCAGCCGAACATGGAACCTGCCAGCATGGCGGCCTCCTGAATGTCCGTGATGCCGCGCCGCGCATTATGACTGCTGGCGATGTCACGGTTTTCCTCGCGGTTACCGGTATCCCATTCGGAGGGATAGTAGCCACTCTCGCTTTTTTTGATGATAATAAGCTGCCCGGTAGAAGGCAGAACGGAAAAACAGGTATCAGGTAATTCATTTCGTCGCATAGCTGCACCTCCTCATCGTGCCTGTTCCTGCTGGCGCTTGCGGTGCCAGCCCTCCAGCAGCTTGATGATGACATCCTCCATCTGCTTTGGGGTGTAGCTGGAGGGAAAGTATTTTTGTAGACGGTCGTTGCGGATCGTGACCTTGCGTTCCAGCGGCTTTTCCTCCCGCATGATGAGGTCGATGATGTTGTTTTCCAATTTGCCCTCGGCGCTGAGCTGCTTGAGTCGCTGGGCCTGTCCCAGCGATGGGGACACTTCATCGCGCTCCATGACCAGCAAGAGGTAGGTCTGTTCTTTTTCGGACAGGTGAGAGAGGAAATCCGCTGCGGGAACGAACTTGAGCGTTCCCGCGTCCACCGCATCCAACAGCGGAGGGATCAGCTTGTTTAGGCGAATGTAGCGTTGGATTGCCGTTGCGTTGTCGGCTACTTGATCGGCAAGAACTTGAACTGAATATTTACCACGAAAATTCTCTCCAACTTGGAGAGAATTTTTAGAAGGCCGTCCAGCCTGCCGTTTCATGGCGTCCAGCTTCAGCTTGTAGGCTTTGGCTTTCTCACTGGGCAGCAAGTCCTCACGGTTGATGTTGTAGTCTACCACCAAAATGTCCGCTTCCTCATCGCTGTAATTGCGGACGATGACGGGGCGGGTATCCAATCCCACGGCCTTCGCGCAGTAATCGCGCCGGTGGCCGGAAATGATCTCATATCCGCCAGCATCACGGGGGCGGACGATCAGCGGCTCCGCGATACCGATGTGCTCGATGCTGTCCATGAGCCGCACCAGATCAGGCGTGGGGCGGTCAATGGTGTATGGCTGGCGGGAGTATGGGAAAACCTCTGCTGCGGGAACGATCTGAATCCGCTCCTGCCGGTCAGCTTCTCGCTCCGCGTCCGTTTTGAACAGGTCATCGTACCGGGTCAGTTCGATGCCGCTTAATTTGCTTGCCAAGGCTCAACACCTCCCTTGTCAGATTTTCATACGCCAGCGCCGCCTTGCCGCTGCGGTCGTGGTCGTAAATGCTTTTGTTTTCCACGCTGATCTCCGCTGCCTTGATGGAACGGGGGATCTCGCTTGTGAACACATGACCGCCGTAGGTCTTGCGGACAAGCGCATTGATCTCCCGCGCCAGTGTGGTGCGGCTGTCCACCATCGTCAGCACAATGCCGTCCACCTCCAGCTTCGGGTTGAGCTGCCGCTTGACACGGGTGATGGTGCGCAAAAGCTGCTCCAGCCCTTTGGCCGGAAGGTACTGCGCCTGCACAGGGATAATCACGCTGTCCGCCGCAGTCAAGGCGTTGATGGTCAGCATACCGAGGGACGGCATACAGTCGATGAGAGCGTAATCGTAGCGGTCTGCCACCGTGGACAGGTATTGCCGCAGCACCGTTTCACGGCTCATGGTGTTGACCAGCGTGACCTCCAACGCCGACAGCTCGATATTGGCGGGGACAAGGTGGATGCCGGATTGGTGGTGCAGAATGCCCTCGCCGGGGGCGATGGGCTGCTCTGCGATGATCTTCTCCATCAGGGTGGAGAGCGTGGGGGATAGTTCGTCGGGCTGGGGCCAGCCCAACATCTGCGTGAGATTGCCCTGTGCATCGGCGTCGATCAGCAGGACTTTTTTACCTTGCCGAGAAAGACCAATGCCGAGGCTGGCGGCTGTGGTGGTCTTACCCACGCCGCCCTTCTGATTTGCCAGTGCGATTGTTTTCACGGGACACCTCCTCCAACAAAAAAGGAGCCTTGCGGCCCCTGTTCTAACAAAGCTGTTGCTTCTTACAGTTATTCTTTTTTCGGGTAGTATTCTTTCTATTCTCAGTCTTGCTATATCTCAGTCTTATTAGCGTTCGATTATCGAATGTCCAGAAGTTCGGAAATCGAATGTCTTGAAATTCGATTATCGAATCTCTGGAAATTGGAGAATATTTCCGCTGCAAAAATAGCGTAGTTAGCTCATAACAGGACAAATTATGCACCGGAAAAGTTTTTTACATAAATCAGCGTGGGCCGCCCAAGCCCCCGCCGTTTTCTCTCAATCAGGCCAATGCCTTTCGTGCTGTCCAGTTCGGAAAAAAGCCGCGCTGCTTTCTCGGAGCGGCAGCGTAGGGTGTCCATGACTTCCTCTGCGGTGAAGATGATAAAGACTCGGTTCTGCTCGTCGATCCAGCCGTTCCGATAGGACAGCTCCATACGATCCAGCAGCAGTCCGTACAGCAGTTTGGCATCGGTCGAGATTTCTGCAAAGCGGTCATCGGTCAGCAACAATTTGGGGATACGGAAGAAAGCGTATTGTTCACCGGAATGACCGTAGTAATAGGGAAAATTCAATGGCATAAGATTCACCACCTCCTCCTACATAAGCAAATGGAGCATACATGATGTATGCTCCATTTGCTTATGTAGGCAACAGAATATGTGTGTTATACAATATATCCAAGTGACGATTATAGCTGTCGAACCGCATATTACCAGACAGGGTTTCTTCACTATCTTTTGCATCAATATTTAGGGAAGATATGGGGCGAGGAAAAGCGCCTTGTGCCTTTGAACCACATGTTAAAAAAATACTATGCGCAAAGTTCCGATCAGGATGACCTGATCTCCATTGGGACCATTGGGCTTATCAAGGGGATCTCCAGCTTTGATCCCTCCAAAGGTGCCCGGCTAGCTACTTACGCAGCAAGATGTATTGAAAATACTATCCTCACTTAGCGGAACTATCGGAGGATGAAGTAGCAAAACAGGCACCTTTTGGTGCAAAATGGCGCCTGCTGGCGCAAGTGGAAGTCCGCTGCTACATTCTGATTTCCAATATATCAGGTTCAGTAAAAGTAGCCCCACTACAAATTCTTCAATTTCCGGTGATACTACCGCACAAGTTTCAGGATGCAGAAAAGTTCAATCTGCAGTTCTCGGACTTCTCCAAAATCACTGAAACAGCGGACAAGCTCCGCTGGCTTCGATACCAGAAAGGCTTGCGGCAGAGAGACGTAGCTGACTACGCCGGTATATACCGAAGTACTTATATTCATTATGAAGAATATGGAAAGGACTTTTACTCTCCGAAGCACATGGAGAAAATCGCGCAGCTTTTCGAGGTTCCAGTCGAAAGACTTCTGGATGACTACAATCTCTTTCTGAGAAACGGCCAGGGTAAGCAGATCAAGGCAATTCGAATGAAGCTTGGCCTAACGCAAAGAGAGTATGCTGATAGGCTAGGCATCAGCCTTTGCAACCTCAAACAATGGGAGCAGAACAGAAAACAACTTTTCAAATCCACTTGGGAGAAGTACTTCAAATAGAGGGTAAATGCTCTTAACTGCGATGAGAATGTACTGCGTGACTGTCGTATACAGAATAACCGAGCAGACTGGTCTTGATAATCAGTCTGCTCGGTTTTCTATCAGGTCAGCGTTCATGAGAACCCTGTGGATTTATTATGCTTGTTCTTTCAAATGCTTCACTACTGCATCTACCAGCTCTAACTTTTGCTCCGTGGAACAGGGCAACTTCAAGATGTTCTTCAGTGCCTGCTCTGCATGAAATTTTGCAAGTTCATGGGCAAGTTCCTTTTGTGCTTGCTCTGACTTGGGATAGATTAGAAATACTTCCATTGTTGCCCTCCTTTCCAGAGCGTTTGATGCTTAACTCTATGTGCGTTTTCCATTGCATATGCCGTGTCTGAATATTCCCAGACTTCGAATTCAGCATGTAGACCTCCTTCTACATAAACTCAAGAGCTCTTCAGAATAAATGTAGAAAAAGAGGGCCTTTTGACCACCCTAACGGGATAAAAATCTTCCAACGATTGACTATGCAGGAAGATAGGAAGAAAAAGAAACAGCCCTGCTGCAGTTTACTCTGCAACAGGGCTGCTCTCTTTTAATAATCTCTGCGTCTTTGCAATGACTGACCAAATATCCTTTTCAAATTGGATACTCCCATGAAATAACGGAGCCAAAAAGAAAAGGGCCTCCTTTATGTTCCTCAAATCCACATAATCGGTTCGGTTGTCTTGGAGGTGTTGATGCGTTTCATAATATCGAACCCGCACACTTTCAGATACGGAATCTGCAGCAAAGTAGGTGGCGATAAGGCCGTCAATAAGTGCTACCTCATCCATCGTAAAGAACATATAATTTCTGTTTAACAATTTCTTTTTCCTGTATTTTCTGTCCCACGGATTTCCTCATGATAGAAATAATCCACGATTACCGGATGTCCCTGCGGGACTCTTCCATAAGGCATTTCATTATCCACAAAGGGACAATCATACTTCTTAGCCATTTCCTCAGCTTTTACTTCAAGTGCTTCAAAGTAGCTGCGGTTATGCTTGTTATAGATC
>ERZ1106978.343-NODE-343-length-35961-cov-29.689021_pt1 | contig 35961 bp, 24 predicted proteins | sample MGYA00403689_ERZ1106978 | MGnify/ENA primary metagenome ERZ1106978 (study PRJEB35170, sample SAMEA104062434) | human gut metagenome | biome: human gut; feature: human-associated habitat; material: faeces | place: Denmark | collected 2012-08-02 ...
GGGGAAAAAAAGACGTTACGTAGCTAACGATTTCCTTAACTTAATAGCATTACCTTGATGGGGGATGAAAGCTCTGCTCGAATAGGGCAAGGCGGTATGAAAGACAGATGGAGAAAGCGTGAGTCCCTCGCCGCAAAGGACAAAGATTTCTCGCTTCGCTTGAAATGACGATACGGAAATCTGATGTCTACCAGTCTCCTAATCCCTAGTCACTCCCAAACCTCACAGATCAAAATTCAGCGGAAGGTCGAGAGCATCCGCGATCTCTGCGATATCCTCGCCCTCTTCGTCCTGACGCAGGAGCTCCGGATCCCAGATCTCGATGATGGGTCCCGTCCCCACGATGCAGGCTTCCTTCTTCAGCTGGGCAAATTCACGAAGGTGAGCAGGGATCAGGATACGCCCCTGGCGGTCGCACTCCATCTCCGTCCCGCGGCCGATCAGATGACGCATGATCTTGCGGACATTACGGTTCGTGAAGGGCAGCTTCTGTAGCCGGGCGATCAAGGCATCCCAGCGCTCTTTCGGATAAATATTGAGGCAGGTATCCAGACTTGGAGCCAGCACAAAACGACTTCCCAGCTCTTCTCTGAATTTCGCTGGAAGGATCATGCGCCCCTTGGCGTCTATGGTATGAGAATATTCATTCATAAACATATCCTTCCACCTCCTCCACATTTACCCACATTCTACCACAATCCCCCACCCTGTGACAACGAAAATTTTTCAAACCCATCATTTTTCCATCTGCTGCCCATGCATTGATTTTATCGATGTTTTCAGCGCTTTCTACCTGAAATCAAACCACTCCCCGCTATGATTTCTTCCGTTTTTCGAAAAACAGGCAAAATAAAAAATCCCCACTCGGGGGATTTTAGGAAGGGAATGAGAAATGGTAGAGCGGCACAAAACATTTATAAAGCGCCACCATTTTTAAGGGAAAGCGCCTGACAACCTTCGCCTTAGTACACATATCCCATCAATTCTTTTCATATAGAGCAAGGGATAGAGATTCCCTTCCTCATCCAGTTCCGTTCGCTTATACGTATGAAAGCCAAAACTTTCATAGAATACATTTGCTTCCGGCGCTCCCATTCCTTTCATCAAAACACGTTCGTTAATGGCTTCCAGTTCTCATCTGCCATATCTTCGGCAAATTCCGTATTGTTGATATACAGACGCTGATCCTTATCCCGTACAAATCCCCAGTGGAGATGATGCACCCTGGCATATTCCTTGAATGCATCAAACTTATTGGCAATCTGAGGGTCAATGTTCTTATCCTGACCATGGCTTTCACCGCCTTTAGTCTCAATAATCCACACCTCACCATTTTTCTTTTTAACGATATAGTCCGCATAAAAGAGCCATTGCTTTTGCAGTGCATCCAGATAGACTATCGAAAAATATTGCTGCCCCGCATCTCCGTTTTTATACACCCAATCAATATCATCTCGTTTCTCACAATGCTGTTCAAAAAGCTGTTCCGACTGACTGCGAATCAGGCTGGTAGCAAATCCGGACGTATACTCCTGATACGCATTACTCAGATATTCCACTTCCTCTTTGACACCCGAATCATATTTAAAGAAATCCTGTTCCGGAATATGAAATACAGAAACCTTCGGGGTTATCAAGCCCATAGGTGCGTAGTGCATGGCGCCAGAAGCCACATTGCGGAAATCTTCACGCAATTTCTGTGCATTGTTGATGACAAACGCATAAAACGAGGGGGTATCCAGAGAGAGCAGCTTCCGTGCATCATTCCGTTTTCTTTTACGGAACAAACGCTCCAAAATGGTTTTCACATTCCCCGTCGGAATACCGATAGCCCTCTTAATCATATCCACGCTATGCAAAAGCTGCATACCATCCTGATGCGTGTCCACCCGCTTTCTCGTCGTCACAAACGAAGCGTCCTTATTCAGAATGGTTTCTTCCGCCGAGACAAACTTCCCCTTCAAGGCCTTCCTGAGAATCCCTTTTTCAAAAACATATCCGCTGGCTTCCAGATGTTCCTCATTCTTTTTCTTATCATCCCCCAGACGATACGTCTCCGTCAGATAGTCCTGCACTTTATGTAGGATTTCCCGTTCCCCCAGACCATTCTTTTCCAAGTCGCGCGTCTGTTTTTCCAGCGCAAAAGTCTTGCACTTCGGCTTCAGGAAGAGCCGTCTGGTCTCATAGGCCTTGTCCATGGTCGCCAGCAAGCCCTCTTTCCACTTCTCATCAAAAGTATATACGTAGCAGAAATCCAGCAAATCATCATCATAGTGATGTGCCTCCGGCATCCGGCGAATCCGCCCGATGGTCTGTATCTCGAATTGTTCACTCATGCCTTCCCGCAGTTTTACTAGGATTTTAGCCCGAGGGCAATCCCACCCCGTGCTAATGGCCTGTTTCATCAGAAGGAAAACAGGAATGCCGTCATTCGCAGTCAGATTTTCCGGCACATCTTTTTTGTCACCACTCATCCACTTGCTAACCATCCCATTTTCATAGGAATACCCCATAGCCTTCAGCTTTTCCTCCACAGCGTTTACAGCGTCCGGTTTGCCATTGGGAAACTGGATGAGTACCAGAGGACGGATATTCTTCCCGAGGGAATGGTAGCGATCTGCGACAGCTTTTCGCTTTTTATCCGATAAATGAAGCAGGTAGTCGTAGTCGTCGTCGATTTCCGCGTTATCTTCCATCCCTTCATTTACATACAGCGCCTTCGTAATCAGCCCTTCGTCAATCACATCCAGCTCGTCAATCTCATAGAAAGCGTAGCGATTATTCTGCATCGCAGTCGCACTGACGCGGATGATATGCTTCGCGGAGAACGCATCAATAATCGCTCTCGCCTTCGCCGTATTATTGCTGTGCTCCTCATCGATGATGACCATGAAATCCAGTCCGCTCCGATGGGCTTCCGCTATCCGGTCAAACAGATTCTTCCTTTCCCCATCCCGAATGGCTGTGTTCCCCTTTTTCGTGACCAGCTCCCAGTTGATGAAGGTGGTACTTTCCGGCTCAAAGCCATTTTGCAGCGCATCGAACAAATTCTGCGTTTTCCGGCTCGGTGCGAACTTTTCCATCTTTTTCCGGCTCTGCTCTTCCAGATCCCCTTTCCCCGGACACAGCCAGATGAAAGCCGTCTGGCGATTGACTTTGCTCAGGTATTTGTCGACGAAATCGATGAGAATAACCGTCTTCCCCGCTCCCGTCGGGGCCTTCATGATGATCGTCTGCTTTTCCCGGCTGTCCGTCGTCATATCCATGAGTTTCAGTACCGCTTTTTCCTGAAAGGAAAACAAAGAGAGTGCGATTCCGCTTACCATGATTCCCCCACCTCCCGCAATTCAAAGTCGAAATAATGGTCTGGGATGATATACATCGCCACATGTTGAAACAGATTGTTCTGCTCCGCCGTCAGCAGTACATCACTGGAAATATATAGTGCCTTGACATCCGGATAGTCCTGCCAGTTCTTCGCCAGACGGTCTGCATCCTCATCACTTAATACCATGATGTATTGTTTCCCATCCAGTTTGACGCCGTGCTCCAACTGAATCATCTCGGCGATATGGGAAAGAAGAGCATCCGAAAGAAATTCTTCGTCTTTAGAAACGAAATCGGTACGATAATATTTCAGATTGGCGGGAATACCGTGCATTTTCTTGTGGATAGTAATGCCATACACGTAAAAATATCCATTTTTTATTTCGGTCACAAACTTGTCATATTTCCCTTGATTATCTTTTTTTATGCATTTAATTTCATCAGGAATATCAGTTTTACCAAAATCACTTACTTTAATCTTATGACTCCAAATAATCGTTCTCGATTGCTTACCATAATCATATGATTTTATAATTTGTTCGCATCGCGCATAAGTAATGTTTTCACAAATATCATTTTGGTTATTTGTGCAAAGAATAAAGCGACGTTTCCCTTCATCTTCTATGTTAAGTTCAAGAACTGCTTGTGCTGTAGTTCCACTTCCCGCAAAAAAATCTAAAACGACCGCATTTTTATTGAAATGATTCTTAATCAGTCGTTTAATCAGCTCTACCGGTTTTGAATAATCAAATTTATCTTGCAACCCAAAAACAGCCAAATCTTTTTTTGCATTATCATTTGAATATTGATTATCAGTCAGTTCAATAGAACTTAATGGTTTCGTCCTTCTCTTATATTGAATGGAATATTGATGATTCCCTAAATCAAGAATAGCCGCATTTAGATAAGTTTTCGTGTAAATTCTCGAGGTTCCATCTTTTTTCTTTTTAATAACCACAAAACCATTATTGTAACCCCATTCAAATAGTTTTAGATTCCACCGCCAAGCCCAATCTGCCCTTTTATGATTTCCTCTTTTACGTTCTTGCCAAGCACTTTTACTACCCCCAGGATAAAACGTTTCTCCTTCTACAGTGATGGGATAATCTAAGCTAGCGCTATATGATAGACTGTCATAATCTAATGTTTGATTTAATTTATAACGACCTCTAGTTGATACCCATTCATCTTCATACTTAAAATCGGGATCATCATGCTCTTCCATCACAAAAATATCTTTATTTTGCTTCGTATAGGCCAACACATAATCATGATTTTTTGAATCTGCAAGTAAAGCGGCACCCACGCCTCGTTCTCCGACATCTTGCCAATCCAGTCATCGGGCGAAGGCGTCTGGCAGCTTTCTTTTACAAACTCTTCCAGATGTTCTTTACAGTAGTTTTCAGAAACATACTTCGCGCAAAGCTGGCACTGTCTTTCCACGCTGGCATCGGAAAGCATATCTCTCATCGATGCCAGACAGAAATCAGCAAAAAGAAAGAAATAAAAGAATTTCCTCAAACAAGGCGATCCATCCGCATACAGGCCGCCACCGATTTCTTCTTACTATCAGTCTTTACTGGGGTCCGCCGTGGTCTGATATACGACTGACGGCTAAATATGGCATGTCACATTTGATATATTTTATTGCATTTATGCATAGATTTCATTGCACATTTTGTGCGCATTTCTTTCACAATTCGGAATTTCAACAAATCATTGTAGTTATTTGTAGTTTTCCCTTCTTGCTTTTTCTAGAATGAAGTTGTACTATATAGTCATGAAGCCGGGCATGCCTGAACATGTTCCCTGACCGGACGGACCTTCCGATTTCCAGAATTCTCCAAGCGCTACGAGATCACAAGGAAGGATCGTTCCAAGGCAGAGCGGATCTGCAGGATGCCCCAGCGTCATCGGATGGGTCAGCCGGAAGCGTACAGCCTGCTGCCGATGCCCATTTTAGGCTGAAAACTGTGAAAACCAAATATCCGGAAACCGATCAGGTTCTTCCGCTTCCCTGCCCCATGCGAGGCCGGGTCCCGACGATAGCACAGGTTCTCCCGCACTTCGGTGCACATGGACGACCGTCACCGATTCTGGGCTCCGCCTGCCTCGGGTACAGGCGGAGAGCCTTCTCCGGGTGTTTTTTTATGCCATCTCTTCCTATATATGGTGTGTGAATAACTTATTCACATTATATATTGATTTTCCGATTTCTTATGGGCCATAAGCCCGCATTTCCATAAGGAGATACGCTATGAATACGAATAACAAAGTGTTGGAATTGACATTTACTGTAGAAGGCAGCCGCAGCATGACGCTCTCGATCCCCTGCCCGAAGGATCACCTGACGCTCGAGACGGTGAAGGAGAAGGCAGCGCTCATCCTTCCGGTGCTGGAATCCTCTTCCGGCCATGCGGTCACGGCTTTCAAGCAGGCGAAGATCGTCGAAACCAGTGCGACCGTACTGGAATAACGAGGAACGGGACTGTCCGATGTCTGACGTCCCATCTTTCAGCCCTTCTATTTACTACCTATGATTACCATAAAGGAGAACACTATGGCTACCACGTCTAAAACCATCGATATGAAACTTCAGGTCCGTGTAGAGGATGCGTCCTCGGGGACTTCCAAGGTGAAGAATCTGAATTTCAGCAAGATCAAAGTATCAGCAACGGCTGATAAACTGTATGCCGCAGGAAACGCGATCGCATCGCTCCAGTCCCGCCCGCTTTCGGGCCTTCGCACGGTAGCGACCAGCGACCTCGCTGACGCAGGCTAGTCGGGCAAGCAAAAAGGCGAACCATTTCGGTTCGCCTTTTTTTGTTGTCGTATTTTGGATAAAACAGTCTTTCTTCCGTCATCCGCACTTATTTATGCGATGATAGAGTAACAATGCTTTGGCACTGCGGTTTCCAGAGAAACTGTTTTTCCGCTGTGCAAGGAAGATCCCTCGGCTTCGCTCGGGATGACGATACGGGGCGGCGCTCGTCCAACATGAGTTTTCATCCAGATTTAGAAGCCAACCTCCGCCCCTTCGGGGCACCTCCTTCCAGAGGAAGGAGGTGGAATGTCGCATTACCCCGTATCATCAGCCTTCCTTTTCCACATCCATCCCCTGCAGGACGAGCTGTTTCTCATCTTTTCTCATATGGAAGAACCGATAGACATTGTGCGCGGCGCGCTTATTCATGCCCGCTACCTTGGCGAGCTCCTCTTCGCTCGCTTTTTTCATTTCATCGAGCGAGCGGAAGGCATGCCAGAGGGCGTTCCGGCGGTTTGGGCCGATGCCTTCGATGTGGTCAAGGACGGACTCCGTATTTCTTTTGTTCGTCCATTTCCTGTGATAGGTGATGACGAAGCGGTGGGCTTCGTCGCGTATGAACTGGAGAAGCTGGAGAGCGGGCTCATGGTGATCGAGGACGATCGGGATGTCGCTGCCTTCTACGTAGATCTCTTCGATACGCTTAGCGAGCCCGATGACGGGTGCGTTGCAGCCGGCCTCACGAATCACGGGAATGGCCGCATGCATCTGCCCAAGACCGCCATCAAGGACGATGAGGTCGGGCTCGGGCCAGTCCTTTTCCTTTCCATAGCGGCGGCTCATGACTTCTGCCATGGATTTGAAGTCGTCCGCATGCCCCTGCGTGGTCTGCAGTTTGAATTTCCGGTATTCGCTCTTTGCCGGACGGCCATGCTCGAAGACGGCCATGGAGCCGGTGGTCTCTGCGCCCTGGTTGTGAGAAATATCGAAGCATTCCATGCGCTCGGGAAGGCGCGGCAGAGAGAGCAGCTCTTTCAGCTTCTGCACGGCGCCCTGCTCGCGGGCGTCCTGATACTCCCACTGCAGCTTCTTGTCGGAGAGATACTTCGCTGCATTTGCCATCGCCATGTCTTTCAGGCGGCGCTTGAAGCCGCGCTCGGGGCGGATGAGCTTCACTTCGCTTCCGCGAAGCTTCGTCAGCCATTCGGAGAGGAGACCGGACTCTTCCGGCAGGAGCGGCAAGATGATCTCTTTCGGGACGGATGTCGGATTTCCTCCGTAGAAATCGCGAAGGAAGGTGGTGATGATCTCCTCATCCGTCTCGGATGCACTTTCAGGGATACTGAAATTCTCCTTCCCCACCATGCGGCCATAGCGGATATAGAAGATCTCCAGTCCGGTGTGACTGCCGTCGCGTGCCATGCCGAGCACGTCGAAGTCCCCTTCCGCAGATACGATGTGCTGGCGCTGCTGCACGCTCTGGATGGCGCGGATGTGGTCGCGCAGCTTGGCGGCTTTTTCGAAATCCATCGCTTCCGACGCCTCCATCATCTGCTGCGTGAGTTCCTTTTCCAGCGAGGTGCTCTTCCCTTCGAGCAGGTCGCAGATGGTCTTCACATCACGGTCATAGTCGATGTGATCGACGTGGCCGCCGCAGGGCGCACTGCAGAGGTGCATGTGGTACTGCAGGCAGGGACGGGATACCTTCATGGAGCGGCAGGTGCGGATGGGATAGTAGTGGCGAAGGAGGGACAGCGTCTGACGAAGGCTCCCCACGTCGGTGAAGGGGCCGAAATACTTCGCCCCATCATCGCGACGGATGTTCCTCGTGACGAAGATGCGCGGCCACTCATCATTCACCGTGATCTTCACATAGGGGTAGGACTTGTCATCACGCAGGGAGATATTGTACTTCGGGTGCAGTTCTTTGATGAGATTGCACTCCAGGATCAGCGCCTCCATCTCCGTCCCGGTCATCGTGATGTCGAGATCGTCCGCGTGACGGATCATCGCAGCGACTTTCGGGGAACGGTTCTTATCCTCTCGTACATAGGAGCGGACACGGTTCTTCAGGTTCTTCGCCTTGCCGACGTAGATGATCCGCCCGTCTTTGTCTTTCCATCGGTACACCCCGGGCGAGTCAGGAAGGGCTTCTACCTTGGCTTTGATTTTTTCATTGACATCAATCATAAAAGACTCCTGAGAAAAAGAATAAGGGATTAGGGGTTCAGAGGGTTCAGAGGGTTCAGAGGGTTAAACAGGTTCAACGGGGGGTGGTGCGGCGCATCATCATAGGGAAGCGCCGCGGAGTTTTAGAATATATGATATTCACGAAAGATGAGAAACCTGTGAACCTTTTGAACCTATGAAGATTCCTATAAAGGGAAGATGGTTATTTTCTGCTTTCAAACTTTTTGGGGTATCCCTTTTCCGTATCGTCTCGTCATCGAAAGCCTTCCGATGATTCTTTCTTGCACTGCGGTCAGTATCACATAGGCACTGATACGGAAATGACGTCTCGGTACTGCGTATTTCTCCTTTCTCGCATCCTTCGTTTATCGGTCTGCAAGAAAGATTTCTCGCTTCGCTCGAAATGACGATACGGGGCTGATGTCTTCTAGTCTCCTAGTCTAATCCCTAATCCCTAGTCCCTGATCCCCAGCCACTAGTCACTTCTCCCCCATAAACTTTTTCGTCCGTTCTATCACTGGCCCGAGGTACTGCCCGGTGTAAGACGTTTCCACTTTCGCGACTTCTTCCGGCGTGCCAGTGGCTACGATCTCGCCGCCTTTGTCGCCGCCTTCGGGGCCGAGGTCGATGATGTAGTCGGCGGTCTTGACGACATCAAGATTGTGCTCGATGACGACGACGGTATTTCCCTGATCCACCAGCTTTTCGAGGACGATCAAAAGCTTTCGGATGTCTTCGCTGTGAAGGCCGGTGGTCGGTTCATCGAGGATGTATAGGGTATCTCCGGTGCCGCGGCGCATGAGCTCGGTCGCCAGTTTCACTCGCTGGGCTTCGCCGCCGGACATGGTGGTGGCCGGCTGTCCCAGATGGATGTAGCCGAGGCCGACCTCCTGCAGGGTCTTCAATTTCCGCAGGATCTTGTCGTGGTTTTCAAAGAAAGGCACGGCTTCATCGATGGTCATATTCAGCACATCGGAGATGTTCTTGCCCTTGTAGCGGACTTCGAGCGTCTCTCGGTTGTACCTGGCGCCGTGGCAGACTTCACAGGGGACGTAAACGTCTGAGAGGAACTGCATCTCGATCTTGATGATGCCGTCACCGTGGCAGGCTTCACAGCGTCCGCCTTTCATATTGAAGCTGAAACGCCCCGGTTTGTAGCCGCGCATCTTGGCTTCGGAGGTCTGGCTGAAAAGCTCGCGAATGTCATTGAAAACGCCGGTATAGGTGGCCGGATTCGAGCGCGGCGTGCGGCCGATCGGCTGCTGGTCGATGTCGATGATCTTATCCACATACTCTGCGCCGTCCATGGAGTCAAAAGCCCCGGCACGGTAGGATGTATGGTTTTTGATATTCGACAGTCCCTGATAGAGGATCTCATTCACAAGCGTACTCTTGCCCGAGCCGGACTCACCGGTGACGACGGTGAAGGCACCGAGCGGGATGGTCACGTCGATGTGCTTCAGATTGTGTTCGTGAGCGCCATGGATGGTGAGCGAGAGTCCGTTTCCTTTTCTCCTCTTTTCCGGCAGCGGGATGTATTTCTCACCGCGCAGGTACTGCCCCGTGATGGAGTCCTTCACCTTCATCACGTCCTTAGGCGTACCCTCCGCGACGACGAAGCCGCCATTTTCTCCTGCGCCGGGGCCGATATCCACGACCCAGTCTGCGGTGCGGATGGTATCCTCATCATGCTCGACGACGATGAGCGTATTTCCCAGATCCCGCATGCCCTTCAGTGTCGCAAGGAGCTTGTCATTGTCACGCTGATGCAGACCGATGGACGGTTCATCCAAGATGTAGAGGACACCGACCAGCCCGGAACCGATCTGCGTCGCCAGACGGATGCGCTGGGCTTCGCCGCCGGAGAGCGTCGAAGCTCCACGGGAGAGTGTCAGGTAGTCGAGCCCGACATTCACGAGGAAGGAGAGACGGCTCTTCACCTCGCGCAGGATCTGGTCTGCGATGATTTTTTCCTTTTCGGAAAGCGTGACATGGTTCATGAAGTCCAGAAGGTCGATGACGGCCATAGAGGAGATCTCTGCGATATTCTTTCCGCCCACGCGGAAAGCGAGGCTCTCGGGCTTCAGGCGCGCCCCATGGCAGACGGGGCAAGGCTTCTCGATGAGGTAGTTCGAGAGCGTTTCCTTCATCTTCTCTGTCCACGCCTCTTCATAGCGCCGCTTCGTCATCGGGACGATACCTTCGAAGGGACGCTCATAGGTCTTTGTGATGCCTTCGGGGCTGGTGTACTGGAAGGAGAGAAGCGCTGTACCGCCGATTTCAAACTCCACCTTCGCCTGATCCGGCAGGTCATCATAGCATGCATCCATGGTGAGGCCATAGGATCTCAGGAAGGCATCGAGCAGCTTGTAGAGCCATGTTTCCTTATTATAAGGAAATGGCTGGATCGCGCCCAGACGGAAGGGCATCGTGTGATCCGGCAGGATGCGATGGAAATCCGCCTCCAGTGAAGCGCCGAGGCCCATGCAGGCGGGGCAGGCGCCGAAGGGATTATTGAAGGAGAAAATGCGCGGCTCCGGCTTTGGCAGGGAAATTCCGCAGTCCGGGCAGGAGAAGTGGGTGGAAAAGACCATGTCCTTCCCGCCGATGATGCTTCCCACCATCATCCCGTCCCCCAGCTTCAGCGCGGCCTCCACCGAGTCTGTCAGGCGGCGCACGATGCCCTCCTTCACGATGATGCGGTCCACCACCACCTCGATGGTATGCTTCTTATTTTTCGCGAGCTCGATGTCATCGGAAAGGGAGAGGACGTCCCCATCCACGCGCACACGGACATAGCCCTCCTTGCGGAGTTCTTCCAAGAGCTTTTTGTGCGTCCCCTTCTTCGCGACAGCGACCGGCCCAAGGAGCATGAGCTTCGTCCGCTCGGGGAGCGAAAGGAGCGCATCGACGATCTGGTCCACCGTCTGCCGCTGGATCGGCTTGCCGCAGTGCGGACAGAATGCACGGCTCGCATGTGCATAGAGCATACGGAGGTAGTCATGGATCTCCGTCACGGTGCCGACCGTCGAGCGCGGGTTATGGCTGGTGGATTTCTGATCGATGGAGATCGCCGGCGAGAGCCCTGCGATCTTATCCACGTCCGGCTTATTCATCTGCCCTAAGAACTGCCGCGCATAGGCAGACAGGGACTCGACATATTTTCGCTGCCCTTCCGCATAGATGGTATCAAAAGCCAGCGACGATTTCCCTGAGCCGGACAGCCCGGTGAAAACGATGAGTTTATTTCGCGGGAGCGTCAGATCGATATTCTTCAGATTGTTCTGACGCGCGCCTTTTATGATGATTCCTTTTTCCATGGATGTCCTTTCGAAATTGGTTGATAGGGAAATGTAAAATGACGATGCGGGGTATCGTGTACACTCTCCCTCCGCCCCTTCCAAGGGAAGGAGGGAGAATGCCGCCTCACAGAACGAGAATGCCGCTCTCCCGCATTCGTCATTTCGAGCGAAAGCGAGAAATCTTTTTCGTTCGCGGGAAGGCAAAGGCTGTGAGAGGAGCGGGCAATGGGAAACACCCTGCTCCCGGAAAATCTGGATCACGGTGTTTCATGCAAACCGTTCCACGCAGGAAAAGGAACACGGCAAACGAAAAAGATCCCTCGGCTGCGCTCGGGATGACAATACGAGAATACCGCTCTCCCGCACGACTTTCATCCCTCTGCGATGCCAACCTCCGCCCCTTCGGGGCACCTCCTTCCAAGGGAAGGAGGGAGAATGCCGCTCCCCCGCATTCGTCGCTCATACCCGTTTCTTCATTGGTTTATAAATCCGTTTCTTCGCCGCAGCCTGACGCTTCAGCGCTTCTTCCGCGCGGGAACCGTAGCGATCAGTCCAGAGCTGGCGGAGCTTGGCGAGCTGGTCGCGGTAGCGGGCGGCGGCTTCGAATTCCAAATCCTTGGCCGCCTGCTTCATGAGTTTCTCGCAGTCCTTCATACGGGCGTAGATCTCCTCATCAGAAAGCTCGCCCTCTTTATTCTTGCCACCGTAGGCAGCCGGCTTTTCTTCGATCTTCGTGAGATCGATGAGGTCTTTGACCCGCTTTTGGACAGTGTGGGGGATGATGTGATGCTCCTCATTATATGCCTGCTGGATGGTGCGGCGGCGATTCGTCTCATCGATGGCATACTTCATCGACTTCGTGATGCGGTCCGCATACATGATGACATGCCCGTGCTCATTTCTGGCTGCACGACCGATGACCTGGATCATCGAAGTTTCCGAGCGCAGGAAGCCTTCCTTATCCGCATCGAGGATGGCCACGAGCGAGACCTCCGGCATATCGAGACCCTCACGCAAAAGATTGATGCCGACCAGCACATCGAAAACGCCCGCACGCAGGTCACGGATGATCTCCGCGCGCTCGATGGTCGCGACGTCAGAGTGCAGATAGCGTACCTTCACGCCCGCTTCCGTCAGGAAATCGGTGAGATCCTCCGCCATTTTCTTCGTGAGTGTCGTGATGAGGACGCGCTCGTGAGCCTCCTCACGCTTATGGATCTCCCCGAGCAGGTCATCCATCTGTCCTTCGATGGGACGCACCTCGATGGAAGGATCCAAGAGCCCCGTCGGCCGGATGATCTGCTCCGCCAGATTCGTCTGGACGCCCATTTCATACGGCCCCGGCGTCGCCGACACATAGATGATCTGATTGATCCGTTCGGTGAATTCGTCAAAAGTCAGCGGACGGTTATCCAGCGCAGACGGCAGGCGGAAGCCATAGTCGACGAGCGTGCTTTTTCTCGACTGGTCGCCATTGTACATCGCGCGCAGCTGCGGTACCGTCACATGCGACTCATCGATCATGATGAGGAAATCTTCAGGGAAGTAGTCCAAGAGCGTAAATGGCGGCTCGCCGGGCTTCCTGTCCGACATGTGGCGGGAATAATTCTCGATGCCGGAGCAGTATCCGACCTCCTGCATCATTTCCAAATCATAATTCGTCCGCTGCTCGAGACGCTGCGCCTCCAAGAGCTTATCCTGATCCCTGAGCTCTTTGAGCCGCACATCCAGCTCCTTCTCTATGGACGTGACGGCACGGCGGAGCTTATCCGAACTGGTGACATAGTGCGAAGCAGGGAAAATGCCGATGTGATTTCTCTCAGCGACAGTCTCCCCTGTCAGGACATCGAACTCCGTCAGTGAGTCGATCTCATCGCCAAACATTTCGATCCTGACGGCGACATTGTTTTCCGATGCCGGAAATACATCGATCGTATCTCCCCGCACACGGAAGGTATCTCGCGTGAAATTCATGTCATTACGCATATACTGCATACTGACGAGCTTTTCCAGGATCTTGTCGCGCTCGATCTCCTCGCCCGGCCTGAGCGAGAGCCCCATAGAGCTGTAGTCCTCCGGATCACCCAAACCATAGATACAGGACACCGATGCCACGATGATGACATCCCGCCGCTCGAAAAGCGCCATCGTTGCAGAGTGGCGCAGGCGGTCGATCTCCTCATTGCGTGACGAATCCTTCTCGATATAGGTATCCGTCTGCGGCACATAGGACTCCGGCTGGTAGTAGTCGTAGTAGGAAACGAAGTAGTACACCGCATTGTCAGGAAAGAAATCCTTGAATTCACTCGCCGTCTGCGCGGCCAGCGTCTTATTCGGAGAAATGATAAGCGTCGGTCGCTGCACCTCTTCGATGACCTTCGCCATCGTGAAGGTCTTCCCCGTCCCCGTCGCACCGAGCAGCACCTGCGCCCATTCGCCATTCCTGAGTCCGTTCACCAAAGACTTCACCGCCTTCGGCTGATCCCCCATCGGCTGAAACGGCGCTTTCAGCGTGAAAGGCACTGCCGGCTCTGTATATTCTCTTTTGATCCGCGAATGATCCATACCCTCGCCTCCATTTTCTTTTATCGATATTTGTCTATGTATTATAGCATAGATGGGAAGGGGTGACTAGGGAGAACGCTCCTCTCCCATGACTTTCATCCCGCTCGATGCCAGCCTCCGTCCCTTTGGGGCACCTCCTTCCAAGGGAAGGAGGGAGAATACCGATTCACAGACTCCTCATACAGATGGCTTTCGATACGAGAATGCCGCTTCCCCGCATTCGTCATTTCGAGCGAAAGCGAGAAATCTTTTTCTTTCGCGGCAAGGCAAAGGATGTGAGAGGAACGGCAAGCGGGAAACACCGTACTCCCTGCGCCCCCAAAAACGGTGTTTCATGCAGACCGTTCCACACAGGAAAAGGAACACGGCAAACGAAAAAGATCCCTCGGCTGCGCTCGGGATGACGATACGAGACAATGCTCCCCCGCACGACTTTCAGTCCGCTGCGATGCCAACCTCCGCCCCTTCGGACCACCTCCTTCCATGGGAAGGAGGGAGAATGCCGACTCACAGACTCCTCATACAGATGGCTTTCGATACGAGAATGCCGCTTCCCCGCCTTCGTCATTTCGAGCGAAAGCGAGAAATCTTTTTCGTTCGCGGCAAGGCAAAGGATGTGAGAGGAACGACAAGCGGGAAACACCGTACTCCCTGCGCCCCGGAAGAACGGTGTTTCATGCAAACTGATTCACGCATGAAACAGAAAATGGCAAACGAAAAAGATCCCTCGGCTGCGCTCGGGATGACGATACGAGCCAATGCTCCCCCCGCACGACTTTTCAGTCCTCTGCGATGCCAACCTCCGCCCCTTCGGGGCACCTCCTTCCATGGGAAGGAGGGAGAATGCCGCTTCACGAGCTCCACATGAAGATGGCTTTCGATACGAAAATGCCGCTTCCCCGCATTCGTCATTTCGAGCGAAAGCGAGAAATCTTTTTCGTTCGCGGTCAAGAAAGGATGTGAGAGGAGCGGGCAATGAGAAACCCTCTGCTCCCTGCGCCCCGAAAAAACGCTGTTTCATGCAGGCCGTTCCATGCAGGAAAATGAAGGGAAAAAGCATCTCAAACAGGCGATAAGGCAAACCAAAAAGCCTCGCCTTTCGGCGGAGCTTTTTCATCGGCAGTCTTGTCCCAGAACCTCGATGACATGATCTATCTCTATCGGTTTCGTCAGGTGAGCATTCATACCGGCTTCCATGCATTTTTTCGCATCTTCATCGAAGGCATTCGCCGTCATGGCGATGATGGGGATGGTTTTTGCATCCGCTCTCGCAAAGCTGCGAATGGCCCTTGTCGCGGTCATGCCGTCCATGACAGGCATCATGATATCCATGAGGATGGCATCGAAGGTACCCGGGATCTTATTTTTGAAAAGATCCACAGCCTGTTTGCCATCGCCAACGACGGTGACGCGCGCCCCCTTATCGGTGAGGAGCATCTGTGCGATCTCTGCATTCAGCTCATTATCCTCGACCAGCATGAGGTGCAGACCTGCGATATCCACATGTCCCTTTTTCTCCGGCTTCTCTTCCTCAGCGGGCGCGATCTCGCTGGGGATCGTGATGACGAAGGTCGAGCCCTTCCCCTCTTCACTGGTGATAGAGATGGTTCCACCCATCGCATCGATGAGTCTCTTCACGATGGCCATACCGAGGCCCGTCCCCTGATATACACTGCGGGCATCCTGTCTTTCCTGGGTGAAAGGATCGAAAATATGAGCCAAAAACTCCGGGCTCATGCCGATACCGGTATCCGAAGCGGTCCATCGATAGGTGCAGCGATTCCCGCTCGTCCCCAGAAACTCCACCTTTGTCAGGATGCGGCCGCCCTTTTTATTGTACTTGATGCAGTTTCCTAAAATATTAAGAATGATCTACCTAAGATGCAGGGGACTGCCGTACACGAAGGGTACAGGGAACGAGTAATCCTTCACTTCATCGATCCACTCGAGTCCTGCTTCCACCACACGGTCAGAGAGGATGCTGCGGATGTCATCTCTCTGCTCTGAGAGAGAGATACGCTCGCGGGAGAGGGTGACGCCGCCGGCTTCCAGCTTGCTCATCTGCAGGATGTCATTGATGAGGGAGAGCAGATGCTTCGCTGCCGCTTGCATCTTTTTCTGGTTTTCAAAGACCAGCTCCCTGTTATCGAAGTGATCTTCATTGATCTTCAAAAGACCGATGATGCCGTTCAGCGGCGTACGGATATCATGGCTCATGCGGGAGAGGAATTCCGTCTTCACGCGATTCGCAGAGCTCATTTCATCCAGAGCGGCCTGCAGCTTTGCCTGTCGCTGTTCCTCTATTTCATGCATTTCTGTGGTATCCTTCAAAAGGACGATGGCCTGCACGACGGGCATATCTTGTCCGGCATCCGTATCATAGACGGTGATGCGCGTCATAAGGATCAGCTTGCGGACCCAGCGGATCGTACCATCCTTTTCCCGCACCCCGTACTCTGCTGAGAATTGCCGGTCACCCGCTTCGAAGCGCTTCAAAAGATCGTTCACACTCATGGCGATGCGGTAGCACCCCTGTGTCTGTCGTGTGATCTGCATCATATGGGCTTCGCAGTAGGCCTGATACGAGCATGGTAGCGAAGATGCCGCAAAGAGGCGCGCATGTGCTTCCTCCTTCCCCGGAAGCACGATATCCCTTTCCAGCCTGTCATGGGTCAGATCGACCATATAGATACAGTCCGCCATATCCAGCATGGCATCCACATAGCTGTCATTTTCCAGAATGGACTGCTTCAGCTGTTCATAGTAGAGGGAGAGCGCTTCCTTCGGCCCCAAAGGCGCATCCTCCGCCCGGCGGACGTGCTGAAACGCAAGAAGAACATGATGAAGCTGCCCCTCCGCATCAAAGTCCACGGGAATGACGACGAGGGGGCGTAATTCCGCCCCCTCCTTCGGCGTAAAGGAAAGGTCCAGTGCATCCTCACTGTGAAGGATCGACTTCTCGAGTGCCTCCTTCGAGAGTGCGCTCTGTATGCGCTCCCGGTCTGCCCCTTCGATCTCCTCCACGAGCTGCAGCACCGCACCGGAATAGCTGCCCTCAGACGCAAGAGGGAAATCGCTCCTCGCACGGATCGTGCGATAGGCGTCCATCTTCAGATCACAATACAGACAATCTGCGAAATTCTTCCGATAACGGCTTAGCATTTTCAGCAGACGCAGCGAAAGACGCCTCTCCGCCTCTGCTTCCTTACGCTTCGCACGGTTCTTCTGGATATACATATGCTTATCGGCCTTCGCGAAAAGCTCTCGCATGGACGCCTCAGGGGCATCCTTTGCCAGCACATATCCCGCCGCATAAGAAAGCGGCGTATCCATATGCTCTTTTGCCTCCTCTGCCAGTTTTGCACGCAGATCTTCCAGAAGCTCCTCCATGCCCGCCTCGGAGAGGCCATGCGTCACCATCAAGAATTCATCCCCGCCAAGACGGCCGACGAAGTGTTCCTCCGGTACCGCCGCCCGAAGAGCGGTCGCAAAACGACGGATGTATACATCCCCCGCCTCATGTCCCCTGCTGTCATTGATGCGGCGAAGATCATTCAGATCGAAGCTCACCACACCCATATCCAAAGAAACAGGCGCATTCAGGATCTCTTCACACCGGTTCTTATTCGGAAGCCCCGTCGCCGCATCCAGATATGCCTTCTTCTGCAGCATACGGTTCTGCATCCGCCTCTTCAGCGCCTTGAAAAACTCAAGACCGATCAGGATCATCAGTGCGAAGATCACCAGCGTGATGCCCTTCTCCAGCACAGCCAGATCCTTCGCCTGCTTCTCAGAGTACACTTCGGCAAGCGCGGTCGCCTCATCGCAGATCGCGAAGAACTGCTCAGTCGCAGTGATCAGGTAGGAGTCCGCCTTCCCCGTGCGGCGAAGTTGGATGATTTCCTGCTTGACCTGCAGATAGTAGCCGCTTAGCTCCTTCATCTTAGCCTGGAAATCCGGATCCGACAGGCGCACCAAAGACAGCGATGCATCCCCCTCTCGAAGCCCCTGAATATACGCCTCGATCTCGCGGCGCATCTCATCCTGCGGCTCACCCGCCATTTCCAGCTTCACCATCCGCTGCGTCGTCCCGCGCACCAGCCCGGCATAGTTCACCACGCGCGCCGTCCCCTGCATGTGCGACACGATGACCATCATCCAGACGATCAGCCCCATCAGGACCACTGCGAGCACCGCAATCACGATGTGACAGAGACTGTATGTATTCTTCTCATGATTCTGCATGTAGTTTCCCCTATTTTGCATAATTTTTATCATATATTGCATTATATGATAAACCGCCAAAAAGGGGAAGAGAAAATACGCAGTGAAACGCGGTATCCCGGAGACCGCTCACAGGATCCGTTCCCCTGCTTGAGGCACTCTCATGGATCCCCCCTCTTCCGCAGAGAAAAAACCTTGCAAAAGAATGGCCAAAAAGCAGTCGCTGTCATCTCCCTGTCTTCTGCTTTCCCACGCAAAAAGGCCAGAACTTCCGTCCTGACCTTCAAGAAAGCGAGAGGGATATAGGAAACTTCCTTCCCTCAGAATGTTTTTCTTGCGAGCGGATTTGCCGCTTCCCCATAGAAATGCTCTGACATATCCACGAAAACATCGGAAAGGAGCGCATCGAAGACGTCATCACTCATCTTGCTTCCGACAACAGAGAACGCATACTCCCCTTCCGTCCAGAACGCAGCGAGTGAGCCATCCATCGTCTTCGCTGTCATGACCTCCGTCGCACCGATAATGCGCGATTTCCAGCGACCGGTATAGACTCCGCTGATATTTTTTCCTGCCTCTTCTCCCACCAACCTTGCCGTGCGGACAGAGAGCGTGCTGCCATCATCCATCCGATAACGGATATCCGAGAGCTTGCCGCCGATGGCGATATAATCCGTCAGATGGCACTTACCGGCAAGCAGCGTTCCTTTCGGAAGGAAGAGAGGACGGCTGTCCGTAGCTTCTGCGAGCGCATGGTACGTCTTGTATTCCACCAGAGGATTCGGCATCTCGATTGGCGGCATCTCCGCACGGCTCGCAAAAGCAGGGATCACCAAAGCCGTCGCAGCGGCCATCAGTGCATATTTCCATTTTTTCATCATCTATCATCCTTTCCACAGCAGTCATCCTGTTTTGAAGATGCGGGTATTATAGCATGAAATTGACCGCAGGTCAAATGCATACGGAAAGGTTCCTCCCCGGGACGATAAGTCTCGCTGTCATCCCCCTTTGCAAAGCCTTAAACACCTGTACATCTTGCAGCCTATATGTCCGTCCTTTCTTGTAGCTTTATCACAGCCAGGAAGCTCGCTGAGCGATCAGGATGCACACTTTACAAAGCAAAAAATGAACTGACGAGCTCCTGCGTATAGGGGTGCTGCGGATGATGCAGCACATCTTCTGCCGCCCCGATCTCCACCAGCCTCCCTGCCGATAGGATGCCCACGCGGCGTGCCATCGCTGCAAGGACATCGAGGTCATGAGAAATGAAGAGATAGGCGATCTTCTGCTCCTCCTGAAGCTCTTGCAAGAGGGTCAGGATCTCCGCCTGCACCGACACATCCAGCATCGAAGTCGGCTCATCCAAGATCAGGACCTCCGGTGAGATGAGGAGCAAACGAGCAAGCGCCACACGCTGGAGCTCCCCGCCGGAAAGCTCAGCCGGATAGCGCGAGAGCAGCTCGCGTCGAAGCTGGAGGCGTGAAAGCATCTCTTGCATACGCTCCTCAAAGCGATCCATCTTCCCATATAGGCGTGATGGCTCTTCGATACTCTCACGGATCGTCATACGCGGATGAAGCGCAGCCGCAGGATTTTGAAATATCATCTGCATCGTGCGACGTGCCGCGAGCATCTCTTTCCCGGAAAGCTCGCCAAGATCCAGCCCGTGATAGAGCACGACTCCTCCATCTGGCCTGAGAAGCTGCATCAGGATACGGATGAGTGTCGTCTTCCCCGCACCGCTCGTCCCCGCGATCCCCAGCGTCTCTCCTTTTGATAGCGTGAAGGAAATATCCTTCAGCACCTCCTTCTTTACTTTCCGTATATATCCAGTCGTGAAGGATTTCGAAATATGCTGTACATCTAAGAGCATGGGCACTCCTTTCCTGAATAATAGTGACTGGTAGCTGGTGACTGGTGGCTAGGGATTAGGGATTAGTAGCTTGTCACTAGCCACTAGTCACTAGCCACTTTGACCCCCGCATTTCACAAAATGCCCCTCTCCCACTTTCCTCGTCGTCTGCCTCTTCTCACAACCTTTTTCGCAGAATGCACATCGACTCCAAAAAATGCAGCCGCCGGTGAGACGGGAAAGATCCGGTGGATTTCCGGAGATGGGATGAAGACCGCGGGAAGGCGCCGCGGCGAGAAGGCCCCGCGTATAAGGGTGATATGGATTCTTGAAAATATCCTCTGTGCTCCCCTGCTCGAGGACTTCCCCGGCGTAGAGCACCACCACACGATCGGCGAGACATTCTGCCAGTGCGAGGTCGTGAGTGATGAGCAGCATCCCCCTTCCTGCCATCTTAATCTGAAGGAACATATCTGCCACCTGTTTCCTTACAAGCGGATCTAGCCCCTTCGTCGGCTCATCCGCGATGAGCCACTCCGGGGAAGGCAAGGTCATCATCGCTGCCATGACGCGCTGCGCCATACCCCCTGAAAGCTGGTGCGGATAGGACGCACACACGCGGACAGGATCCCCAAGACCGTACTTTTCCAGCTGCTCAAGAGCACTCTTCCTGCTCTTCTCTTTCCCCCAGCCCAGCCGCTTGCGCAAGACTTCTGTCACCTGCCGTCCGACACGCATCAGCGGATTCATGGCAGAGATCGGATCCTGCGCGATCCAGCCGATGCGATCGCCTCGGATCTCATTCATTTCTTCCTCGGAAAACCGGAGAAGATCATTTCCATCATAAAAAATGCTTCCTGTCATTCGCGCATTTTCCGGAAGAAGACGCATGATGGTCGTGCCCAAGATCGATTTCCCGCTCCCCGACTCGCCAACCAACGCAGTGATTTTCCCCTCGTGAAAGAGAAGATTTACATCACGAAGCACGCGGACAGCGCCCATCGACGAAAGGAAAGTGACAGAAAGTTGCTTGACTTCAATATCCATAGAAAAGGCTCCTTTCAGGTAAGAGCGTGGGACAGATTCTAAAGGTGCTGTGGAGAAGGGCTGCCCCCTACTCATGCGGTGAAGTGAAGGGGCTGCATCGTCTTCCCCCTCTTATTTCCTTATTCGTTCTCTCATCGCATCTCCCAGAAGATTGATAGAAAGACAAAAGAGAGTGATGCCTGTACCGGGAGCGATCATCATCAGCGGGTATGAGCGGAAATAGGTCCTCGCATCAGAAATCATGACGCCCCAATCCGCTGTCGGAGGCGAGACGCCCAGCCCCAAGTAGGACAGCGCCGAAGCTGAGAGCAGCGAAGTCCCGATGCGGAGCGTCAATAGCACGATGACGACGGGAAGCACATTCGGAAGTACATATTTCCTTACGATGTACCCGTGGGATGCCCCCAAACTTTTGATGCTTTCCATGTAGAGCTCCCCACGAATACGTATGACCTCACTCCTCACGATACGTGAAAACCCCGCCCACGAGGTCAGAGTCAATGCGATGATGAGACGGAAATTGTTCTCCGGAAGGATCGCCGCGACCGCGATCATAAGACTCATCCCCGGAAGTCCCTGAAATACAGCCACAAGACACTGGATCCCCCGATCCACCCAGCCGCCAAAGTAACCGGAAAGGATCCCCAGCATAAGGCCAAGAACCATGGTACAAAACGCCGCCACAAAGGCAAAAGCCACTGACGTCCGCGCCCCATAGATGGTACGGGAAAGAATATCACGCCCCAGCGCATCCGTCCCCAGCCAGTGTGAGGATGACATGCCTTCCAGGATTTCCTCCGTAGACACCGCGGTGGGATCACAGGGCGCGATCCATGGGGCAAAAAGCGCGAGGAATACGATCCCCATCGCCAGAAAAAGCGCCATTCCATAGATCCAGTGAAGCTCCTTCTTCATCAGCCCTCCCTCGCTTTCGGGCTCAGCAAATAGTAGCTGAGATCAACCAGATAATTAAATACGATGAAAACTGTCCCACTGACCAGCACATAGCCCTGAATCACAGGATAATCCCGTCCCCAGATCGCCGAAAGTACATAGCTTCCAAGACCGGGTATGGAAAAAAGATTCTCGATAATGACCGAGCCTCCCAGAATCGAGGCAAAAAACGTGCCCAGCATGGTAATGACCGGCATCAGCGAATTGGGCAGGACATGATAAATCTCTATATACGAAGTGGAGAGCCCCTTCGCCCGCTCCGTCAGAAGAAAGGGCTTCTCCATCACAGAAAGGACCGACGTCTGCTCCAGACGCAGCACCGCAGACGCTGTCCCTGCTGCCAGCACAAAAGAGGGCAATATCATGTGGAGCGCATCGCCATACCCGGAGGAAGGCAGGAGCTGCCACTCTTCCGAAAAGATCAGCATCATCATGATCCCCAGCCAGAAAGGCGGCATAGAAATAAAGAAGAGTGCCACGAGCTCAAGTCCGATCTCTGCCGCATGACCTTTCCTGCGCGCCGCCCATATGCCCGCAGGGATGCCGAGCAGGATCACCCATCCCATCGCCCAGAGAGCCAAGTGGAGGGTGACCGGAAATCTTCGCATGAGCTCGGACAGCACCGGTCTATGTGTCAGATACGATACACCCAGATCTCCCACTGCCGCATGTGTGAGCCAGCTCCCATACTGCATCCAAAAAGGCTGATCCAGCCCCATGCTCTCCCGCATCGCAAGAAGCTCCGACTCCGTCGGTTCTGCCGTACCATCCATGATCAATACCGCCATCGCCGGATCTCCGGGCGCAAGCACGCCCAGAAAGAACGCTAGGATCGTAAGTCCGATGAGAAAAGGGATCAGGAGAAAAATGCGCCGAACCGCATAGATCAGAAAAGATTTCATGAGATGTGCCTCCTTTCGTGAATCACTGACACGAGGGCCATACCAAGCGTAGAAGGACGAATCCACCCGTCAAGACGCAACACAAAGAAATTTCATAGAAGAAAAGCGCCGACCTATCGCCGATGCCTTTTCCTACTCCTTCCACGCCACCTTGTCTAGCGTAATACCATAGACAGCCGCATGGTAGCCTGTGATTTTTTTCGAACAGACAGCAAGATTCTCATCTTCCAAGAGCGGGATGACCGCCGGATGGAGAAGCAGCTCTTCCCGGATCTCATGGTAGAGCGCCTGCCGATCTTCGATCTCATAGGTATGAGTAAGCGCATCAAAGGCTGCATCTATTTTCGGATTGGCATAGCAGAAATGGCTGGCAAGATTCGTCGCACCATCGCTATGAAAGAACTCTCTCAAAAGCGAAGTCGGATCGAGATTTCCGAGCCCCCTCGTCCCGATGGCGAGATCGTAATCCCCCTCCTTCATCATTTTTCTTGACGTCAGACCATCCACCATCACGATCTTGACATCCAGCCCAAGATCCTTCAGCTCCGCCTGCAGAAATTCTGAAATGACCTTGTAAGGGTAGCGCTCGGCACCATACTGCGGGAGGAGGAATTTCACCTCACACCGGGCATCCCCAAGCACTTCTCGCGCAAGTGCCTTCGCCTCAGCAGGATCATAGATCGGCGGCTCCGGCCGCGAAAAAGGATTCGTACTATTTAAGAAACTCCTCGTCGGTGTAGCGAATCCCGCAAAATAATACTTCACGATCTTTTCCCTATCGATGGCCAGATCGAGCGCCCTTCGCATGCGTTCATCGGAGAAAGGGAAACGGCCGCCATTGACAGAAAGATAGTGGGAAATCGTCGAGTGCGCACTGTCTACCGAGAAATCCCCCGTTCGCATGAGTTCCCTCACCATCATCGGTGTCAATCCGCCCAGATCTAAGACCCCCTGCACCTCTCCCGAACGCATCGCCGAATACCGCGCCTCCGCCGAAGTGATCACACGGATACGGATCCGCTTCGCTTTTGCTTTTTCACCATGGTATCCATCAAAGCGCGAAAGGAGCGTATAGTCGTCCGCCTTCCTGTCAATGATCCGAAAAGGCCCTGTGCCCGCTGCGATTTTCGTGAAGTCTCCCGTTTCTCTATCAAAAGAAGCCGGACTGAACATCGCGCTCCCCCAGCCCGCCATGCGATAGATCAGCATGGGGACAGGCCGCTCGAAATACAGATGGAGCGTGTAGTCATCGTCCGCCTCATAACGGATAAGCCCCGGGTAAATGCGCGAGACCAAGTAACCATAGAAGGAAGATGGCTTGTACCCCATGTGCGTTACGCGGTAGATATTTTCTCGTACCGCATGTGCATCAAAGGGAACCCCGTCATGGAACTTCACCCCCTTCTTCAGATGAAAGATCCACTCCGTCTTCTCCGCATTCGACTTCCAAGACTCGGCGAGCATCGGCATGACTTTCCCATCATCAGAAATCCCGACCAGCGACTCCCAAGTCTTTAGGATCACGGTGGAGTAGTAGGGATCCTTCTCCCCCGGCGAAAGATCCCGCCCCGCCGCGAGTACGATCTCTTTCTCCTCTCCCGTCTTCGGCGCGTCCCCGCAGCCAGCGAAAACAAACGTGCAGGTCAGAAAGAGAAAGAGTGATAGATAGCGGAAGAAGGTATGCATGGGATTCGCCTCTTTTCTTATAAAAACACTTTTGTACAATAGGGGAATAGGCGGCCACAAGGCCGCCTATTATTGATTGTTATTGATTGTACATATCAACTTGGCAATAGCTTAGAAACTCATCGAAGCAGACAGCATCCAAGTTCTTGGCATGGAAAGGCCGAATGTGGTAGAGCTACCGCGGCCCATCCAGTAATCCTTGTTCAGTGCATTGTAGCACATAGCTTTGAAGGTCACCGGAACATCAGCGATCGAGGTCTTGTAGTCAAAGCCGAGATCGAGAACTGTGTAAGCAGGGATGCGGGTCGATTTGGTCGGAGAAGCTGAGTTATCGATATGTGCGTCACCTACCCAAGTCAGACGACCAATGATACTCCACTTGTCATTTGGCTCATAAACGGCACCAACAACCGTACTCCATTTGGATGCACCATTGATGTACCATCCATCATAAGTACCTTTGGCAGTCTTTTCTCTCTTGCCGTTCATATAGAGCAGACCACCTGTTACCGTCCACTTATCTGCCGGTTTACCATTGATCGTCCATTCCCAGCCTTTATAGTTATCCTTGCCATCCGCTGCGCGGTGGTACTTTCCATTTCCGAGGTCTGTATCAATAATGCTCTGCGTTTCAATATCAAAGTAAGCTAGTGTCGTTACCAGATTCTTAAATTTGTATTTCACGCCCACTTCTCGCTGTTTACTGGTAGAAGGATCCAGTGTATCGCCATTATTATCATACTTAGGGTCATTTACTACAGCGCCACGAGAGAAACTTTCAGTCTGGCTGGCATAAATGGCCATATTTTCATTGGGCTTATAGGTGATGCCATAAGTTGGCAACCAATTATCGTTCTGGAACTTTTCACCTTTCTGGACATTCGTGAAGTTTTCATGCTTATGAGATGCAGCCAAAAGCACGTCCCACTTACCATAGCTTAACGAATCCGCAATTGTCACACCTGTATTCACTTCATCCCAAGATAATTTGGCAGTACGAAGCGTTGGAATCACAAAACTATTGGTATATTCAGTTCCTGTATATAAATTACCACCGATGGTTCCTTTGGCGCTATTATGCGAATCATTCCAATATTTTGCCCAGGAACGGTCAATAGCCAGTGTTGCCTGATGTTTTACTGCACCAGTCTCAAATTTGGTTTTAAGCCCTGTCTGGAAATACGAATTCGTACCAATTTCATTTTGCGCATTCGAGACATTGGTAGACATGAAATTTCCTTTTTCATCAAATTTCAGCGAAGCGCTCGAATTATATTTATTCCCGCTTCTCGAAGAATGCCCAATGTTTGTAAACCATGTCACATGATCATTGATCGCCTTTTCATGGTTAAAGGTATACATCCAGCCGTGCATCCATTTCGTTGTCCCCTTGAAGTCATATGGGATGTTGGAATCTGGCGCGGAAGGAAGTTCGCTGCTCTTACCACCATAGCTGAACCATCGCTGGCCTTCATTAACGCGAAGGTCAAAATGTCCAACGAAGAAATTGGTATTGCTTGTCTTTCCTTTACGATCCAAATTTACAAAAATATTCTTTTCGTTCTTTTCAGCGCCTTTGAGAGCGAGACCGCCTTCCATATATTCGCCCATCACGCGGATACCCCATTCATTATCCTTGCCTGCGCGACGTGCCACGTCAATAAATTCACCGAAGTTGCTTCTTCCAGAGAAGGTTTCCGTGAATTTTGTTACCGGCTCACTACCTGCGCGTTTGGTCACTACATTAATAGTGCCCGGCGCAGGCGTTGCACCGCTATTTGTACCATTGTTGGACATGCTGACACCATTGACGCCCGCATTCGGCCCAGAAGTGATATCGATACGATCAATATAATGAGAAATAGGTCCATTGAACTGATAAAAGAGACTTGGCACGCCGTTCAGCATCATATGGTTTCCGTTCATGTTGATGCCGCGCATGGAGAAGTCTGTATACATCGGAGATGTGGTGCTGGTACGAATCGATGGATTGTTCATCAGCACATTTGCGATTGGCTGAGATGGGTCATCAAACTTTTCGAGCGTCTTCTGGGTCATTGACATTTCCGTATATGGAATATCCATAACACTCTGATTTCCAAGAATCCCGAGCTTTGCGGTTTCATTGACAAGTCCGCCTGGCGCAGCTACTACTTCGCCATCCCTATCTGCATTTACGTAAACCGTATCCAGAACGGTATCTGCTGCTCTTAGCGTTACCCCCCCCGAAATTGTTAACACGACCGCTGCCGCAAGAGCAACATATAGTTTCCCTTTTCTCATAACTATCTCTCCTCAATAAAAAACAACCATGCCCACAACATCAGGTGCAGGCGAAAAAAAGAAATCTATTCCATTCCCGAAGCGCCGTGTATCCAAGTTTCCACGCGCGGGGAAAAGAAAACAGTATAAGTGACTAGGGATTAGGGGCTAGGGGCTAGCCCCATTGAACCCATTGAACCCATAGAACCTATATTTCACGATTCCCGAAAGTACGAGATCACTTCCACGATTCGTTTCGAATGCCAGACGTAACCATTCCCATCCTGCTCAGCGCGCTCTTTGAAAAGCGGCTCAAGCTCGGTATTATAATTCAAGTACGACATTTCGCCCAGATCCTCCACCATTTCTTTCTCCGCCGCTTGCCAGTCGGCATAGCGGAGCACCTTATCATAGTGCGTGAAAGACACTTCCGCATGGATTCCCATATTCCAGAACATCATGGGCATCAGCATGTAGTCATTGTTTCGGCGATAATTCAGCGAAAGCTCATCATAGAGACTATACAGATAAGGTTTCAGAAGCGTACGGACAAGGATGAAGCCTTTCTTCCCGTAGCGGGCGATCTTTTCGAGCGCTTCCCTCATATAGCAGACACGGTATAAGGAATTGACAGAGAGGACGTAGTCCGCATCATAAGGCTCCTCGAAATCTTCCCACTTCGAGTGGACCGTTTCCACATTCGTGAGGCCTTCTCTTTGTAAGGAGATCGAGAGCTCGCGGAGCATGGCTGGTGAGAAATCAACGGCGAGGATATCCTTGCTGTATTTCGCCATAGGAATGGTGAAATTACCGCATCCTGATCCCACATCTAAGATGCGCTGATTTTCTCCGAATCGCTCATGGATCCAGTCTCCAAGCCCGTACACATCCCGATAGAGGTTGAAGCGCTCCGCGTAATGTGGTGCAAGCCCTTCCCAGAATCGCAGCTCTACTTCGTCATCAAATTTACGTCCTGATTTCCTCTTCGCGTTCCAGCCTTGTTCTTTCTGCCAGATCTCATCCAAGTCGATCTTTTTCAGCTGCTGCATCTTATCACCGCCAATCTTGAACAAAATAAGTGTAATCTGTATAGTTTCTATAAAGTCAAGTATCTTTTTATAGAAATCAAAAAATCTTTTTTAATGAAAATGCCACCTCCCCCTTATCGTCATATCGAACGAATGCGAGAAATCTTTTTTGTTCGTGGTCAAACGAACAATGTAAGGAAGGCGGCGAGCGGGAAACACCGTACTTCACATGACTTGGAATGACGGTGTTTCATGCAAACGTGTGTGCAATAGAAAGCATACCGCAAACGAAAAAGATCCGTAGGTTCCGCTCGGGATGACGATACGGGATAACGCTCATCTCACATTCGCTTTCATTCCGCTACTTAGAAGGCTGCCCCTGCGGGGCAGTCTATCCTCCGCCTTCGGCGCGCCCCTTCTTCAAGGGGCTACTCAGCTGTCATGTAAAAGCTCCGCTAGTAAAAACAACGAAACGAGAATACCCCCGTATCGTCATTTCGAGCGGAGCGAGAAATCCTCCTTGCACACCCGTAAAACAACGAGAGTGGGATGATGATAAACGGAATACTCCGGGCGATGCTTCTGATAACGACACGAAAAAGCGCTCCTCTCACATCACTTCTCCTCCCCCCGCCTTGAACCCCTCTCCTCTCTATGCTAAGATAGAGCTATCTTTAATCAGTCTTTTAATAAAGTCTATAGCAGGTATAGGCTTTTCATAGAAAGGACTCATGTTTCATGAAGCAGGGGAAAAGTCACTACACGCCACAGGAATTTGCACGGCTCTTTCACATCGATAAACAGACCCTCATCTACTATGACAATCAAGGGATCTTCTCTCCCGCCTTTCGCAGCGAGAAAGGCTATCGATACTATGAAACAGCGCAGATCCTCCCCTTTGCAGAACTCTTATCTCTCAGAAATCTTCACATTTCGGGCGCAGAGATGGGGGTATTTAATCAGCACCCTTCGCGCAGTAAACTTATCGAACTCCTGTCCGATAAAGTCATGGAGCAGGAAGAAGCGATCCGTGCCATGCAAAGCAATATCGAAAGCCTGAAGCGGAAAATCCGTCATCTGGCGGAAAGCCGCAGCCACCCCATGGAGCAGGTCATGCTGATTCCCAAGCCGATACGCCTCATGCAGCGCAGTCCCCTCTTTCCTACCAAAACATCTTTCCGAGATGCCTGTCAAAAGAGTGCCCTTCTCATCACGGAGTATGCCGCTCACCTTTTCGACAAAGATTTGGAAATCGCCGTCAGCCCAGCCGTAGACACGCTCGCCGCCTTGTGCGAACCCTACGCCTACCACCTGCTGCTGATCTCGCCCCATGCGCCAATCCGGGAAATGGAGAATCCCCTCACCCTCCCCGCCGCACTCTATCTGACCTACATCTTCCCTTCGCCGCAATTCCCTCTTCCGAGTGCCGTCCTTTCAACCATCGAAAATACGATGCAGGCACTCTCCCTTTCCCCCGACGTGCCTTTTCTCATCACACCACGTCTGGATGACGAAGGACGGGCTAGCTGCTATCGTCTGGAAATACCAGTCACAAAAAAAGCTTGAGACCTTTCATCTCAAGCTTTTTATTATTCTATCACAATATTCCTTCTCGTATCGTCATTTCGAGCGCAGCGAGAAATCTTCCTTGCACAACGGTCAAAAGGAGAGTGTGAGAGGAGGAGCCGCCGAAGCACCTAAGCGATTTTCTCTTTTCCTCATACGTGCAGGACACCGCTAGTGCGTAAAAGATCGAGGGCTCCGCTCGGGATGACGAAACGAGAGAACGGGCGATCTCACATTCCCTTTCATTCTTTCCCGTAGAAGGCTGCCCCTTCGGGGCAGATCTATCCTCCGCCTTCGGCGCGCCCCTTCTTCAAGGGGCTGCTCAGGGGTCATGCCATATAGAGGCATCGTTTTGGGGAGTTTCCCAAACCCCTAAACCCATACATATTTTCATGATTTCTCAGGAGACTTTTATGGAGCTTAAAAATTATCAGAAGATGGTCATGAAAGACCTGAAGGACTATATGAAGGCGCTCTCTGATGCGCCGGAGCTTTTCAAGGCATGGAGTCTCTACTGGTCGCGGAAGGATATCGCGGTCGGACGGGGCGGGGTGCCGCCGTATAATAATTCGATCCAAAGCGTGCCGCATGTGTGCATGAAGGTGCCGACGGGTGGCGGGAAGACGTTCATGGCGTGCGCGGCGCTGCGCCCGATCTTCGAGGCGCTGCCGTTTCTGAAGGAGAAGCTGGTGATCTGGCTGGTGCCGTCGCAGTCGATTCTGCAGCAGACGGTGAGAAATCTGTCGAATCCGTCGCATCCGTACCGTTTGTGCCTTTCGCGGGATTTTCAGGGGCGCGTGGAGGTCTTGACGAAGGAGGAGCTGTTGACGGGGCAGAATTTCTCACCGGACACGGTACGGGAGGAGCTCTCGGTGTGTGTCTTGTCGTATGATTCGCTGCGTATCAATAGCCGTAAGAAGGATGTGCGCAAGGTGTATCAGGAGAATGGGGCGCTGTACCGTTTCAAGATGGAGATTTCTCATCCGGAGGCGTGTTTGCCGGATACGCCGGATACGGCGCTGATCCAGGTGCTGCGCCAGCTCTCGCCGGTGGTCGTTGTGGATGAGAGTCACAATGCGTCCTCGGATCTGTCGGTCGAGATGCTCGAGCGGCTGAATCCTTCTTTTGTGCTGGATCTGACGGCGACGCCTCGGGTGAACAGCAATGTGATCTCCTATGTGGATGCGCGGGAGCTGAAGAAGGAGCACATGGTGAAGCTTCCGGTCATTGTGTACAATCGTCCGACGAAGGATGCGGTGATCGGGGATGCGATCCGTCTCCGGCGTCTTCTGGAGGAGCGGGCGAGGTCGGAGGAGAAGCGGGGCGCGCCGTATATCCGGCCGATTGTTCTTTTCCAGGCGCAGCCGAGGACGGGGAGTGGGAGTGAGACGTTCGAGAAGGTGAAGAGGCTTCTCATGGAGGTCGGCATTCCGGAGAAGGAAATAGCGATCAAGACGTCGACGGTGGATGACTTGAAGGAGGCTGACCTGCTCTCGAGAGACTGCCCTATCCGCTATATCATCACGGTGAATGCGTTGAAAGAGGGCTGGGACTGTCCTTTCGCTTACATTCTGGCTTCGCTGGCGAATAAGACATCGTCGGTGGATGTGGAGCAGATCCTAGGGCGTGTCCTGCGCCAGCCGTATGCGGTCCGGCAGGAGGCGGCGGTGATGAATCTCTCTTATGTGTTGACGTGTTCGGCGGATTTCCGAAATACGCTGGACCATATCGTGCTCGGGTTGAATGGGGCGGGGTTCTCTTCGAAGGATTACCGCATCGGAGAGGAGATCGAGGAGAGAAAGGAGACGCCTGTCGAGCAGGCAAGTCTTTTCCCGCAGAATCCAGGCGTGGATGACGTGAAAAAGGAGGAAGAAGCGGCGGATACGGACCTGTCTGTTGTCGATACGACGAGCGTTGCAAGCTATATCCGGCAGCTGGAGCCGGGGGCTTCTATCGAGGGGATGCCGGGAAAGGAAAGCGGAGAGGGGAGTCGTTCTCCGGATCCGCTGGGGGGCTTTGTGAAAACGGTAGAGAAGGCAGAGTCGGCTTATATCGAGGAGGGGCGCAAGGAGGCAGAGAGCGGCCGCATAGGAGGTGAGCTCGGAGCGATGCTGAAACAGTATGAAATCTGTGAGGAATGGCGGGATGAGGTGCTACGGCTCGCTCTTCCGCAATTCGTCGTGGCGACGGAGCTGCCGATGAGCTTTTTCGGCGGGGAAGGGGAGAAGCGGCTGCTGACGAAAGAGTATCTGATGAAGGGTTTCTCTCTTTCGGCGCAGGATGCAAAGATTCCTTTCGCTCGTGTATCGGATGATATGTATACGGTGGATCTGTCCGTGTCGGGAGATGCGGTGCCTAAGTACCGGATGACGAGCCGACTCTTTGGCGCCGAACTGCGGGAAGAGCTGGAACGGATGCCCAGCAAAGAACGCCTCGCGGCTTGCATCGGTCTTGTGGCAGGGAAGCTCTCGAAGCAGGATGCCTTGAATGATACGGATGTCCGCGAGTATTTGAAGCGTGTTATCGCGCAGTATACGGAGGAAGAGCTCGAGCGCGTCATGCAGGGGATCGAGTCTTACGCGTCGGTCGTGGAGGGAAAAATCAAGAAGCTGGCGTATGCATATCGGAAGACGCAGTTCAAGGATGGCACGCAGACGGTCGTGACCTGCGCGCCGATGTGGCATTTCCCGCAGGTCATTACGCCGCAGAAGGAAACGAGCGCGATTCCCAAGAGCCTCTATACCGCAGAGGCCAATGATATGAATGACTTCGAGTGGCAGATGGCAAACGACCTGGCCCGTATGGAGAATGTCCGCTGGTGGCATCGGAATATCGACCGCAGGGGATTTTTCATCAATGGCTTCCTCAACCATTACCCGGATTTCCTTGTCATGACAAAGGCGGGACGGCTCCTTGCCTTGGAAACGAAGGGGGATTTCCTCGCCAATGACGACAGCCTCGATAAGCTGGAGCTGGGGAATCAGTGGGCCAGCATGGCAGGACTCAAGTATCGCTATTTCATGGTATTCGAGCACCAGAAGCCGCAACAGAATGGTGCGTATACGAGAGAAGAATTTTTCAAACTGCTGAGACTTATCCCGTGAGAGGTGCTTCTCTGTGAGCCTCCTTCCCTGTGGAAGGAGGCTTTTGCTTTGTGAGATGTCCGCTTCGCGGTGATTATCCACTATACTAGGAACCGCTGATACTGCGATTTAATCAGCGTTTCCCTAGAGCGTGATATCCCTGTGACATGGCTTTCTACGACGGGGAAGGCTTTTTGATACGGAGAAAGCGGTATTCTCATTGTATAGTCTCTATCGGTGGCGCTCGGGGCAGCGCTTTTGTATGACAGCTGAGCAGCCCCTTGAAGAAGGGGCGCGCTGAAGGAGGAGGATAGATCCCCATAGCGGTAAAAAATGATGTTGAATGATCCTCATTCTCGTATCGTCATTTCGAGCGAAACGAGAAATCTTTGTCATTCGAGGCTCAGGGACTCACGCTTTCCCCACATGTGCCGTGCACCTCTCCGCTTTCTTCAGCTCTTTTTCATATTCCTGATATCGGGCTGCCATACAGTTCTCCTGAGGATCTGTCCTGTACAGCTTATATTCATGGTTTCCCAATGCATAATAAACCGGATACTGCTGAGCAAGGCTCCTCAGAAGAGATGATGCAGTCTTTAAAGAAGCAGAATCATTTCTCACGATCATATCACCGGCAATGAGAATCCCATCCGGTCTGTACCGGTGGATCGTCTCCGGAAGCTTTCTGTTATCAGGGCCAAATTCCATGCCATGAAGATCTGCGATCACAGCAAATCTGATGCCTCTCGCATCCTTTATTTTGTTAGAATGGATTGTATAATGTACGGTTTTAAATCTTTTCATGCAAGTTTTCTTTTCCCTTTATGTTCACTTTGTGTCTGACAACGCATTCTGCGGGATATTATTTTCCGAATCCGCAGTTCGGGAATGTACAGACATCACAGTTCAGGCAGAGTCCACCCTCTCCAAGTTGGTTAATCTCTGATAATGTGATCTCATCATCTGCCATCAGTCTCGGCAGAAGCAGATCAAAGATGGTATTCTTTGCATACATAACACATCCCGGAAGCCCAAGAATCGGTATCTGCCTGCCGTCTTTCTCATAATAGGAAACCAGCATCATAGCTCCCGGAAGTACAGGTGCACCGTAGGATACGATGCGGGTTCCTGTTGCTTTGATCGCACCCGGAGTTCTGTCATCCGGATCTACGCTCATTCCGCCGCTGCAGACTACCATATCGGCTCCCTCTTCGATAAATTTCAGGATATCAGCCGTAATCTGTTCCATATCGTCACCCGGTTTTGTCTGACCGATGACCTCTGATGGAAATTTTGCAAATTTATCTCTCAGTACAGGAGTGAAGGTGTCAGTGATCAGACCTTTCTGCACTTCACTTCCTGTTGTTACGATACCCACCTTTTTCTTCTTATATGGCAAAATGGAAAAGATCGGCTCTGTGCCTGCCACCTCTGCTGCACGATCCATTTTCTCCTTCTCGATCACCAGAGGGATAATTCTGGTTCCTGCCAGTTTGTCGCCCTTCTTTACAGGAAAATCTCCATGGCGGGATGCGATCATCATCTCTCCAAGTGAGTTGACAGCCAGCAGAGCTTCCCTGCGGATCTTAAGCACTCCGTCAATGTCTGCGATCAGCTCGATCTTTCCCTCTTTTATATCAGAACCATGCATGGTGTCCGAATCTCCGGCACAGATCTTATAAAGGATCTCTGCGCCTTCATTCTCATGAAGGATTCCTTCTTTCTTCTCCCACACATATAAATGTTCTTTTCCTACAGAGAGTAACAGAGGAATATCCTCTTCTCTGACAATATGACCTTTCTTAAAAAGCACCCCTTTTTTTACATCTTTGATAATCTGTGTGATGTCATGGCATAAAATGTGCCCTACGGCATCTTCTGTACGGATTTCTTTCATTATATAGTACCTTCCTTTTGTTTTTTATTTCCCTCAATACCCATTTGGATTTTATTATACATCGGATTGCTGTCCTTTGTCAAAAAATTATAAAACTGTCCAAAATACTTTTTGTTTACAGGTTACTGTTCACTCTGTTCTCAGTAACGTTTACAATCTCATGACAACTTTTTTCAGGCAGTCCAGATATGTGGCTTTTCCCGCATTTTCCCCGTAAAGGATCCGCACTCTTCCCAGTTCCTTCCCATCGACGGAATAGATCATCTCCCCTGCCAGGGTGTTCTTTTTCACCGGGGCCTTTACTTCCCTGTGGATTCTCAGCTTTCTTTTTACATTCCCGATATTCTGTCCTGTGGTATCCAGATAGTGGAACTGTTCTTCATAAACTAGGGAAACCGTCTTTTTCTTTCCATTTCTGACCGGGATCTCAGGCAGAGCTTCCATTTTCTTATCTATGTACAGGCTACATTTTGAAAAGCCATAATTTAACATGGAGGCTGCATCTTTAAATCGCACTTTATAGTCCGGGGCTGCCAGCACTACTGCGATCAGAGTAATGTCATTTCTTTTTGCAACTGCGCTGAGGCAGTATTTTGCAATACTGGTGCTTCCTGTTTTCAGACCGACACAGCCCTCGTAGCTGCGGATCAGTTTGTTGGTATTGGTAAGTCCGAATTCCTTGGTCCCCTGCCTGGTCACATGGGTGATATTTTCCATCCATATGGAAGAATATTCCAGAATTTTCGGATATTTTGTGATCAGTTCCCTGCTCATGATGGCAATGTCCCTGGCTGTTGTGTAATGATCGGGAGATTCTGTCAGACCACAGCAGTCTTCAAAATGAGTATTTTTCATCCCAAGTCCTTCTGCCCGTTCATTCATGTGGCGGACAAATTCCTGTTCACTGCCGCAGATATGCTCTGCCATTGCTACGCTGGCATCGTTTCCTGACGCGATTACAATGCATTTGATCAGGGTTTCCACTGTCTGGATTTCCCCCTCCTCCAGAAACACCTGGGAACCACCCATGGATTTTGCGTGAGCACTGGTCACCACCTCATCGCCCAGTCGTATTTTTCCTGCATCGATGGCATCAAAGATCAGAATCAGCGTCATAATCTTGGTAATGCTGGCCGGACTTCTCCGCTCATCCGCATTCTTTTCGTAAATGATCTGTCCTGTAGAAGCCTCCATCAGAACTGCGCCGGGCGCCAGAATCTGTAATGACGGGCTGCCTTCAGGATTCTTCTGTTCTGTCCGGCTTTCCGCTGTCTGATGCTGCATTTTCTGTTCTGTCCGGCTTTCCATCGTC
>ERZ1106978.362-NODE-362-length-34745-cov-20.290689_pt1 | contig 34745 bp, 28 predicted proteins | sample MGYA00403689_ERZ1106978 | MGnify/ENA primary metagenome ERZ1106978 (study PRJEB35170, sample SAMEA104062434) | human gut metagenome | biome: human gut; feature: human-associated habitat; material: faeces | place: Denmark | collected 2012-08-02 ...
TGGTGTCCAAAGCCCAAAGTAGCATAAATTCAAGCGCTCTGCTCAAAGCCTTGCAAGCCTTGGCTTGGGGCGATGGGCAAGCGGCTTAAAAGCTGTAAACTGCTGATACTAAAGTATGTATATAGTTTGCTTTATTCCGGATATCTTGCCATTCCTTCCATATTATGCTATAATTATATTACAGTATAATTATCATAAAATGTAAGGGGGGGTGAAAATCATGTATCCTGTCCAAGTGATGATTTCTTACTTTACAACTAGTTTTACGGTCATCATGCATATCGGCAGAGAGGTGACGGCTAAACAATATACAGGGGGGGGGTTACAAGATAGTAAAGGCACATATAAAAAAAAACAGGCCCAGGAATGGGTGCGTCTTGTTTCATATAGATATAAAGAAGGACAATGTAGGCATATACTGTCCTTTTTTGCATGTTTGCATTCGTTTGTTATTTCCAATTATTGGTTACCACCTGTCTGCCATTCAGTATGGAATGACAGGAGCATGACCATGTTCGTATGAAATGTGCTGTTTGCGGCAAAGAATTTACCCCCGACCCGTATTACCCAGCGATACTGCGGATATACCTGCAGGAGGTATGCCAATCACCATGGAATCAATGACAACCGTGTCGAAGGGCCTCTTTATGTTTCCGTTATACGGGAATTTACGTGTCTGCGGTGTGGTAAACACGTGCGGGTAACAGATGGCAGAGACTGCCGTACTAAATTCTGTTCACAGCATTGTGAAAAATTATATTGGAAATATTCCAAAAAAGTATCTTCGGTAGTAATGCATCGAGAATTTACTTGCCGGGAATGTGGGAAAATCGTCATCGTTACGACCCCCAAAGACCGGCATCGGGCTTTTTGCTGTGATGACTGCCAAAAACGCTGGTTTGATAAACGGCGGAAAGTTTCGTATGAACAGAAATAATACCTGAAAAAGTACGTATAAAAGAAGGAGGATATCTATATGAATAAAATATATAAAGTCGTGTGGAATAAAGCAAGAAATTGCTATGTTGTAGCTTCGGAATTTGCTAAAAATCATCAAACGGGTTCAAGCCGTATAAAAGCTGCATCTGTAGCGGCTGTTATGGCAGCAACTATGCTAACTATCGGGACAGGCGTTATATATGCTGCTAATGTAACAGATACAGATGTAAAAGCGTCAAAAGAAACTATTTTATTTGACAATAAACAAGATATCACCACGAAGTTAAATAATCCTAATTTAAAACATGATCATCCTGGTAGTTGGGTTCATGGACATACAGCTGAATGTGGTGAGTTGACGTATAATACAACATTGACGATTGGGGACATTAATAAAGTTGTTGATGCGTTAGTTGCTAATGATGGATCGCTTTATGATCAGGACATTAAAAATGTAACCATGAAGAATGGAACAATTTCCTTGATGCGTAATGATAAGAGTCCCGTTGAAGGTAGTATTGCTTTAACTGGAAACGATGGTAAGAATGGCAAAGATACATCAGTAACTGTTACAGTTGGAAAAGAATCTCAAACATTTCAGACAGGCTCTGTTGTTACGGCAAGGACAGATAATAGCGGAAAAGCCACCGGATTAACTATTAATGGAAAATCTTATGATATAAAAGCAGGAAAAACATATAAAGCAGGAGAAAACGTTACAATAGCAGATGATGGTACCATTAGTGCAACAGATACTACATACAGTGCCGGAAAGAATGTAAAGATTGATGATAAGAATAAGATTTCTGTGGATTTGTCCGAGTATGCGAAGTCTGACGATGTCGCAGTAGTCTACCAAGATAATGATAAGAATAAGTCACTTCATAGCACCAACGCTGGTACAGTAGACTCATCGTCAATTGCTCTTGGCAAAGAGGCAACTGCAGGAATGAAGTCTGTTGCGCTTGGTGATCAAACGAAAGCTACAGGAGAATCTTCCACGGCGATTGGAGTTAAGGCAGAAGCTACAGCGTTAGATAGCATTGCCATTGGCGGTGAAACAAAAGCTACTGGCGGTGACAGCATCGCAATTGGTAATGATACAACAGCTAATAGCCAGTATAGTGTGGCAATTGGTGATGATATCCATTCCACTGGAGCCTCAGCGACAGCTGTAGGTCAACAAGCACATGCAACTGGTGACTATTCTACCGCACTTGGTGCGATGACGAACGTAGATGCAGATTGGAATAGACAGCATCCGGGTGAATGGAGAAAGTCTGGTACAATGTCAACTGCTATTGGGTATGGAAGTGGTTCATGGGGAGATTATTCTACTGCTATTGGTGGTGAGTATGCCAAAGCTGAAGGCCGATTTGCCACGGCAATAGGAAGTGCATCACAAGCAACTGCAGAAAATACTGTTGCTTTGGGAGGTGCTGCCACAGCTGAAGGCCAATTTGCCACGGCAATAGGAACTTCATCACAAGCAACTGCAGAAAATGCTGTTGCTTTGGGAGGTGCTGCAAAAGCTAATGTATATGGTGGTGTCGCTTTGGGTACGTCATCAGTTGCTGATAGAGCAGCAGAAGCCGGTGTTGTTGGTGCTTTTGCTCCTGAAGGTGCAGACGGCCTTACTTGGAAAGCCAATGCTGGTGCTGTATCTGTAGGCAGCGATACCATTACCCGTCAAATTACCAATGTAGCAGCTGGCAGCGAAGCTACCGATGCTGTAAACGTAGCACAATTGAGGGCTGCAACTGAAAATGCAGGCTGGAATCTTTCCACCGGGAAAGAAATCACCAACCCGACTAAAGTTAAATCCGGTGATATCGTTGACTTCAGCGGTGACGATGAAAATATTACCGTAAGCAAGGAAGAAACCAATTTTGCTACTCTTGTTAATGTTAAACTGAACAGAAATCTTAATGTTGACAGCGTTCAAGCAGGCGACTTCTTCATGAATAATGAAAAAGGCATTGGCTTTGGCGGCAATGCTTACATCACCAAAGACGGCTTGAATGCTAACGATAAAGTAATCACTAACGTAGCTGAAGGCGTTTATAATACTGATGCTGTAAATGTAGGCCAATTGAAAAACGTCGAAGAGGTAGCTGCAAATGCAAATAAAGGCTGGAACCTGTCCACCAACGGTGTTGCAACCGAAGCAACCAATGTAGCTCCCGGCGAATATGTTGACTTCAGCGGCGACAAGAACATCAGCGTAAGCAATGACAAGACTAAGGTTAAAGTTGAGCTGAACAAGGATCTGATTGGCATCGAAAGCATCAGCAATGGCGATGCTAAATTGACATTGGGCGGTCTTGCAACCGAATTGACTAATGGTCAGGGCGCATCTGTAAAACTGTTTGGTGATGCAACCATTATCAATGGTAAAGTAAACGTATACAATGACGGTCGTATTGCTGGTGTAGCTGCAGGCATTAACGACAATGATGCTGTAAATGTAGGCCAACTGAAGAACAGCGCTTGGAAACTTGCTGCTAACGGTGTTCTGACCGAAGCAGAAGATGTGAAAGCCGATGATTATGTTGACTTCAGCGGTGACCAGAATGTCAGCGTAAGCAAGGATGCAAAAGACGGCGTTAAAACTGTTAAGGTTGAACTGAACAAGGATCTGGTAGGCATTGAATCCGTTAGCAATGACGGTGCAAGCCTTATTTTGAACGGCACAGCAACCGAACTGACTAACGGTAAAGGCGCAGCTATTACCCTGTTCGGTGATACCACAACCATCAACAATAAAGTAACTGTATACAAGGATGGCCGTATCTCCGGTGTTGCAGCAGGCATTCGTGATACAGACGCCGTAAACGTAAGCCAATTGAAGGCAGTAGGTACAACTGCTAACATGGGCTGGAACCTCGCTACCAACGGTGTTGCAACCGAAGCAACCAATGTAAAACCCGGCGATTATGTTGATTTCAGCGGTGACAAGAACATCAGCGTAAGCCATGACGGCACTAAGGTTAAGGTTGAGCTGAACAAAGACATTGATGTAAACTCCGTTCAAACCAACGCACTGAACTCCAAATACAACCTGTCCGTAGGTACAGCCGCAGACAATGGAACGATGCCATTCTTTGTGAACTCCAATGGAGCCTTCTATGCAGCTGGTAGTAAATTTGTTGTAGACAAAGATGGAAGTGTCAAAGCAACTAGTGGCGACATTGGAAATGTAAAGCTGAATAATGGCGTATTCTATAAAAACAGTGCTCTTCGTGATGGAGAACTGTACGTAGGAGATGCGGACGGCAATTACAGTCAGATTACCTCTAAGAATGCAAAACTTGGTAAAGTTACGATTGATGATACGGGCCGTATCAGTGGCGTAGCAAAAGGAAGGATTGCAGCAGATTCTACGGATGCCGTCAATGGCAGTCAGCTCCATGCGGTACAGCAGGAAGCCGGTAAACATACGAAAGTAGTCAACGGCAGTAACATTACTGTAGAAGAAACCGCTCAGGATGGCCAAAAGACATATAAAGTAGGCTTGAATAAGGATATTCTTCTCGGCGATATCACTGGCAAATATGTAAACATCAGCGGTACCAACGGCACTATTGAAACCACCGGCTACATTACTACCAATGATTGCGTATATGCTGATAAGGGGGCAAAACTGGCAGATATCGACGTAACCGGCGATAAGATTTCCAACGGCGCTTCCTCCATCGTTCTGGACGGCAGCAATGTTAAGGTTAACGATAAGGTTACCATTAATCAGAACGGCAAGATCAGCGGCGTAGCTGCAGGCGAAATCAGCAGCACCTCTACTGACGCTATCAACGGCAGCCAGCTGCATCAGACCAATGAGAATGTTGCAGCTAACAGAGCCGATATTGATAAGAATAAAGCAGATATCGCAGCATTGGATAACCGCGTAACCCAAAACGAAGCAGACATTGCAGCTAACAGAGCTGATATCGATAAGAACAAAGCAGATATCGCAGCTAACAGAACTGACATCGATAAGAATGCAGCAGACATTGCTCAAAACAAGACCGATATCAAGAATCTTGATAATCGTGTAACCAATGTTGAAGAGCTTGCTAAGAAACACACCACTGTTACCCAAGGCGATAACATTACTGTAACCGAAGGCTTGAATGCAGACGGTGGCAAGGAATACAATGTTGCTCTGGACAAAGATATTAACCTTGACAGCGTAACCACCGGCCAAACCTCTATCAGCAATGACGGCTTAAAGGTTAATGGCAAGACCTATGTAAGCGATAGTGGTCTGAATGCTAATGACCAAAAGATTACCAATGTAGCAGACGGCAAAGTGGAAAAAGGCTCTACCGATGCCGTTAATGGCGGTCAGCTCTATAACGAAACGAGAGTTGCAAAAGACGGCAACTTCGTCAAAAAGTCTAACACGGCTGGTGAAAACTTGTCGGCTTTGGATAACCAGGTAACGGCCAACACGGAATCTATTTACCATATGAATGGTCGTATTTCTGACCTCGATAACCGTGTCAACAAAGTCGGTGCTGGTGCAGCCGCTTTGGCAGCGCTCCATCCGTTGGACTTCGATCCGGATGCGAAGTGGGACTTCGCGGCAGGCTATGGCAACTACCGCGGCGCCAATGCAGCTGCTGTTGGGGCATACTATCGTCCGAATGAAGACACGATGTTCTCTGTAGGCGGTACCTTTGGTAATGGCGAAAACATGGTTAATGCCGGCGTAAGCTTCAAACTAGGTTCCGGAAGCAGTCATGTATCGACTTCTCGTGTAGCGATGGCGAAGGAAATTAAAGAACTGCGCGGTGAATTGGAAGCTATGAAGTCAGCCATGCTCGATGCCAATGCAGGTAAGAAGATAGATACATCCAAACTGCAGCTCTTCCCGGATGTATCGCAGAATCACTGGGCTTACGAATACGTAGCACAGCTGGCCGGCAACGGCATGATCGAAGGCTATCCGGATGGCAACTTTGCCGGAGACCGCCCGATGACGCGGTATGAATTTGCAGCTATCTTGTATCGTGCCATGGCAAAAGGCGCTGTCTTGTCCGACAAGATCCTCAGCGAATTCTCGCATGAATTAGAATACTTCACTGTCGATACGATAGCAAAAGACAAAGCAGGCAATCCGACGATTCAGCGTGTTCGCACAGTCAAAGAAAACAAAAATAAATAAGCTCAACGAACCATTGAATAACGGATAGGAAAAAGAACGATGCAAAGAGAAAAATTTTCTCGATGCATCGTTCTTTTTTTGTTGGTTGCTTGTTGCCTGATTCTAATCTTTGATACATATGATATAATACCAGGAGAAATACGAATTAACATGGAAGTGTAAGTGATGAGGTATTCTATAGATTTACTTGTTCAAGGCAGGTGAGATTATAGTGAATAAGGCATACCGATACAGACTCTATCCAACAACTGAACAAAAAATTATGTTTGCCAAGACTTTCGGCTGTGTCCGATTCATCTATAATAAAATGTTGAGTGACCGCCTTGACTATTACAAGGAAACAGGCAAAAAGCTACATAACACGCCTGCGCAGTACAAGGAAGAATTCCCTTGGCTGAAAGAAGTGGATAGTTTAGCCCTTGCCAATGCCCAAATGAACCTGAATAAGGCCTATAATAACTTTTGGAATGATAGCAAGCATTTCGGCAAGCCGCGCTTCAAGTCCAAGAAGAATCGTCGTGCTTCGTATTCCACGAACAACCAGAAAGGCTCTGTCTGAATCGGGGGCCATAAGGTGAAACTGCCGAAAGTCGGTTGGGTGAAATTATGCCAACATCGTCCCTTGCCGGAGAACAGTATCATAAAGACCGTGACCATCAGCAAGACGCCATCCGGAAAGTACTATATCAGTATGCTGGTGGAGTATGAAAACCAAATACTCCCTGTCATACCGAAGACCTTCCTGGACCTGGATTTTGCGATGCACAGCTTGTATGTGGCTTCCGATGAGGATGAGGCTAAGTATCCCGATTTCCTGCGAAAGGCAGAGAAGAGACTGGCTAAGGCACAGCGGAAGCTATCCCAAAAGCAGAAAGAAAGTCATAACAGAGAAAAACAAAGGCTGCGTGTAGCTATTCTCCATGAGAAAGTGGCCAATCAACGCCGGGATTTCCTGCATAAGAAGGCTCGCTACCTCGCAGACCGCTATGATGTCATTGGCATTGAGGATATCAGCGTCAAAGCGATGGCAAAGCGGAAAAAGGGTGGCAAGTTCAGCTTTGGCAAATCCGTAGCTGACAATGGCTGGAATATGTTCACGAACATGTTGGAATATAAATTGGCTTGGCAAGGCAAAAAGCTTATCAAGATAGACAAGTGGTATCCAAGCAGCCAACTGTGCCATGTTTGCGGATATCAGAACCACGAAACCAAGGACTTATCTGTAAGGGAATGGGATTGCCCTAAATGTGGCAGTCACCATAATCGCGATAAGAACGCTGCCATAAATATCCGAGAAGAAGCCAGGCGGATATCTGCCTGACGTAATCCATAAAATACCGTGGGTCGCACGGGAATCTACGCCTGTGGAGAGATTGTAAGCCGCCGCAACTCTTTGGAGTCCGTGGCGCTGTTCTCGTTGAAGCAGGAAGCTCCCGCCTCTATAGGCGGGAGTACGTTCACTGGCATATCTCTCAGCAGTATCTAAATTTGACGAAAAAATTTATATCTGCTATAATAGTCTTGTCCGAAGGGAAATCGAAGGAAGAGACTGAGGAAACATGGACACTCATGAGGAATCCTCCGATAGAACTAGGACGTAACGTTTCATTCTATTTTTTGAAGGAGGAGTTCTTTATGAAAAAGACTCTCGTATCCGCTCTGACGACGGCTCTCGTTGTTGGCGCTGCTAGCACGACGTTTGCTGCTGCAAACCCGTTCTCTGATGTACCGGCTGACCATTGGGCTTACGACGCTGTATCCCAGCTCGCAGCTGATGGCGTCATTGAAGGTTATGGCGACACGACGTTCCGTGGCAACCAGAACATCACGCGTTATGAGATGGCTCAGATGATCGCAAAGGCTATGGCAAAGAGCGATGTCTCCGCTGCTGATAAGGCTCTCATCGACAAACTCGCTGCTGAGTTCTCCGATGAGCTCAACAACCTCGGCGTCCGCGTCAGCAACCTCGAGCGCAATGCTGACATGGTTAAGTGGAACGGCAAGGCTGAGTACACGTACTACAGCCATCGCGATAAGGATGCAAACAAGAAGACGAACGACGATCAGCTCCTGTTCCGCCTCGAGCCGAGCGCTGAAGTCAACAGCCATTGGCATGTAAATGCACGTCTCGATGCTTCCACGGACCTCGCAAAGGACAGCGCTGATGTCAACCGTGAGCATGGCACGGACAGCATCCAGGACACGGATGTTACGCTCAAGCGTGTCTGGGCTCAGGGTAACTATGGCAATTTCCAGGTCAAACTCGGTAAGTTCGCTCAGATCGATAACGACAGCATCTTCGATACGTCGTTCTCCGGTGCTGAAGTCCAGTTCGGCAACAAGGTAACGTTCACGGCTGGTGCTGGCCGCCAGAACATGGATAACGACAGTGACTTCACGCAGAAGTTTGGTGTTGGCGAGAAGACGGCTAACTACCAGTATGCTGGTCTCGGCTATGGCGATGGCAAATTCGTCGGCGGTGTCGATTACCATCATCTGAATTCGGATACCTTCAACTATGCAGTCTATGCAGTTGACGAGGGTGCAAAGGCTAACACGGAAGACAATGCCAATATCTGGCTCGCAAAAGCTGCTTATCGCTTCGACAAGACGAATGCTCTGAACGGCTTCTATGCCAACAACACGTCGGCTGATGACTTCGACAAGGCTTGGAGCGCTCAGTACAGCTACAAGGGGGCTGAGGCTCAGAACAAGGGCACTTGGGGTGCTTGGGCAGCTTACCGCTACCTCGGCCAGAACACGGATCTGTTCTCCACGTTCGATGTAATCCTCGCTGGTCAGAAGGGCTGGGAAGTCGGCGCGAACTACGCTCCGTTCAAGAACATCGTTGCAACGCTGCGCTATGGCAACGGCAAGGATCTCGCTACGGACAACGACATCGAGAACCTTTTCGGCCGTGTTGAGGTATTCTTCTAATCCTTCGATTAGCAGATCCACAAGCAATACAAAAGACCTCCGCTTTGGCGGAGGCCTTTTTTTGCGCGAATCTCTGGTTTCGATTATTTTAATTGATAGTGATTTGCAATTCCGTTGCTGCTGTGTTACAATGAATGCGTTGAAGGGCTGATGGAGAAGCGCATAGGAAACATGGATACTCTTGCCGGATTGCTCCGTGAGCGCTTCAAGATGATTCACTCTATTCTAGAAGGAGGAGTTTTTGATGAAGAAGACTCTCGTATCTGCACTGACGACGGCTCTCGTCGTCGGCGCTGCCAGCACGACGTTTGCTTCTGCCAACCCGTTCTCCGATGTACCGGCTGACCACTGGGCTTACGACGCTGTATCCCAGCTCGCTGCTGATGGCGTCATCGAAGGCTATGGCGACACGACGTTCCGTGGCAACCAGAACATCACGCGTTATGAGATGGCTCAGATGATCGCAAAGGCTATGGCAAAGAGCGATGTCTCCGCTGCTGATAAGGCTCTCATCGACAAACTCGCTGCTGAGTTCTCCGATGAGCTCAACAACCTCGGCGTCCGCGTCAGCAACCTCGAGCGCAACGCCGACAAGGTAAAGTGGAACGGCGAGGCCCTCTACCAGTACTGGAGCCAGCGCGATAAGGATGCCGGTACGAAGAGCAACGACGATGAGCTGCTGCTGCGCCTCGAGCCGAGCGCTGAGGTCAACCGCAACTGGCATGTCAATGCCCGTATCGATGCCTACACGGATCTGGCAAAAGACAGCAGCGACACGAAAGACCCGCTCCATGGCGATTCGCAGGACACGAACCTTGACCTCGTCCGCATCTACGCGCAAGGCGACTACAAGAACTTCCAGGTCAAGCTCGGCAAGTTCAACCCGATTGATGATGACAGCATCTTCGATACGGAGTTCTCGGGCGGCCAGGTCACGTTCGGCAACAAGGTGACGTTCACGGCGGGCGCAGGCCGCCTCGACATGGATGATGTCAGCGCCTCCAATGATTTCCACAGCGGAGAGACGGCGTCGAAGATTGTCAGCGGTGATGATACGGCCAACTACCAGTTCGCTGGCCTCGGCTACGCAGCCGGCAAGTTCAACAGCGGCATCGATTACCATCATCTCAATGCGGACTCGTTCAACTACGTCAAAGACAATCTGACGAGCCAGTCCAGTGAGGACAATGCCAACATCTGGCTTGCCAAGGCTGGCTACAACTTCGACGGCACGAGCGCACTCAACGGCTTCTACGCCAACAACACGTCGGCTGATGACCTCAACAAGGCTTGGAGCGCGGAGTACGACTACAAGGGCGCTGATGCTGAGAACAAGGGCACTTGGGGTGCGTGGGCCGCATATCGTTACCTCGGTGACAACACGGCTCTGTTCTCCACGTTCGATGCTGTCCTGCAGGGCCAGAAGGCTTGGGAAGTCGGCGCGAACTACACGCCGTTCCGCAATGTCGTCACGACGCTGCGCTATGCAAACGGCAAGAACATCGCGACGGATAACAAGATCGAGAACCTCTACGGCGAGCTTGAATTCTTCTTCTGATTGCAGTCAGTCCATCTTAAAAACGACCTCCGCTTTAGCGGGGGTCGTTTTTTGATGCGCCATCGATGCTTGACTTTTCTAGGCCGTGTAGTAAACTGAAAAGAGAATTTGACTAGGTATGAGAAAAGGGGATTTGTATGCCAAATCGTGCGGCCTGGGCGGAGATCGATCTTGCGGCCCTTAGGCATAATTACGAGGAGATCAAGAAGAATATTCGCGGCGGGGCGAAGCTCTGTGCGGTCGTCAAGGCGGACGCCTACGGCCACGGTGCTCTGGCTGTTGCGCGCGTCGTGGTGGAGGCGGGGGCCTCGTATCTCGCGGTGGCGACGCTCGGCGAGGCCATCGAGCTGCGCGAGGCGGGCTTCACGACACCGATCCTGCTCCTCGGTCTTGTACTGCCGGACGAGGCGCGCGACATCGTCGACTATGATGTCACGCAGGTCATCTGTGAGCTGCCGCTTGCAGAGGCCATCTCGCGCGAGGCCGTGCGCCAGCACAAGGTGGCCAAGGTGCACCTCAAGGTCGAGACGGGCATGGGCCGCATCGGCATCCGCCCCGAGGAGATCGGCGCCTTGGCTGCGGCGGTCAAGCAGTTGCCGAACATTGATATCGAAGGCATGTTCTCCCACTTTGCGATGGCGGACAGCAAGGACAAGACGTACACGAAGGGGCAGCTCGTGAAGTTCGAGCAGGCACTCAAAGCGGTTGAGAAAGCAGGCGTCAAGCTCAAGCTCCGCCACATCGCGGAGTCGGCGGCCATCCTCGAGATCCCGGAAGCCCACTACGACATGGTGCGCGCCGGCGTCATCCAGTACGGCATGTGGCCGTCGGACGAGGTCACGCATCCGATTGACATCCGCCCGGTCATGAAGGTCTGCGCCAAGGTCGTCTTTACGAAGAACCTGCATCCGGGCGAGAGCATCGGCTATGGCCGCCAGTTCATCGCCGCGCGAGAGAGCCGCATCGCGACACTGCCAATCGGCTATGCCGACGGCTACATCCGCGCCTACGGCAACGGCGGCTACGTCTCGTTCGGCGGCCGCAAGGCGCCGATTGCGGGCCGCGTCTGCATGGACCAGGTCATGGTCGATGTCACGGATCTGCCGGACGTCAAGGAGGGCGACACGGCCGTGCTTTTCGGCGATGAGACGGTCACGGCCGACACGGCGGCCAAGTGGCTCAACACCATCAACTACGAGGTCACCTGCCTGATCTCGCCGCGCGTGCCGCGCGTCTATAAAGGCTGATTGCTATTGACTGCATGCAAAAAGAGCATCCCACTGCGGGGATGCTCTTTTTATGTCATGTATGCAGCCGATGGCTTACTCGACCTGGCCCTTCCAGTAGGCGAGGTCGGCGTCATTGAGCGGCAGGTCGATCGTCTGGCCGTCCTTGTAGCTGTAGCGGAAGCGGACGGTCGTGGCCTTCTTGATGTCGTCGAGCGTGGTGGCCGGCAGGAAGACGGAAATCTCGTTCTCTTTCTGGAAGGAGCCAGCGTCCTTTTGCTTGACGGAGGCGATCAGCGGCCACTCCTTGGAGTCGGTCACGAGCGTGACCTTGGAGTCGGCCTTGGCGCCGTCGTAGCGCGTATCCCAGACGGTGAAGTGGGCGCTCGTCGCCGAGCCGTCAGAGCCGCGCAGGCCCGTGAACTCGATGCGCGCATAGGCCGAGAGACTGTCGGCCGTGCGCGTGTCGTGCGCGTGGAAGTAGAGCAGCGTGCCGAGGAAGGCCGCGACGATGATGAGCAGGATGGCGATTGCTTTTTTCATGGATAAGTCTCCTATAAAAATTTTCTAAGTCAAATTTATCGTATCATCCTGTTTCAGCGTTGTCAATGCGTCTCATGAAGAGGCAAATGATAAATAAGTTATCGTAAATGACATGAAATTTTGCAAATTAGTGCTGCGCCTGCCTTAGATGCTCATATTTCTGTCTTTTTCGCCTGTTTCCCCCATTGTAAAAGCGCGCGAAGTATTATATAGTATATCAATAGAAAAGGGGCATCGACTGGCGCGGCGGCTGTTTTCCCGCTGCTTTTCAGCCAGTTCTGCCATAATCTTTTCAGAAGGTATGATATCATTCTTTTATCGGTTGGAAGGGGATTTCAATAAAATGTTTGGTATGTCAATGGATATCGGCATCGACCTTGGCACAGCCAACGTGCTGGTCTATGTGAAGGGCAAGGGCATCGTGCTGCGCGAGCCGTCCGTCGTCGCGGTGGACAAGGATACGAATCGTGTGCTGGCCATCGGCGAGGAGGCGCGCCGCATGATTGGCCGCACGCCGGGCAACATCGTCGCCATCCGCCCGCTGCGCGAGGGCGTCATCGCGGACTACGACATCACGGAGAGCATGCTGCGCCATTTCATCGAGAAGGTCGTCGGCCGCAGCTTCGTCTTCCGCCCGCGCATCATGATCTGCATCCCGTCGGGCTGCACGATGGTCGAGCAGCGCGCCGTGCAGGAAGCGGCTGAGCAGGCCGGTGCGCGCCACACGCAGCTCATCGAGGAGCCGCTCGCGGCGGCGCTCGGTGCCGGTCTCGACATCGTGGAACCGTGCGGCTCGATGATCGTCGACATCGGCGGCGGCACGACGGACATCGCGGTCATCAGCCTCGGCGGCATCGTCAACAGCGAGTCGCTACGCATCGCCGGTGACAAGTTCGACTCGGACATCATCGCCTACGTCAAGCGCGCGTTCAACCTCATGATCGGCGAGCGCACGGCGGAGGACATCAAGTTCAAGGTCGGCGCTGCCTATCCTGAGGCGCGCGATGAGACGCTCGACATCCGCGGCCGCGATCTCCTGACGGGCCTGCCGAAGACGGTGCAGATCACGACGAAGCAGGTGGCAGAGGCCATTGGCGCTTCTGTCTCGCGCATCGTCGAGTGCGTCAAGAAGGTCCTCGAGGAGACGCCGCCGGAGCTCTCGGCGGACATCATGGACCGCGGCATCATCCTGACGGGCGGCGGCGCGCTGCTCTTCGGCCTCGACGAGCTCATCCGCCGCGAGACGGATATCCCGACGGCACTTGCGGATGACCCGCTCTCCTGCGTCGCACTCGGCTGCGGCAAGGCGCTCGACACGTTCTCGAAGTTCGACGGCAAGGCCATGAACCTCAAGATCGGGAAATAAGCCATGCTTTCCTTCCCCGCATCTGCGCATCTGCGCCGTGCGAGGAAGGTTTTTTATATGGGAAGGGGTACTATGATGAACAGGATTCTTCGGCGCGCGGCTGTGTTTGCGGCTGCGGCGCTGTTTCTGGGGCAGAGCTTCGCGATGGCGGCGGGGCTGACCTCGATGCGCTTCCACAGCGGCAGCGAGCACGACCGCGTGGTCTACGAATTCACGGATTTGCCGGCCTACACGACTGCCGTATCGGCTGACGGCCGCACGCTGACGCTTGACCTCGCCGACACTTCGTACAAGGGCTTTGCGGCCGTGCCGGCCAAGGGAAGCCGCATCGAGTCGATTGCCTACAATAAAAAGGGCAAGCACCTCATCGTGACGATGAAGCTCAAGGCGGGACTCACGTATCAGGTCCGCACGCTCAAGAACCCGACGCGGCTCTTCGTCGATGTCGTGCCGGATACGGCGGTGAGCATGCCTTCGCACAAGACTGTTTCGAGTAAGACGACCACCAGCAAGCCTTCTTTGGGCAAGCCTGCTTCGGGCAATGCCTCTGGCATGCCAGGGGCCATCGACGGCGACTACGTGCAGGAGATCGCGCCGGGGCTTACGGAACACACGTATGTATACTGGGACGACTACGGCAAGATTTCGGCCTGGCTTCTAGAGGCGGACCCCGCGCGCTACCGCCTCGTGCCGGCCCTGGCCAAGGGCAGGATCCCGGGGCGTGAGGCCGTCAGCGGCATCGTCGCGAGAGCGGGCGGCGTCGCGGGCATCAATGCCTCGTACTTCGCACCGTCCGGCGACATCCTCGGCGTCACGCAGATGAACGGCCAGACGGTCGGCACGACGTACTACACGCGTTCAGCCTTCGGCCTGCGGAGGGATGGCACGCCTGTCTTCGGCAAGATCTCGTATGACGGCATGGTCACGATGGGCGGCGTCAGCGTCAGCGTGGCTGGTGTCGACTGCGAGCGCGGCGCGGACAGTCTCGTCATCTACAATCGCGCTTATGGCGCTTCGACGGTCACGAATGAGTACGGCCGCGAGTACGTCGTGCGCGGCGGCCGCGTCACAGACATCCGCCAGAACGATTCGCCGATTCCCGCGGACGGCGTCGTCCTCTCGGTGCACGGCACGGTGGCCGATGAGCTCGCCGGCGTGCAGGTCGGTGACCCCGTATCCATCGAGGAGAATCTCGGCGGCGGCTGGCAGGGGATGGACTTCATCATCGGCTGCGGCCCGCGCCTCGTCGCGAACGGCCGCGTCAATGTGACGGTCGATGAGGAGGACTTCCCGGCTGATATCCGCATTGGCCGCGCGCCGCGCAGCGCTGTCGGCATCACGAAGGACGGCCGCTATCTCTTAGCTGTCGTCGACGGCCGCCAGTCGCACAGCGTCGGCCTGACGCTGACGGACTGGGCGCGGCTGCTCGTGAAGTTCGGCGCGCAGGATGCGCTGAACCTCGACGGCGGCGGCTCGTCCGATCTCGTCGTGAACGGCGAGGTCCAGAACTCTCCGTCGGACGGCCAGGAGCGCCTCGTCGGCGACGCCCTGGTCCTCGTCGCGAAGTGAGACATTGGCAGCAGCCCACATTTCGCAATCGGGAATGCACAGGGCTGGACGAGTATGCTATAATGGAAACTAACAGTATTTTTCCCATTTTATTTGATTCTTGATTTTGCGTTTACGAGGTGAGTACGTTTGCATAGATTCATGAAGAAGGTCATCGCGACGGGCATCGCTGCGATGTGCTTCGCAACGGCTGCTGTGCCAGCCCACGCGATGGACCCGATCTTGCCGTTCCGGGATGTCAAGGGTGGCATGACGGGCACGGCCTATACCGTAGTGGACAGCTCGGGCGAGATCCGCAGCTTCGATGTGGACATCGTGGGCAATATGGACAATGGCAAGGGGTCGTCCCGCATGATCATGGCACGCGCACGCGGCCCCGTGATTGAGCAGACGGGAGGCATCCTGCAGGGCATGAGCGGCAGCCCCGTCTACGTCAACGGCCGCCTCGTCGGCGCCGTGGCGGCCGGCATCAAGGAGATGACGCCATACACGTTCTTCATCACGCCGATCGAGGACATGATGAAGCTCTGGACGATGCCGGACACGAAGAACAAGACGCGCCTCAAGACGGTCAACATGCACAAGGTCGTCGAGGAGCGCAAGAAGCAGGCGGCCAAGGAGAAGGAAGAGGAGAACAAGAAGGCCGAGACAAGCGGCAATGCCATCCTCAACCGCATCATGGACGTCATCCACGAGGCTGAGGACACGGCCCGGGAGACGAAGGCCAAGCAAGAGGCAGACGAGAAGGAACAGGCTGAAAAGGAGAAGGCTGAGGCTGCTGCTGCCAAGGCGGCGGATAAAGCGGCCGCCAAGGATGCGGCCAAAGCCAAGGAGGCAGCGGATGCGCCTGCCGAGGATGCCGCGACTGCTGAAGATAAGGCAGCAGTTGACGAGGCGGCCAAAGCGTCCACTCCGGTCAAGGACGCCGCGGCCGCGAAAACGGCTGCAGCAACTGAGGATAAGGCTCAGGCTAAGGATGAGAAAGCCCTGACGAAGCAGCCCAAGGCCGTCATGTACCTCTCGGGCTTCAGCCAGCCGGGCATCGACTTCCTGCAGAAGAATGTGCCGGTCGGTCGTGATGTGACCTTCATGCCGATGGGTGTCCGCACGGAAGGCGAGGGCAATACGCTCTACAACGCGAGCCTCAAGCCGGGCAGTGCCGTCGGCGTCGCCATCGTCTACGGCGATTTCGCCGTCGGCGCGACGGGCACGGTCACGGCTGTGGACGGCAAGAAGATCCTCGGCTTCGGCCATCCGTTCCTGCATCGCGGCAACGTCAACTACTTCATGACGGACGCGACGGTCGTCGGCACGATCAGCGGCCAGAGCAATGGCATGAAGATCGCGAATATCGGCAACATCATCGGCCGCATCAGCCAGGACCGCGAGACGGGCATCGCGGGCACGATCGGCGACTTCCCGACAGTCGTGCCGGTCAAGGTCCGCATCAAGGATACGACGCTCGGCCGCACGGATGATTACGGTGCGCGCATCGCCTACGACGAGGACTTCTTGCCGGAGCTCTCGGGCGGCATCGCCTATGCGGCGATGACGAAGACGTCGGACACGCTGGCCGGCAGCACGGCCAATGTCCACTTCACCATCCGCACGAATGCGGCAGAAGGCGGCAAGTTCGAGCGCAGCAACATGTTCTACAACACGGCCGACGTCGGCCAGATTGCGGTCGGTGAGCTCATGCAGGCCATGAGCATCGTCTGCTCGAATACGGAACAGGAGTCGGACATCGTCGATGTCCAGGTCGATGTGCAGATGGAGAACGGCCGCAAGACGGCGACGCTTGTCTCGGCTGTGCCCGACAAGGCGACGGTCAAGCCGGGCGACCTCGTCAAGTTCACGACGACAATCAAGCCGTATCGCCGCGACAAGGAGACACTGCTCATCCCGTACCGCGTGCCCGTGACGGCACCTGAGGGGCCGCTGACGCTCGACATCCGCGGCGGCGGTGTCGCGCCGATCGCGCAGCTCAAGCTCCTGCAGCAGACGGGCCTCGACCTCATCGCGCAGGAAGACAAGACGGCGACGACGAAGGACAAGCTCCAGGGCCTCAAGCGCACGGGCCGCAATAACGAGATCATCATCGCGCCTGGCGCACAGGCCCAGGTGATGATGCCAGCGCAGCAGCGCAAGGCCGCACGCGAGGCGGCCAAGGCGGCCCGCGAGGCCGCGCAGCAGCGCAAGTTCTCGTTCTCGCTGAACAAACCGAAGAACGAGAATGCAGGTGAGACGAAATTCACGACGAACTATATCATCGACAATGTCATCCATAGCACCCTGCAGGTCGAGAGAAAGTGACCGCCCCCTATTGTCAGCAGGTGAATATGATGATACACTGGAAAATGATGCTTTAAGCACAGCGGGCGAAATGGCTGTGCTGCTATAGGAGGAAAAAGGACTTAAATGGAAAAGTTGGTTATACATGGCGGACGCCGGCTGGAGGGCCGTGTCAAGATCAGCGGGGCGAAGAATGCGGTACTGCCGATTATCGCGGCAACTCTTCTCGGACAGGATTCGCCGAGCATTCTCGACGAAGTGCCGGCGCTTGAAGATGTGCATACGATCACGGAGGTACTGCAGGAACTTGGCGTCAAGGCAGAGTTCCGCAAGGAGACGCATCAGCTGTTTGTCGACAGCACGGTCATCGGCAGCTGCGAGGCGCCGTACGATCTCGTGCGCAAGATGCGCGCCTCCTTCCTGATCATGGGACCGCTGCTCGCTCGCTGCGGACAGGCCAAGATTTCCCTGCCGGGCGGCTGTGCCATCGGCACGCGTCCCATCGACCTCCACCTCAAGGGCTTCGAGGCTCTCGGCGCAGAGATCCGCGTCGGCCACGGCTTCATCGAGGCAGCTGCTCCGGAAGGCCTCAAGGGCGCGAAGATCTACCTCGACTTCCCGAGCGTCGGCGCGACGGAGAATATCATCATGGCGGCTTCCATGGCCGAGGGGCAGACGGTTCTCGAGAATCCGGCCCAGGAGCCGGAGATCGTGGACCTCGCGAATTACCTCAACGTCATGGGCGCGAAGATCCGCGGCGCCGGCACGAATGTCATCAAAATCGACGGCGTGCCGAAGCTCACGGGCCGCGACTACACGATCATCCCGGACCGCATCGAGGCGGGTACCTACATGGTGGCTGCTGCGATGACGCGCGGCGATGTCTACATCGAGAACGCAATCAGCGAGCACCTCAAGCCGGTCATTGCCAAGCTCAAGGAAGCCGGCGTGACGATCGAGGAGGATGTCAACGGCATCCGCGTGACGTGCGACCGCCGCACGAAGTCGGTCGACATCAAGACGATGCCGTATCCGGGCTTCCCGACGGACATGCAGGCCCAGTTCATGGCGATGATGGCCATCTCGGAGGGCACGGGCGTCGTCACGGAGACGGTCTTCGAGAATCGCTTCATGCACGTCGATGAGCTCAAGCGCATGGGCGCGAAGATCAAGATCGACGGCCGCACCTCGATCGTCGAGGGCGTAGAGAAGCTCTACGGCTGCCAGGTCAAGGCAACGGACCTGCGCGCCGGCGCAGCGATGGTCCTCGCGGGCCTCGTCGCGGAGGGTGAGACGCAGGTCGGCTACATCCACCACATCGACCGCGGCTACGACAATCTCGTCGAGAAGCTCGTCGGCCTCGGCGCGGACATCTGCCGCGTCGACCAGTAATCAAACAAGCAAGAGGCTGTTGACAAACGACAGCCCTTTTCTTTTATCTTGGATTCATAGGAGATTTATCATGAGCATCATCGAAACGCCGCTGCAGCTGCAGCACCTTGCCCTGAAGAACCGGATCATCCGCTCGGCTGTGCACAGTTTCCTCGCCGGGGAAGACGGCTACATGACGGCGGCCGAATACAACATGTATGAGGTACTGGCGAAGAACGGCATCGGCACGATCATCACGGGCCACTGCTGCGTAGACCCGCTGGGCCGCGCCAATCCGGAACAGGTCAACATCTACGAGGACTGCTTTACGGACCAGTTCCGCAAGGCTGTCGCGATTGCCCATGCGCACGATGTGCGCTTCATCCCGCAGATCAACCACGCTGGCCCGCGTGCCATCGACAACGAGGACCTCGTCGACGTCGTCGCGCGCCCGCTCAAGAAGGGCCGCCATGCGCGCGCGCTGACGGTGGAGGAGATCCACCACATCGAGCAGTGCTTCATTGAAGCGGCAAAGCGCCTGCAGCAATCTGGCTGCGACGGCGTCCAACTCCATGCGGCCCACTCGTACCTGCTCTCGCGCTTCCTCGACCCGACGTTCAACCAGCGCGAGGACGCATACGGCGGCACCATCGAGAACCGCTTCCGCATGACGGAGGAGATCATCCGCGGCATCCAAGAGGCCTGTGGTGAGGACTTCCCGGTGCTGCTCAAGGTCAATGTCGACACGAAGGCGGAGGATGCCGAGGGCTATCACCGCGACATGGTCTGGCTGCTGCAGCGCGCGAAGGCACTCGGCGTCGAGCTCGTCGAGTTCTCGGGCGTTGACTTCATCAATCAGCCGAAGACGGCGACGCTCTACTACCTGCCGCAGATCAAGCGCCTGCACGAAGAGGTGCCCGACATGCCGCTGAGCCTCGTCGGCGGCGTGCGCTCGCTCGCGGACATGGAGACGGTCATCGAGGCGGGCATCGCGTGCGTCTCGCTCGGCCGCGCTTTGATTGCCGAGCCGGATTTCGTCACGAAGGAGCTTTCTGGCGGCGAGAAGTCCATCTGCCTCTCGTGCAGCCGTTGCTTCGTGCTGCCGCACATGCACCCCGGCATCCGTTGCGTCTGGGTCTGGAAGAAGGAACACGCAAAAATGAAAACACTCTGAAAATTATTTCTTTCCTTTACAAGTTGACAACTATATAATCGAGTGCTAAGATACAAACTATCCATTAAGTGTCTATCGCAACGATGCGAATGACCTTGTCGACGGCGTGTATCTTGCCTGGAGACAAACGGGTCCCGTTCGCGAACGTTGCGAACGGGATTTATTGTATATTTCATTTGGGTAGGAAAGAGGGATTCATATGACAGGATTAATGCTTGTCGGTATCGCACTCGTCTGGTTCGCGTGTGCGTACTTATTTTATGGGCGCTGGCTCGCGAAGACTTGGGGCATCGACCCGAAGGCTCCGACGCCGGCTGTCCGCAAGAACGATGGCCAGGATTACTCCCCGGCCTCGCGCTTCACGGTCTTTGCACATCAGTTCTCGTCCATCACGGGCGCAGGCCCTGTGACCGGCCCAATCATCGCAGCGATGTTCGGCTGGCTGCCGGCCTTCCTCTGGATCCTGATCGGCGGCGCGTTCTTCGGCGCAGTCCAGGATTTCACGGCGCTCTACGCATCGGTCAAGAATGAAGGCAAGTCGATGGGCCTGCTGATTGAGCAGTATGTCGGCCGCACGGGACGCCGCCTGTTCCTGCTATTCAGCTGGCTCTTCACGCTGCTCGTCATCGCAGCCTTTGCCGATATCATCGCGAAGACGTTCAACGGCTTCGGCGCCAACGGCACGCTCAACACGCCGGGCGCACAGGCCGCTACGATTTCCATGCTCTACATCGTCGTCGCCATGGGCTTCGGCATCTTCATCAGCAAGGTCAAGCCGTCCGGCGTCCTGAAGTTCATCGTTGCCGTCGTGCTCGTCATCGCGATGTTCGCGGTCGGCATGAACTTCCCGCTCTACTTCGATGTGCCGACGTGGCGCTACATCGTCTTCGGCTACTGCTTCATTGCAGCCGTCCTGCCGATGTGGCTGCTCATGGAGCCGCGCGATTACCTGAGCTCCTTCCTGCTCCTCGGCATGGTCGCGGGCGGCGTCATCGGCGTCCTCGCTGCCAACCCGTCCATCAACATGCCGGCCTTCGTCGGTTTTGAAGTCAATGGCAAGCCGCTGTTCCCGATCCTCTTCATCACGATCGCCTGCGGCGCTGTCTCCGGTTTCCACAGCCTCGTATCCTCCGGCACGTCCTCGAAGGCCGTCGCCAATGAGACGGATATGCTGCCAGTAGGCTATGGCGCGATGCTCTGCGAGTGCATGCTCGGCGTCGTCGCTCTGGCCATCGCCTGCGCTGCTGCCTCGAATGGTGTCATGGCACAGGGCACGCCGTTCCAGATCTTTGCCGTCGGCATCAGCACGTTCTTCACGAATATCTTCGGCCTGCCGGCCGGCTTCTCCGCCTGCTTCATCACGATGTGCGTATCAGCACTCGGCATGACGACGATTGACTCCGTCGCCCGCATCGGCCGCATGTCCTTCCAGGAGATGATCAAGCCGAGCGATGGCGTCGAGGCAAGCGGTGCGCAGAAGTTCTTCATGGACAAGTACGTCTCCACGATTCTCACGCTCATCTTCGCCTATGGCCTCTGCCTCGCTGGCTACATGAATATCTGGCCGCTGTTCGGCGCAGCCAACCAGCTGCTCTCCGCACTCGTCCTGATCTCGCTTGCCGTCTTCCTCAAGATGACGAACCGCAAGGGCTGGATGCTCTACGTGCCGATGGTATTCATGTTCATCGTCACGATGACGGCGCTCGTCATGAGCGTTTACGGCGGTATCATGAAGCTCATGGCCGGCAAGTTCCTCATCGGCGTCGACGGCCTGCAGCTCGTGCTCGCCATCGCCCTGATGACGCTCGCGTGCCTCGTCGTTAAGCACTGCGGCAAGGAGCTCCTCGACAAAGGTCAGGCTGCTCTTGGCAAATGATCGCGTTCGTTTGAACTGACTGTAATTCGATAACCCTGAGTCATAGAAAGCCCCGGTCCCGGATGATTTTCATCCAGGGCCGGGGCTTTTTGCATGTGCGCTTCTTATCTGTTGGCAAGTTTGTAGATGGCGAGGACATCCTTGCGATTGAGCGGGTGGAAGGTGCCGAGCTTCTTCGTGTCACCGGCCGTGGCGAGGTCGGCGAGGCTGTAGAGCTCGTTGTCGTTGAGCTTGGTGCCGAGGAGTTCCGGCAGGCTCACGGGCATGCCGAGGCTCTTGAAGTAGGCGACCATCTTCTCGATGCCCTGGCGGGCGCGCTCTTCCTCTGTGCCCGCGCTTGTCTCGATGCCGAAGATGCGCTCGGCGAACTGCGCAAAGCGGGCCGTGTCATCCTGGTAGACGTACTGGGCCCAGGAGTCCCAGAGCGATGTCAGCGAGGCGCCGTGCGTTGCGTCGAAGCGGGCGCTGAGCTCGTGGCCGAGTTTGTGGACGGAGAAGTCCTTGCCGCGGCCGAGCTCCGTGAAGTCGGAGTGGGAGACGCTGCCGCACCACATGATCTCGCTCATGGCATCGTAGTCCTCGCGGTCCTTGACGGCTGCCTTTGAGGCGTCCATGACGGTCTTGATGAGGTCTTCCGCCACGCGGTCGGTGAAGACATTGGCTTCCTTGACCTTGGTGAAGTAGCGCTCGAGCGTGTGCATGATGATGTCGGAGACGCCGCAGACGAGCTGCTTCTCGGGGACGGTGAAGGTCAGTTCCGGGTTCATGAAGGCGAGGACTGGGCGGTTGAGCGGCGTGTTCAGGCCGACCTTGCGCATCGTGTCCTCGTTCGTCAGCACGGCGGAGTCGCTCGTCTCACTGCCGGCCGCTGCGAGCGTCAGCACGGAGCCGACGGGCATGGTCTTCTCGAGCTTGGCGCGGCCACTCCAGAAATCCCAGATATCCGTGCCCGGGTTGGCCACGCCGTGCGCGATGGCCTTGGCCGAGTCGATGACGCTGCCGCCGCCGACAGCGAGGATGAAGTTTGCCTTGAAGGCGAGCGCCTCGCGGATGCCCTCGCGCACGAGCGCGACGCGCGGATTCGGCTGGACGCCGCCGAGGACCTGGAAGGCGAGGCCAGCGGACGTCAGCTGGCACTCGATGCGCGAGAGCAGGCCGCTCCTGACGACGCTGCCGCCACCGTAGACGATGTAGACGCGGCTCACGCCGTACGCGCGCAGCTTCTCGGCCACGCGGTCCTCGGCATGGCGGCCGAAGATGATCTCGGTCGGCATCTTGAATTCAAAACTCTGCATAAGAAAACCCCCTGTATATGTCTTGCATGGATTGTGCTCATGTATACCTCTATTATTGGCGACGGGCAGAGGAAAATCCTGCCGCCCGCCGAAAAGAAGGGGAAATGTCTCCTGGCGGCGAACTATCCAATAGAGGATGTGATAGGAGAGGGATTTTACTCGGTTCTATGCACATTTGTCTTGTATACACCCATAAATTTACAATAAAGCTGGATTTTTAGGCAACTATCTGCTATGATGTAAAAGTATATGGCGAAAGAAACATAGTTACTATGCATTATTCACATATAAGATGTGATATCTTCAGGAGGGAATATCATGAAGTCAGAGATCACCATCAAGACGGTGCGCTGTAAGGGCTGTGGCATCTGTGCGGCGTTCTGCCCCAAGTCCGTGCTGGCGGTCAGCGAGCTCGGCAAGATACAGGTCGTCAACAAGGAGGCGTGCATCGGCTGCGGCCAGTGTGAGCTGCGCTGCCCCGATTATGCGATTTTTGTGGATAGAGTCAAGGAGGCAGCACAATGAGCAAAGCGAGATTGATGCAGGGCAATGAGGCCTGCGCAGAAGGTGCAATCGCAGCTGGCGTCAACTTCTTCGCCGGCTACCCGATCACGCCGTCCACGGAGATCGCGGAGACGATGGCGCGCCTGCTGCCGAAGCACGGCGGCAAGTTCGTCCAGATGGAAGATGAGATCGCGAGCATGGGCGCCATCCTCGGCGCGTCGCTGGCGGGCAGCAAGGTCATGGATGCGACGAGCGGCCCGGGCTTTTCCCTCAAGCAGGAGCTCATCGGCTATGCTGCCTGCGCGGAGATCCCGTGCGTGCTCGTCGATGTGCAGCGCGTCGGCCCGTCGACGGGCCAGCCGACCTCGCCGTCGCAGGGTGATGTCATGCAGGCGCGCTGGGGCACGCACGGCGACCATCCTATCATCGCGCTCGCGCCGTGGAGCGTGCGCGAGACGTACGATGCGACGGTCATGGCCGTCAATTACGCGGAGCGCTTCCGCACGCCTGTCATCCTGCTCATGGACGAGGTCATCGGCCATCTGCGCGAGAAGGTCGAGCTGCCGGAGCATGTAGAGGTCTATCCGCGCCGCAAGCCGAAGAAGTCGCGTGCGGAGGGTTATGAGCCGTTTGCGCCGGACGAGGATCTCGTGCCGAATGTTGCAGACTTCGGCCAGGGCTACCGCATCCACGTGACGGGCCTCATTCACGATGATACGGGCTTCCCGTCCGGCAGTCCAGAGGTCACGGAGGCGTCCATTCGCCGCCTGCACGAGAAGATCGCGCGCGCCGGCGAGGAGATCATCCACACGGAGTCGTACTTCATGGACGATGCCGAGTATGCCGTCGTCTCGTTCGGCGGCTCGGCGCGCACGGCCTATGAGGCGGTGCGCATGGAGCGCGAGAAGGGCCGCAAGGTCGGCATGCTGCGCCTCATGACCATCTGGCCGTTTGCCGACAAGGCCATCGAGGCGCTCTCGGCCAAGGTCAAGGGCATTCTTGTGGCAGAGCTCAACTACGGGCAGATTGTCCACGAAGTGCGCCGCGCTGCGCACAGTGACTGCAAGGTCACGCTCTGCGGCAAGTACGACATGAAATCATTTGAACCGGCGGACATCACCTCCGCCATCGAGAATATGATTGCAGGAGGTAATGCGTGATGGAACGGAGTTTTGAACAATATTTCCGCCAGAATCATCTGCCGCATCTCTGGTGTCCCGGCTGCGGCAACGGCATCGCGATGAAGGCCATCGTCCAGGCGGTCGAGAAGAAGGGCTGGTCGCAGGACAACACGGTCATCGTCTCGGGCATCGGCTGCTCGTCGCGCGCCTCGGGCTACATGGACTTTGACACATTGCACACGGCGCATGGCCGCGCCATCCCGTTCGCGACGGGCATCAAGCTCGCCAATCCGGACCTCAACGTCATCGTCATCACGGGCGACGGCGACTGCACGGCCATTGGCGGCAATCACTTCATCCACGGCTGCCGCCGCAATGTGGACCTCACGGTCATCATGTTCAACAATAACATCTACGGCATGACGGGCGGCCAGGCTTCGCCGACGACGCCTGTCGGCGCCAAGGCGACGACGGCTCCGTACGGCTCGGTCGACCGCACCTTCGATGCCTGCAAGCTTGCGGAGGCGGCCGGCGCGACGTATGTCGCGCGCTCGACGGCCTTCCACGTCCAGCACATGACGAACATGATCGCCGATGGCCTTGACAACAAGGGCTTCTCGTTTATTGAGGCGATGGTCCAGTGCCCGACGGCCTTCGGCCGCAAGAACCGCATGGGCAGCCCGGCTGACATGCTCAAGTGGATGCGCGACCACGCTGTCATGAAGGCGGCCTGGGACAAGCTGCCAGAGGAGAAGCGCGAGGACAAGTTCCCGATTGGCTGCCTCTACAGCTCGCAGGCCATCGACTACGATGCCGCATACGATCAGGTCATCGAACGCGCAGGGGGTGCTGACAAATGAGAAAACAGCTTAGATTATCCGGTTCGGGCGGACAGGGCGTCATCACGGCGGCCATCATCCTGGCGGCTGCGGCAGTTGACGAGGGCAAGGAAGCCGTCCAGTCGCAGTCATACGGCCCGGAGGCGCGCGGCGGCGCGTCGAAATCCGAGGTCATCATCGACGATGCGCCCATCTACCATCCGCACGTACTCGTGCCGGACCTCGTGCTGGCCATGACGCAGAAAGCGGCCGACAAGTACTGGAAGGACCTCAATCCCGCGGGGCTCCTGGTCCTCGATGAGCAGCTCGTTCCGAATGTGCCCGACTTCCCGCACGTCGTGCGCATCCCCATCACGAAGCTTGCCATCGAGAAAGTCGGCAAGCCGCTCTTTGCAAACATCGTCGCCCTCGGTGCCCTCGTGCGCCTCACGGGCATCGTCTCCTTCGACGCCATCAAGAAAGCCGTCGCCAACCGCGTCCCGCCGCACACCATCGACGCCAACATGAAAGCCCTCGAACTCGGCTGGGAAGCCGCAGCTGCCAGGGCTTGACCTTGATATCGCTTATCATAGAAAAAGGCCAGGACCTCTTTTTGGGTCCTGGCCTTTTTGCTGGTAAAAGTGCAGTCGTTCAGATGAACATATGGCGCATGCAGAGCACGAGGAAGCAGACGACGGCTAGGCCGAAGCTGAAGATCTCGACGCAGCGCACGGGGTAGGCGAAGTGGAGCGGGATGTCGATGACGCGCGGGATGTTGCTGGCGAGCAGGGAGATGGCGATGGAGACGTAGAGCAGGATGTTCGTCAGCGGTGCGACGTGCACTTCGGAGAAGGCGCGCAGCAGCAGGTAGAGGGCGAAGGCGATGAAGAAGTAGGCGATTTTATCGGCATAGTGAAAGTTCATATGGACACATCCTTTGGGTGCCGGGGTAGGTAGAGAGGCTTAAACACCTTGTTAGTTCTGCATGGCGGTGGCAAAATCCTGCCGCTGTGGCAACATATCGCTTTTTGCTCTGGCAGACTTTCTCAGCAGCCGCGCTGGCCGCGGTAGCGATGCCAGATGGCGGAGCTCAGGCAGAGCAGCAGTGCGCCGGAGAAGGCGAAGACACAGTGGATGCCGAGGTATGTCGCAATGAGGCCGCCGAGCAGGGGGCCAGCCATGGAGCCTACCTGCTGTGCGGCAAACAGCATGCCGAAGATGCGCCCCTTGTAGGACGGCGGGGTGTTGCTGGCGAGTACGGCGTTGATGGATGGATGGATGCCGCAGAAGAAGAGGCCGCCGACGAACTGCATGACGGCGAACGGCAGGAGGGTGTCGGGGATGCCCTGGATGATCATGGAGAGGCCGGCGCCCGCCATGCCGAGGCACATGGCGCGGAAGAAGCCGCGCCGCTGTCCGAAGGTTCCCCAGAATGGCGCGGCCATGGCGCCCGCGATACCGCCGAGCGAGAAGACGAGGCCTGCGACGAAGACGATGTTCGGCATGGGGCCTGCGAGCTTGGCGACGTACGTCGTGAGGACCGGCTGCAGGATCAGGATGACCATCTGCACGAGCGTGCCGCAGAGCAGCATGTTGCGCAGCAGCGGCGTGCGCCAGGGCGAGACATCCTCTTCGGGTGCCGTTTCCTGATCAGTTGCCTTCTTGGCAGTGGGCGGCTCCTTGATGATGAAGGTGAAGATCAGGAAGTTCATGAAGAGCGCGGCGGCGGCGAGGAAAAAGGAGTAGCGCATGCCGACAGCCTCGGCAAGGACGCCGCCGAGCAGCGGCCCAACGACGCCGCCTGCCGTCAGAGTGCCCTGCATGACGCCGAGGCAGAAGCCGAGCTTTTTCGGCGGCGCGTAGAGCGTCATGATGGCGAGATCCATCGGCCAGAGGCCTGAGGCGAAGCCCTGGAAGAGGCGCATGAGCGTGAGCTGCCCCGGCGTCTCGACGATGCCGCCGAGGAAGTAACTGATGGAGAGCAGGAAACTCGCGCGCATGGCCATGATGCGCTTGCCCTTCGTGTCAGCCATGCGCCCCCAGATTGGTGCCATGATGGCGGAGACGAGGAATGAGGCGGAGAAGACGATGCCGGACCAGATGTTGACATCGGTCTCCGAAACGCCGAGTTCCATCGTCAGGTACATTGGCAGGAACGGGATGAGCATGGTGTAACTTGAGGACATGAAGAGGATATTGCACGTGAGAATCGCAAGGACGAGCTTCCAGTTCAAGAAAAGACCTTCTTTCTTCTATCAGGAAAATAACATCTTTCTATTTTATCATGGAGAAAGAAATAAGCAAAGACATTCTGCTGACTTGCATTTTTGGGCCGATGTGGGGATAATAAGACTAGGTTACTTCCATATATGAAGGAGGCGCTACTATGTCAGTAAAACTTTTTGTGACAGATCTTGATGGGACGCTGCTGCCGAGCGGCAAGGATGTCCCGCGTGAAAATATAGAAGCCGTGCAGAAGGCCGTGCGCGCCGGCGTCATCGTGACGATCGCGACGGGGCGCATGTACCGGGCGGCTCTGCCTGTGGCGGAGGCGCTCGGCGTCGATGTGCCGATCATCACCTACAACGGCGCGCTCATAAAGTCGACGAAGGGCAAGGTCTACCACACGAGCTACCTGAAGCCGGAGGTCATCGAGCAGGTCGTGGATTTCTGCCAAGAGCAGGGCTGGTACTTGCAGTCGTACAGCCGCGATGAGCTCTGGGTGCCGGTGCACGATGAACACGCGCAGCGCTATGAACAGGAGCAGAAGGTCGAGGGACACATCGTCGGCTGGGACGGCCTGCGCGAACACACGCAGGAGGTCTGCAAGCTGCTGACCATTTCAGAGGACGGCCAGGAGACGGAGCGCCGTCTCGCCATCCTCAATGAGCGCTTTGGCGCGGATATCGTTGCAATGCAGTCGAACGCCCGCTACGGCGAGATCGTCAATCACGGCGTCTCGAAAGCAGAGGGCCTGCGCCGGCTTGCCGAGAGGCTCGGCATTGCTGTCGCGGATACGATGGCCATCGGCGATTCGTACAACGACCTGCCGATGCTCAAGGCTGCGGGGCACAGCGTGGCGATGGGCAATGCCGTGCCGGAGGTCAAGGCGGTCTGCGACTATGAGACGGGTCGCTGCGAAGAATTCGGCTTCGCCAAGGCCATCTATGATCTGGTACTCGGAGGTGGGACAGATGAGTGAAATGGTAAAAACGGAACAGGCAAAGGAAGAGGGTTTCCGTCTCGTCATCGTGACGGGCATGTCGGGCGGCGGCAAGACGCAGGCGAGCCGCTACCTCGAGGATCTCGGCTACTTCTGCGTGGACAACCTGCCGCCGGTATTCATCCCGAAGTTTGTCGAGCTCTGCAAGCATTCCGGCGGCCATGTCCGCAAGGTCGTGCTCGTCGTCGACACGCGCAGCCGCGAGTTCTTTGACACGTTTGTCCATACGCTCAACGACATGGACAAGGACGATGTGCCCTATGAGATGCTCTTTATGGATGCATCCGACCCGGCCATCATCCGCCGCTACAAGGAGACGCGCCGCCGCCATCCGATGGCGCCGACCTCGCGCATCTCCGAAGGCATCGCGAAGGAGCGCGAGCGCCTGGCACCCGTGCGCGCGAAGGCGACGTACATCATCGACACGTCGGAACTGCGCAAGGTCGACCTGCGCGACAAGATCCACCGGCTGTTCGGCACGTCGGGCGGCGAGCAGATGAGCATCAACGTGCTGTCGTTCGGCTTCAAGTTCGGCATGCCGCTCGATGCGGACATGGTGTTCGACGTGCGCTTCCTGCCGAACCCCTTCTACATCGAATCGATGCGCCACAAGAGCGGCGCTGTGCCGGAGGTCGCGGAGTACATCGCGAAATGGCCGGTGACAAAGGAGTTTACGCGCCTGCTCGATGAGATGATCGATTTCCTCGTGCCGCAGTACATCAAAGAGGGCAAGAGCCAGTTCGTCATCGCAGTCGGCTGCACGGGCGGCATGCACCGCAGTGTCTACATTGCCAAGCACATCTTCGATCGCCTGACGGCGCAGGGTTACTCGACGCGCCTCGAGCACCGCGACCTCATGAAGAACGATGTGCGTGAGCATGTACGTGAGGAGTGTTGAGCATGCATCTTCTGAAATGGCTCTATCCGGGCATGAAATTCAAGCGATGGCTGCTGCTCTTCTCGGTCGGCGTCATGCTCGTCAGCCTCGGACTCGCCCTGGTCTTCAACTACAAGTACCTCGACTTGATCGAGGAGGCGATTTTCCGCGCGGTCTACTTCTGGAAGGGCAGCTACAACTACATGTTCACGACGCTCGTGGGCATCGCCGTCGTTGTCGTGGGCATCGGCCTCATGCTCATCGCGACGCGCTTCGTCATCCGCTCGGTCATCATGGTGCTGTTGCCGGATAATTCCGAGCGCCTCGTCGACATCATCTACGAGAAGCGCCGGCTCGGCAAGGGGCCGAACATCGCCGTCATCGGCGGTGGCCACGGCCTCTCCGTGCTCCTGCGCGGCATCAAGGCGGCGACGTCGAATGTCTCGGCTGTCGTGACGGTCGCCGATGACGGTGGCTCGTCGGGCAGGCTGCGCGAAGACCTCGGCATAATCCCGCCGGGCGACCTGCGCAACTGTCTCGTCGCGCTGGCCGACACGGAGCCGCTGATGGAAAAGCTCTTCCAGTACCGCTTCAAGGGCAAGAGCGAGCTCGCCGGCCATTCTTTCGGCAATCTCTTCATTGCGGCGATGACAGAGGTCACGGGCGATGTCGAGACGGCCCTGCGCGAGTCGTCGAAGGTCCTGGCCGTCAAGGGCGAGGTCCTGCCAGCCTCAAAGGAGCATGTGCGCCTCGACGCCATCATGGACGACGGCTCTGTCGTCGAGGGCGAGTCGCACATCCCGGAGGTCCACAAGCACATCCGCCGCGTCAAGCTCTTCCCGCCGCATGTACAGCCAGTGCAGGCGGCACTCGATGCGCTGATGCATGCCGATGCCATCATCCTCGGCCCGGGCAGCCTCTATACGAGCATCATGCCAAATCTGCTCGTCGACGGCGTGGCGGAGACGCTGCGCAAGAGCAAGGCTGTCAAGATCTACATCTGCAATGTCATGACGCAGCCCGGCGAGACGGACGGCTATACGGCCTCAATGCACGCGAAGGCCATCCTCGACCACGGCGGGCAGGGTGTCATCGACTACATGCTCGTCAACAACGCGCCCATCTCGAAGGAGATGCAGGCGTATTACGCCAAGGAAGGCGCTTATCCGGTCGAAGTCGACGAGGAGGCCATCAACGCGCTCGGCATCGGCTTCCTCAAGGCGGACATCATCAATGAGTCGGATGTCATTCGCCATGATCCGCAGAAGCTCTGCCGCAATGTCATGAAGATGGTCGACGGCCTGCGCCCCGGCAATGGCAGCGACCACTATATGCGAAGCAGACATAATTGAGAGATATCCGAATTAGTGGAATCAATAGATAGGAGGTATGATCTTGCCGTCGTTTTCAACGGAGGTCAAGAATGAGCTGGCCAGGCTGACGTATGAGGATTCTTGCTGCCGAACGGCAGAGCTCGCAGCGCTCCTGCGCATGGGGGCGACCATCACGTTCGGCATGCACCATACCTTTGGCCTCAATTTCACGACAGAGAACGCGGCCGTGGCCCGCAAGGTCCTGCAGCTCCTCAAGAGCGAGGGCGGCAGCATCCGCACGGAGATCACGGTCAGCCGCAACCGCAGGCTCAAGAAGAACAACAGCTACAGCGTCCGCGTCATGCCGGCGCCGCCTGTCGCGACACTCCTCGAGCATCTCGGCTTCCTTCACGATGCGAGCCTCAACATGGATTCCGACATGGGCATCCTGCGGAAAACGTGCTGCCGCGCAGCCTATCTGCGCGGCGCCTTTTTGGGCGGGGGCAGTGTCAACCGCCCGGAGGCCAGCTATCATCTGGAGCTCGTCACGGGCAGTTACGGCCTCGGCAATCTGCTCTACACGCTGATGAAGCGCATGGATTTTCCCGTCGGCTTCACGGACCGCAAGGACTCCTACATCGTCTACCTCAAGGAGGGCGATGCGATCATCGACTTCCTGGCCATGCTGCATGCCGACAAGGCGGTGGAAGAGTTTGAGATCGCGCGCAACATCAAGGAAGTCCGCTCACAGGTCAACCGCCTCGTCAACTGTGAGACGGCGAATCTGCAGAAGGCCGTGGATGCGGCTGGCCGCCAACTCCACGACATTGAAGTGCTGCAGCGGCAGGAGGGCGGCCTCGCCGCTCTGCCGGAACGATTGCGCGAGACGGCCGAGGCGCGTCTTGAAGAGCCTGGTGTGAGCATTGTGGAACTCGGGGAGATGCTCGGCGTCAGCAAGTCGGGGGTCAATCACCGCTTGCGCAAACTTCATGCATTGGCCGCCGCAGCAGAAAAAGCAGAAGAAAAGGAAGGAGATTGTACGATTTGAGTCGCTTGAAAAAATGGTTACTGGGTCTCGTGTTCCTGCTCCTGGCTGTCGTCCTCTGGCTGGTGTTCTCGCCGGCACCGGATGGCATCCCGGTCCTCGAGTACCACGAAGTCGCGGAATCTGTCGATGAAGATGCCTATGCCTACAATGTGCCTCCCGAGGACTTCCGGCAGCAGCTCGACTATCTCCAGCAGCAGGGTTACACGACCATCTCGATGCTCGACTTCATGAAGGCGAAGCGCGGCAAGATGGAACTGCCGGCAAAGCCCATCATCCTGACGTTTGATGACGGCTATGAGGACAATTACACGGAGATGCTGCCCATCCTCGAGGAATACGGCATGAAGGCGACGGTCTACGTCATCACGAATCAGATCGGTCAGCCTGGCTACCTCACGTGGGATCAGCTGCGCGCGATGCAGGTGCGCGGCATCGAGATCGGCAGCCATACGGCCAACCACGATCCGCTGACCTCGATGGACGCAGCAAGGCGGCTCGATGAAGTGCATCTGTCGAAGCTCCTGCTCGAGTGGAACGGCATCCATACGGTCTACGCTTTCTCCTACCCGAACGGCGCGTACGATGAGACCCTGCCGGAGCTGCTGGAGCAGAATGGCTACCTGACAGCCGTGACGGGAGATGCCGGACTCAATACGTTTGAGACGAATCCGTACCTGATGCAGCGTGTCAACATCCCGCATCCGCGCTTCGGCCTCTTCGAATTCAAGCTTCGCCTGTTGAAGGCAGAGGTATTCACGAAGCTCCGCATCCATCAACATTTGGAGAATGAATCATGAGACATTTCCATGCAAGTCAAAGAACAAGAAAGAAGAACACGCACGTGAGACGCAAGAAGAAGATTGCCGCAGGGCTGCTGGCCTGCCTGTTGTCCGGTGTATTCTTTTCGCAGAATGCACTGGCGCGCCATAAGGAAGCCGCGCCCGCACCTGCAGAAATGCAGCAGGCGGTCAAGGCGCTGGCAACTGCTGCCGACGAGAAGGACACAAAAGACACAAAAAACGCGAAGGTGACGAAAAAAGAGAAGAAGGAGCAGGCAAAGCAGAATCCTGCCATCGGCATCCAGCAGAAGGTGGCAGAAATCCTGCGGGAACACGTCGCGCAGAATGCCGGCAAGAAGCCATTCAAGTCGCATGTCATGAAGATGTGGCCCGTCGAATCAAAGGATGAGGGCGGCACGCTGCTCTTCTCGGACAGCCCCGAGTCAGTTACCGAAGACGGCATCCTCTACCAGGATACCGTCAAGGGGGAGGCGCGCATCCTCTACTATCACCTGAACAGCAGCGACTCCGACAAGAAGGTCGCTGTCGTCCTGCAGAGCGCGGACGGCCAGCCTGCTATCGTCCGCGTGACGCGCGGCGGTGCATGCTATCCGAGCCCTGACTACCTCCACGTCGGCAAGATGACGCAGATGGCGTACTTCGAAGGGGAGGCGCACGGCGATATCTACATCGGCCGCGGCCGCCACCGCCTGTTGCAGGAGAATATGGATACGACCATCCTGCATCCCGGCGACCTCGTCTACGGCGTCTATGACTTTGCCTCCAACCGGCCGATCAAGGTGTCGGTCATCATGTACCCGGCCGATACCGACCCATACGAATTCCTCGAGCAGGCAAGGGTGCTGCCGAAGGACGAGCAGCGCCTGCGCGGCACATTCCAGGGCATGAACCGCACGCTGACTTCATCCAAGGCGTACGACCCCGCGGTGGATGGCACGGTCTACTTCCCACTGGCTGACGACATCCATGACCGCTATCGCACGGGCATCGATGCGACAGACGGCAGCACCGTCACGAACTACGGCAATTACGGTGTGCTCTACAAACTCCAGATCCCCGTCGTGAAGGGCAGCGCTGTCCAGTACTACCTGAGCCCGCTCGGCGGCATTTACGCTGGCGCCATGACGGTGGCGCAGGATGCGGTAAGGCGCCGCATGATCGAGACGCCGTATGAACGGCCGTACTTTGGCGATGCGACACCGCCGGAGTCGGATGCCACCCAGAAGGCACGCGAAGAGGGGCTGGCCATCCTGACGGAGACGACAGAGCTCACTGACCTCGGTGTCTATGAAGGCGCCCCTGTCACCTTTGAGTTCTCGCCGCCAGGCGCATCCAATCTGCCCGTCAACATCATCATGATGCCGGCTGACTGAGCATGAAATCAGGGATTCTCGAGAGAATCCCTGATTTTTTATCTTTTTTCAAAAAGAGTGTTGACAAATGGATGGAAAACCTGTAATATATTATAAGTCGCCGCAAGACACCGGCCGATAAGCAGCGAATGCAAGAACATCGTTCCTTGAGTGGAAACGCCTTGCAGGACATGCAGAGTGGCTGTCTTTCAGACAAAAAAGAAAAATAAAAAAGTTCTTGACAGACTGAAAGAGATGCGGTACAATAAATGAGTCACTTGAAGCAAAACCTTTCAAACGAAAGCGAGCTTCGAAAGACAGAGTTGTTCTTTGAAAACTAAACAATGCAACATGAATCATTTGTGATTCAAGCCAG
>ERZ1106978.363-NODE-363-length-34713-cov-6.155491_pt1 | contig 34713 bp, 24 predicted proteins | sample MGYA00403689_ERZ1106978 | MGnify/ENA primary metagenome ERZ1106978 (study PRJEB35170, sample SAMEA104062434) | human gut metagenome | biome: human gut; feature: human-associated habitat; material: faeces | place: Denmark | collected 2012-08-02 ...
TCATCTCCTTCAGCATATACATGCTATAGTTCTATTTAAAGTCCAATGCCAGGGGTGCGGTACAGATTGGCGGGTGATTTTTATTACAAAAGACATGTTTCATAAAGATCAATTTAAAAAAAGCTGAGTATTAGTCCAATCTATTCTTTTCGTAATTATTATTTGAAAATCGATACGGAATGTATTAACAATCTTATATTACAATAAGAACGTTTCATTTGTTTGTACTTGAATGTGCAATCGATACAGTGATAACTATGAAATGTTTCTTTAGCGACAATACGGCATCTATCCTAAAATATCTATAAACAGAGCAGGAGACAGATGAAAGCTCTTAAATTATCGTTGACTTATGAAATACTTGTTGAAATATGAAATAAAAACTTTATTATATATAAGATACTATATATAAGAAAGTAAACATCAATTTATGCAATGGTTCAAAAAGCTTAAAAGCAAATCTGAAGACTACCTCCTTGATCATCCTGCTCAGAAGAAGATGTTCAACTGGAGTTTTATTTTCTGTGTCGAAGTCGTTTCAGCGTTTTTCTATTCCATCGGTATCAAAAGCTTTGTCAATCCATCTACGGAATGTGTTGAAATATGGATGAATCAAAGCGGCAACAACGATATTACTAATGCTGATGTTCTTTCGCCAACGCATCTTATCGGCGGAGGAGCAACCGGTCTAAGTCAGGCTATCATTAAGCTTCTAAACATTTTCTTTAATGTCAATGCGGTAGGCGGAGCGAACTTCGACCTTGAAAACCTTCTTCTTTCCGTCCTTTATTTCGCTATCAACGTTCCTCTTTTCATCTTTGCTTTCAGAAAAATCAGCAAACAATTTACGATCTTTACAGCAATCAATGTCGGCCTCAGCTCTATTTTTATCCGTATCATCCCTGATACTGCCATTGCAAATCTTTGCAATCTCTACACTGATATGTTGGCAAGAGCGCTATTTGGCGGTATTGTGACTGGACTTGCGACTGGCATGGCGATGTGGGTGGGAAGCTGTACTGGCGGAACAGATATTGTGACGACGTATTTCTCGGAAAAGAAGTCGACCAGTGTCGGTAAGTTCATGATTCTCATCAATCTAAGTATTGTGTTCTTATATGTCCTCTTATCTGTCATTGCGAATAAAGTTCATCCAGAATGGAACACGCAGGATAGCAACAAAGTCATCTCTTCAGCTCTCTATACAGTCGTTTATTCCTTTGCTTCGGCAAAGGTGCTTGACTTAGTCAACAGAAAAAATAAGAAGGTCGAGATTCAGATTTTCACTTCCGTTGAGAATGTCTCTCAGATTCTGATCCGTGCTTTCCCACACTCCTGTACGATTCTCGAAGGAAAGGGAGCATATTCCGGTCAACAGAAATTTGTTCTTTATATGGTCATTTCCAAGCCGGAAGCCAAAAAGGCAATCAAGATTGTCAAGGCAGCCGATCCTCAGGCGTTTATCACTGTTCAGGATCTTTCTCAGGTCTATGGACGCTTCTACATCAAACCGATTGAATGAAATTTGAGGTTTATTTGTACAAATCAAGAATTCGATTTTAATATTTAATAACAGAATGGAGAAATTATTATTATGGCAACAAACAAAGAATTAGCAGAGCTTATCTTCCCGGATGTCAAGGAAACCGTAAAGGATCTGGACAAGAGATTCCCCAAGAGAAATCTTCCTGAGGGAGCAGAAGTCACTCGTTTTGCTCCTTCCCCGACAGGATTCCTCCACACCGGTTCTCTTTTCACCGCAATGATCGCCCATAAGTTTGCTAAACAGAGCGGTGGCATTTATTTCTTCCGCTTGGAAGACACTGACCAGAAGAGAGAAATCGCTGGAACTGGTCTTGATTTAGTCAAACAACTCAAGAACTTCGGTATTGTTGCCGATGAAGGATACTATGGCGATCATGAGGAAGGAAGCTATGGTCCTTATGTTCAGTCCAAGAGAGCAGACATCTATAAGATTGTCATCAAAGAGCTCATCAAGAAGGGCAGAGCCTATCCTTGCTTCTGCACCAAACAGGATCTTGACGATCTCCGTATGGTTCAGGAAGCCAATAAGGTCATTCCTGGATACTATGGCGAATATGCAAGATGCCGTCATCTTTCCATCGATGAGATGATTGAAAACATCAAGGCCGGAAAGCCTTATGTCATCCGCTTCAAGTCCAAGGGAAATCACCTCAATCACGTTCGTGTTCACGATGAGATCAGAGGCGATATGGACTTGACCGAGAACGATCAGGATATCGTCATCTTAAAGAGCGATGGACTTCCTACCTATCATTTCGCTCACTTAGTCGATGATCATTATATGGGAACAACCCTCGTCACCCGTGGCGAAGAATGGATTTCCTCTCTTCCGATTCATATCGAACTCTTTTCCACAATGGGATGGACTGCTCCTAAATATGCTCATCTCCCTGTCATTATGGTCAATGACAAAGAGACTGGAAACAAGAGAAAGCTCTCCAAGAGAAAAGATCCGGAAGCTGCAGTCAGCTTCTTCTTGGAACAGGGCTATCCCAAAGATGGTGTCATCAAGTATCTGATGACGATTGCCAACTCCGATTTCGAAGAGTGGCTTATGGCAAATCCGAAGGGAGATATGTCTGATTTTAAATTGACCTTCGATAAATTCTCTTTGGATGGCGCCTTATTCGATATGCCCAAGCTCAGCAACATCTCCAAGGAGGTCTTAGCCAATTTCGATAAGAAGACTTTTACCGATCAGGCTTATGAATGGGCAAAAGAATACTGTCCTGAACTGAAGGAAGATGTCGAAAAGGACAGAGATCGTTTTGAAGCCATCATCAATATCGAACGCGATCAGGAAAAGCCTAGAAAGGACTATGAGAAGTTCTCCGATGTCCTTCCTAAGATTCGTTTCTTCTATCCGGAACAGTTCGATAAGATGGTCAAAGAAAATCCGCTTCCTTTCAATGAATTCATCTCTCATGACATCATCAAGGCTGTCTTGGATGATTTCTATTCCACCCTCGATCTTGAAAAACAGGATGAGAATACCTGGTTTGCTTCGATGAAGGAACTCGGCTTACGCCATAATTTCATTGACGACAGAAAAGTCTACAAGAAGAATCCGACCGCTTATAACGGATGGTATGCTGATTGCATCTCCATCGTCAGAATCGCACTTTGCGCCTCCACCCAGTCTCCTAAGCTCTTCGATGTTTTGAAGATTTTAGGAAAGGATGAGATCTCTCGCAGAATCGAAGAAGTCAAGAATACTCTTTAATATCTATGGCAGGCAGTCAGAAAAAGGGCAAAGCAAAACATTTGAAGCTTGTTTTCCAAATCTTATTCTTTGCCGCTTTGACTGTTCTTGCTTTCTATTACATCTTGAAAGAAGATCCGAAGAAGGTCTTCCAGACACTCTCACAGGCAAGAGCTCTTCCTTTGAGTTTGGCTGTCGTTATCGTATTGGTCACCATCGTTCTCGACGGCTTGTCTTTAACGATACTGACAAGATTGTTCAATCATAAATATCATTATTATCAAGGCCTGATCAATACGATGATCGGCGGGCTTGTCGGTGTCTATGTCAAAAGCGCAGCCCCATTGATTCAGGCTTATACGTTCAGAAAACAGGATGTCCGGAATTCAGAAGCTGCATCAGTTCTGACAATGAACTTCCTTCTCTATCAGCTGTCTTTGTGCATCTACTCTCTCATTATCATCATTGCTGGTTATCCGATCATGAAGAATGTTCCTCTTCCTATCTTATGGGATATGAAGCTCATCTATCTGGTATCATTTGGTATGGCTGTACAGTTCCTCTTCTTGATAGGAGCGATTCTTTTAGCGTACTGCAGACCGCTTCATCGCCTTTTTCTCAACACCGGAATCAACGTTCTCTCTAAGCTTCACATCTTAAGAAATCCGGAGCAGACCAGAAAAAGACTGACGGTTCAGTTTGCTACCTATCGAATCGAAATGAAGAGAATGAAAGCCAATATTCCTCAGGCCGCGATGGTGATGGGAATCAATTTCCTTCGTCTCTTCCTTTTAGGCATGCTTCCTTTCATCATCTTCCTTTCCCTTGTTCCTAGCGGAACATACAATCTTCGCTTCTTTGCTCAGTCCATCACCGGAACTGGTTTTGTCAATGTCATTTCTTCCTTTGTCACAGTCGGTGCTCCCGAAGTCATCTTCCAAGACACATTCTCTTTCTTCTTAAAAGATGTCAGCAGTATCTCCAGCTCTGAATCGATTGCATCTGCTGCCAATATCCTTTGGAGATTTTTGACTTTCTATCTGATTTTGATCCTCGGTTTGTTCACAACGCTTCTCTATCGTGGTTCACCGAAAAGATCTGAGATTCTTTCTTCCACCGGTACAATCTATGATCTTGAGATGAGCGAGATTCAGGATGCGGATGATGAGACTAAAGAATACTTAAGAGAAATCAGACAAAAAGGAGACATCAAACGCGAACCTCTATTGTCCAAAGAGGATATCGAATCCTCTTTTGCATCACTGAGAGATAATCTCAATATCGAAGAAAATCAGGCCAAAGAAATTGTTGATGATAAAGAATTTGAAAAGATTTTAGAAGAGCGCAAAAGCGCTTTGGCTGAAGTTGTCAAAGAATATGATGTGCTTGTGAAATCCACTCCTTCCAAAGAAGAAATCAACAAAGAGTCCGAAAAGGAATTTTCTCTCTTTGCTGAGAAGAGAAGAAAACAGGCAGCTAAGAAAAGACTGAAAAAGGAAAAGAAGAGAAAGAAGACTGAACTGAAGGAGAAGAAGAAACTGATTCGTCTTCAGCCAAAAGGTACGACTATCACTATCGATGACAACAAAGGCATTGAAATCCATATGCCTGAAATTATGGAGATAAAGACGATTACGACATCTGATCCGGATGAGGACAAGAGAAGAAAATGATCATCGGAATTTTTACGGACACTTATTATCCTGATCTTAATGGCGTTGCGACAGCGACAAAGACTTTAAGAGATGTCCTTATCAGTCACGGACATCAGGTCATCATTATTACGACTGGTCTTAAAGGCCAGAAAAAATTCTCTTTTGAAGACGGCATCATGAGGATACCAGGTGCCTCTTTGAAGTTTCTTTATGATTATCGAATGTCTTTTTGGTTCAATAGGGAAGCTTATCAGGCGTTGAAGAAGATTCCATTTGATCTGTTTCATATTCAACAGGAATTCGGCGTATCGATCTTCGGAAGAATCTGTGCCAAGCTTTTTGATGTTCCGTTAGTCTATACTTATCACACTTCCTATGCGGATTATTCCAACTATGTCTCTCATACCAAAGTATCGGAGAGGTACACGAAGAAAGTAATCGTCACACTTGTGAAGAAGATTCTTTCCATGAAAGGAGAAATCATCACTCCTTCCTTGAAAACAAGGAAGATACTTCTCAGTTATGGTGTGACAAGATACATCAATGTCGTACCTAATGCCATCGATTTCTCCTCTTATAGAAAAGAAAAAGATGAAGAAAGAGAAAAGTGGTTCAGAAAAGAACTGGGTATTGAAGGAAAGAGAATCCTTTTATATTTAGGAAGAGTCGCCAAAGAGAAGAACATTGAAGAGCTCATGAGAGGTTTCAATGGTTATAAGCTTCGCTATAACGATATGAAAAGCATCCTTCTCATCGTCGGTTCCGGACCGGACATGGAAAGACTTATAGCGATCAAAGAGACGCTTTCTTTCAAGGATGATATCTATTTCCTAGGAAAAGTCCCACATGAAGATACGATGTTCTATTATCAAATTGCCGATGCTTTCCTTTCTGCATCTTTAAGTGAAACACAGGGACTTACTTATTCTGAGGCGATTGCAAGCTCCTGTCTTGTCCTAGCAAAATACGATTTTAATCTTGATTTTCTTCTTCAGGATGGCGTGACCGGATTCATCTATGATGATATCGATTCTTTGATCGATAAGATCGATGAAGTTCTTTCTTTGACCAAAGAAGAAAAAGAAAAAGTCATTTTGAACGCAAAAAGAAGAAACAACTATTTGTTCAGCAAGGAGAACTATTATGAAAGAATCATGCATGTCTACAGAAAAGCAATCCGCCACCGCTTCTGAAGAGTATGTCATACAGGACGTTCAGATTCTGAAAGACGGCGTTCATCTTTATATCAATTCAAAAGAGATCGTTCTCTCTTTGGACTGCTATCTTTCGGATTATTTTTATCCTGGAAAGAGAATCGACAAAAAGCAGTATGCTGAACTGAAAAAGATGGAAAAGCAGTCCAAAGAGAGAAAATATCTCCTTTTTCTTTTAGGTCATGGACGTTATACAACTTATGAGATCAAGACAAAAATGAAAGGCAAATATCATCTTTCGGAAAAGGATTGCCAAGAGATGATTCAGCCTTATGTGGAAAGCGGTGTCTTAGACGATAGGGAATATGTCCTTGATTTTATCGAATCAAAGACAGAACAGGGCTATGGGAAAGGTTATCTCGTTGATACCTTGAAGAAGAAAGGAATCCCTTCTTCTTTGCTGGAAAGCGAAGAAGTCGAAGAGATGATGAAAGCCGATTTGGAGCTTCTTCAGTCCTTGATTGAAAAAGAGGACAAAAAGAAAACCGGACTTCCGATGAAGAAGAGAAAGGAAAGACTTTCTCTCTTTCTTCACCGAAGAGGATTCTCTTCATCTATGATCAATGATGCCATTGAAACCTTCTTTTCTTCACAAAGCGAAGAAAAAAGACAAAAAGAAGATGAAAATTCGTATTTGTTGTTAAAGAAACAGGCCCTGAAATGCTATAATTCTTTCGTGAGAAAATATTCCGAGCCGAAAAAGCGAAAACAGGCATTCATTCAGTATTTCCTCAGACGTGGATACGACTATTCGGATTTAGAAGAATTGATACAACAGGAGGGTCTTTCATTCAATGATTAAAGATATTATTGATGTTTATAAAGAAAACGGCGGACCAGTGAACGGGCAGCTTTTCATGGTCAAATCCGTCACAAAAGCTTTAGATAGCAAAGGAAGTCCTTACTTCACAGTTCTTCTTCAGGATTCTACCGGAACCTTGGAAGCGAGAAAATGGTCTATCGATGATGTCGATATCGCCGTCATCGTACCTGGAAGCATCATTCGTGTCGATGGTCTTTATCAGGTGTTCAAAGGACATCCTCAGCTGAAGATCAACGATGTCGAAGGTGTCAGTGATTCAGAAGTCGATATGTCCCGCTTCATTCCGACAGCTCCTTATGATTTAGGGAAGCTGAAGGCAAAGCTTGATGATTACATCAATCTGATTCAGGATGAAGAGCTGAAAACGTTGACAGAAACGATCATCAAAGAACATTATCAGGATTACACAAGCTATCCTGCTGCTGTCACGGTACATCACGCTTATATGGGAGGACTTCTCTATCATTCTCTTTCCATCTGCGCCATGGCGATTAAGACAGCCGACCAGTATCAGTATCTGAAGAAAGATTACCTCATCGCCGGATCTCTTCTCCACGACATCGGAAAGATCAAAGAGTTTTCCGGTTATAAGGCGGTCAATTATACAAACGAAGGAAATCTTTTAGGCCATATCACAATCGGTGCAATGATGGTCTATGAAAAAGGAAAAGAACTTCATATCGACGAAGAGAAACTTCTTGTTCTCACTCATATGATTCTTTCCCACCATGGAAAACCGGAATTCGGTTCGGCAAAGGTTCCAATGACTTCGGAAGCTTTTGTTCTTCATATGCTCGATGAGATGGATTCCAAGCTCGAACTTCTCAAAGGCGCTTATCAGGCGACAGAAGAGGGCGAATTCACACAGCGCATTCCTTGGATGGACAATCAGGTTTTCTACAAACCGATGGATTTAGACGAAAACAACAAAAAATAATAGGGGGCTATCTATATGAATGACAACAATGAAAACACCGTTTTAGATGAAACGGACTGGAGCAAACTCACTTTCCTGACAAAGAAAGATGAGAAAGAAGAAGCGAAAGAAAAGACAAAGGGCGTGAAAATCGCTTTCCTCACTCTTCTTTCTTTCTCCGCTTTATCTGTTCTTGCTCTTCTGATTCTTACCTTCGTCTTTGCTAGCAAAGGCAATCCGAACTTTACCGCTTCAAGAGGATACGGCATTTTAGGACTTGTCGTCTTTATCCTTTTCCTTCTTTCTATCGCTTTATCTTCTGTCCTTCAGTATTTCATGGATACTGTATGGTTCAAGAAAGAGAACAAGCAGTTTTTCTCTGCTCTTACCGGCGCATCTTACTATCTTGCCATCGCTCTTCTTTATTCCTCATTTGCACTCATCCCGTTAAGAAAAGCAGTCTTGGATATTTCTGAAGTCTTCTCTTATTGGAATATCATTCTTCTTGCTCTTGTCTGGATTGTCTGTATCGTCTTCATGGCTTTAGGATTTATCAAAGATGAAAAGACTAATAAAACAATCTTCTCTGTCTCTTCTATCCTTCTTCCTGCCATCATCCTCTGCTTCTCTTCTATCCTTGTCGAGAATTATTCGTTAAGCGGATTCGCTATTCCTCTTCTTGTCGCAAGCGTTGTTTCATCTATCATTGCACTTCCCTTGCTCAACAACAAGAAATCCGATTCTGCATTGGTCGCCTCTCGCTTCTTCACTTTCGCTTCCTTCCTGATGGATGCTATTGCGATTCTCTACTACGGAATGATCGTCGCTTCCAACTTGTACTAAACCTAAATATATAAATGAATGGACTCACTTCTACATTGAGGCGAGTCCTTTCTTTTGCTCTATAGAATCGGTATTGTTTAAATAAACCTTAAAGCCTTTTTACTTTCTTAAAATGACCAAAAAGGCATAAAGAAAAAAGTAAACCGCTTACATTGTCTGATGGCTTTGATTTTCAGATGATGATTTTTATGGCTGAAAATTGATAATTTTTCATTAAAACGGCCATATTTTTGACTTTTTTGATGAGCCTTGCGTTGATGAAAAAGAAAAAGAGAATCATTGAGTGCAATCCATGAAAACAATTGTCTTAAATAATACTTTCCCAACCAATAGGACTATATAGAGTTCTTTCTGGGTCTTCCACGCTTTCTTTTGGCCGGCTGCTCCTTTTCGACTATCCCAAGGTCGGAAAGGAGCTTTTCCGTTGACGGGTTCACCCTGATCAGGCGGAACCCTTCCTTGTCAATCTTTATTTTCTTCGCTCTCCTGAGCCTTTCCATCATCTGTCCGTAGCTGTATTCCTCAAGGACTTTTCTTTTCTCGGAATCGTTGAGGATCCTGTATGTGAGAAGCGACGAAAGGAAGCTGACGAACTCGCTTCCGTAGACGGAATAGTCGCTGTGGACGCGTGTCTCGTCGAATTCGCAGGCCTGCTTGTAGTAGCGCATGACCGTCTCGATCTCCCAGCGCTTCGAATAGGCCTCGTACACCTCGGACGGTTCCATGTCAAGGTCGCATTCCAGGACCACAGTCCCGAACCTTGCCTGCTTTTCCTTGAATCTTGCGTCGTCATAGTCCTCCGCGCTGCGCCTGATGAAGTCGGCCTCTTCCTTCGCCGCTCTTCTCTGGTCGCGGAAGGAATAGAGGAACTTCTTCCCTCCTTCCACGGAAGATTTCCTGTAGAGAATGCCCTCGTGAGCCTTCAGGACTCCCTCGTATTCGTACATGGAGTGTCTTTCCGCCAGCTTCGAGTTCCTTTTCACCGGATTGAGATAATGAAGCCGCGGATTCTCCTGGAAGCTCTTCGCGGCGGAAGACGACGGAAAGCCCTTGTCCGCGACGATAATTCCCTTCTTTATGCCGCATTTCTCGACGAAATCGGAATATGCGGTCACGTCGAGCATGTTCCCGGGATAGCACTGGGAACAGACAGGCTCCTTCTTCTCGAGATCGAACGCATAGATGACGGAAATGTCCCTGGAGCCCTTCGTCCTTGCCTTCCTCGAGAAGTCGGACAGGGAATTGACGCTGCTCTCGTCGCTCTTAAGCGTCCCGTCGACGATGAGATGGTGGTCCATCGAGACGGACTCCGCCCTTTTCCTCATGAACGAGACGATCCTGGAGATGTTCTTCCCGAGCCTTTCCATGAATTCGGATACCGTGTTTCTGGAAAGAGCGACGCCGGGATAGGATTCCGAGAGAAAGGATTCCTCGTATTTGTCCTTGAGCTCCCTGTCCCTGATTCCGGGATAGCAGACGCGGAGGACGGAAATGACGTATATCCTGATGGCATCGGTCCTGTCGTACTGGAGGCAGAGCTCATCGATGATGTCCCTGAAGAGGCTGTCGCAGTAGACGACGTTGGCCCAATCCTTCAGGTCCGCGGCATCCGAGGTCAGCCTCTTCATCGGAACGTACGCGCCGTCGACGATGTGGCCGATGGTGGGACCGTTGACGGGGACGTTCCTTCCTCCGACCCTTCTGCATCCGATTCTCTGCTTTACGGCATATCTGTCCTTGTTCTTTCCGTAGGCCTGGACAACAGTGTTGGATGGTCTTTCGACCGCAAGTATCTCTTTCGGAATGGGCATGAGCAAAGCCTCCTTATATAGTCCTATTATACCATAAAATAGACTATACAACAATCATTTTGGCCATATATTTTGCTGAATTTGTCGACGCCGGAGAAGCAAAACGTTCGCAAAAAAGGCATCAGAAAAGCCTCTGAAGGCACGAAACGCAGCTTCAAGGGCGGTCAAAAGGACGAAAACATTGAAAATCAGCGAATCATATAGTCCTATTGGTTGGGAAAGTCTTACTTAAATTGATATGAAATTATAATTTTTCCAGCCATGGAGAATACAAAAATGAAACATATCAAAAAGACAGTTTTGATTTTGCTTCTTTCTTTGACGTTGATGTCATGTAATAGGACGTCATCATCCAATACCGAAAACAAACCGAATACAGAAAATCCGGTGACAGAGTTCAAACCTGCTACAGATACTTCAGGTGCTATAACAGATGCTCCTGTCACGGACCTTACAACAGATACACTTCCTGATACATCCGGTGTCTCAACGGAATCTTCTTCTGTTACATCCGATGAAGAAGAATGGGGTGAGAAGATCAGCACAGAGATGAAAAAACATTTGGGAGGCGTCGTTCTTCCTTATGTTGACTTAGGAAGAAATGTCGAAGGAAACTGGGACAGAACCTTAGGCGATTATGGTGTTTATACCATTCTCGGCGGAACATTCAACAAGAAGTACTTTGATGATGCAACGACTGCTTTTGAAGCGAAGGGATGGATAGTCACAAAGAACGCAGTCACTTTGACAGCGGAACTCAGCGACAAACATCTTCACGTCGAACTGACAAGCGATCAGTATAACTATGCGATGATGACCGCAACTTTCGATGAACCATTCGATCCTTCTAGCGTGACAGAATGGGATGCTGATACATTGGATAGCATGCACGCCAGTCTTGGCGGTCATGAGTTGCCATTTATTTATATGGGCATGGCTGCTCCGACAACAAACTGGGATAACGCCAAGAAGACTTTCACCATTGCAGGCGGCAAATGGGATGATCAGGTTCTTGATCTTGCTTTTACCGCTTTGACCAATGCAAAATTCACCAATGTCAAGAAAACAAAAGAAGGAAGCCTTGATATGGTCAAGGGAGAATTCGCTTTTGAGGATGGTTCTGCCGTCACTGTTTCTTTATATAAATCAGGAACGACGGAAGCACCATGTCCGTTCCTCTCTGTCTTCTTCAAAGAAGCCTATAATCCAGTCGATGGTGCTACATGGCCTACTGACATCAAGGAAAAGTTCAAGGACGATTTCCATGAACACATGATTCCTTATGTCTATTTAGGAACAGATTCTCTTTCTTTTGTATCCTCTCTCAACGGAAAGAAACTGACAATCACCGGCGGTGTCTTCGATGACAGAATGCTTTTAGCAGCAAAGATAGCCTTTGCAGCAGATGGCTTTGATTGTGTCGATGAGAAGGGCGCAGACGGAAAACAGAAATCCCTCATCACATCCAAGAAGATGAGCGATAACTGCACGCTTGTCGCTGTCCTTTATGGAAACGAGACCTTAGCAAAGATCGACGTCTTCTACTATGTGCCGCTTGATGTTCCTAGTGATACAACTGCCTTTGATGCTGTTGTCAAAGGACAGATGGACAAGTATCTTGTCGGACATAGCGCAGATGTTCCGTTTGTCTATCTCGGCGCCGATCAGTTGGATATCGCTTATGATAGCAAGAAGGATGTCCTCAATATCACCGGCGGTGATTTCAATGGCATCATGATCGACAATGCAAAGAAAGCATTTGTCGATAAAGGCTATACTATCAGTATCACAAGCGAATACTATTACGGAAGAGCTTTTGTTGCGACAAAGACTTTCTCCGATCAGACCACTGTCACAGCAAAGATCGCTTCCAATTACGGAAAGAAATCCGCAGTCCTGACACTCTCCGCCAAAGAGGGATTCAACCCGCCTGCTATTGGAAGCGCAGAAGCAGCCTGGAGCGATAAGATCAAAGAGGCTATGGAACTTGAGCTCGGCGGAAATGTCCTCCCTTACTTCTATTTAGGAACCAAGTCGCCTGTTCTTGTACAGTCTAAGAATACGATTGAACTCACGGGCGGAACCTGGGATAAGAGAGTTCTTACCTTTGCAAAAGATGCTCTTAAGTCCATGAGTGATTTCACTTGGACATTAAAGGAGACCTCTGAGGCTTTTGAAAGAGAAGGCGTTGATGCTTCTAACAATAAGTTGGTTGTCTCTATGTCGAAGGATGACAAAGGAAAACCATACTTCAAGGCCGGATTTCAGAAAGTCTTCGCTGTTCCTGAAAACGGAGCGTGGAGCGAAGCTATCAAGACGGAGATGACAAAAGACTTTGGTGAAGTATTGCCTTATGTCTATCTTGCAGCTACTGATCCTGAATGCGGTGAATTCTATAACGGAGCTCTTGAGATCTCCGGTAGAAAATTCGATGATCAGATCTATGCTCTTGCAGCTGATGCCTTCACAAAGGCTGGTTACACAGTCAGCGAGGGTATAAGCTACAGCGAATCCAGTTCGAGAATGGTCACTGCCTATAAAACGACAGACACAAAGCTTTTCCGCGTCGCTGTCTATGACTATTACGGAACTGCTACCTATAAGGCTTGCGCTGATGCTGCTGCCGCTTATCCTAGCGATGTGACAGCCTGGAAAGATACTGTCAAATCCAAGATGAATGAGTACATGGGAGCATCTCATACGATTCCGTTCTTCTATACTGGAGACAATACGCCGAGCATCTCTCAGTCTACCTTCGATGAATACATGGTCGGTGCCGGAAGCAAAGAGTATCTTGAAATCAGCAGGCTCAGCAAGTGGAATGACTTCTATACTCTCAATGTTGAAAATGTTCTCAAGAAGGCCGGATGGGATACGACATTCTATGCGATGATGGATGATTATGTTACTGGTGCAATGCTTGTTGCAACCTATGCCTATGATGATGGCGCCACTGTCTCTTTGACAATCAAGGCTGGATCCAGTGCTAATACGATCTATATCGCTTATCAGGATCCTTTCACAGTCGGAACTGAGACAACATGGACTCCAAGCATCATCAATTCTATGGAGAGCAATTTCAACGGTCACACACTCCCTTACTTCTATATGGGTACAGATACTCCTGAATGGGATGACCAATATTATGACTACACGAACTCTAGAACCGTTTATGGAAAGATCTGGAACGATAAGATCTATGCTCTTGCCGAAGCTGCCTTCAAAGCTGATACAGAGCTTACATGGTCTATCCACTATGATTACTCCTTTGTTGAATATACCTCCAACAAAGCCCTTGTCGCTGTCGCAGAAGAGAAGGATACCTGCAAGCACTTCACAGTGAAGCTGTATCACCGCACTTCCGGTTCGTATCATTACGGAATCGAAGTCCCGTATCTGGAAATCTTCTATAACTGATCGAAATGAAAAAGAAGCCGTTACTTTATCTCCCTGATTGGGAGATGAAGCGGCGGCTTCTTTTCTGTTTCCTTGGTTTTAATCTGTATGCTTAGTTTAAAATGGTTTGACTTATTCGTTCTTTTCTGTCGGTTTTAAATCGGATTTCATCGAAGTGGACATAAATATATATATATTTAAGTAATTTAATTTGCTATAATTTTAACGTATGTCTTTCTATGAAAGTGAGGTTTTACCTATGGTCAACGAAAATGAAGAAGTCAAGCAAACTGAAAATGCTGAAATGACAATGAATAAAGCTGAAAAGGAAACTGCAAACACAGAAGAAGTCAAAGAAGACACTTCTAGCAAAGCAGAGGACATGAAGCAGGATGATACCTATTTGGACAATCCCAATGTCCTTACTCCTCAGGACAATGAGGATGAGAAAAAGCAGCTGAAGAGCGCGATGAAAGCTGATGAGCTCGATGGAGAGATCAACCTTCAGAACACTGTCACTGCTGAAGCTTATTTCAAGCCTGTCAATTATGTCTATGATGGCTTTGCCAACATTGATGATGAAATCGAGAATGTCAGAAAGAGCTACTTGGCAAAACTGAAGAAATCCAAGGTGTTCAACTTTGTCGCCATCGGCGTCATGCTTGTCGCATTTGTCGCTGTCATCCTTGTTTTCTTCCTCAATAAGAACAAGGAACTGGCATGGATCACCTATATGGTCTTAGGCGTCTCTGCTGTTCTGATCATCGCCTCCTTTATTATGACAAGTCACTTTGCCAAAAAGGATGCCAAGCAGATTCACGCTTATCTTGGCGATTATGAGGATACTTTGGCCGGTTATCTCCTTTATAAGATGGATGTTGAAAGCCCGGTCATCTGCCCTGATGCCAAAGTCGATGAGACGGCCTTCATCCAGGCTCACTGCTATCGTACAATCTCTTCTATCGATTCCCGTTCTGTCTTAGAATGCACCAGAAAGAATCATAAGCTTGTCATCTCTGAAATGGCTGCCATCGTCCCTCCTGTCAATCTTTCCAAGGCCAATGAAATGCCGAAAGAATATATCAATCTCGACGGCACTCCTTATATCGAACCCGATCTTGATGATACCTTTACCGGAACCACTGAACTTCAGGACAAGGATATGACTCTTGTCGATATCGATCTTGCCGATGAAGCCAACAATACCAATGGCGCTGAAAAGAAGACCAAAGATGTCGAGAAGAACAAGAAGAACAACGAAAACAAGACCAATCGTTATGGATTGTTCGGAAGGTTCTATGCTTACGATCTGAAAGTCGCTTCTGAAGAGAGCTTCATTCTCTACTTCATGGGTGATAGAAACTTCACCAATCTTCCTGATTATCTCACCGGTTTCAAGGCAACAAAGATTCCTGGATTGAGAAACAACATCATCTGCTATGTCGCAAATCCTATTCAGGCCAAGAAGTTCTTTGATGCAGAATCTGTCGCTCTTCTCAATGCCATCGTTCCGAATCAGATTGTTCAGTCCCTCTTCATTTCCGTTAACTCTTTCGGTACAAGAATCGGCGTTAACCTTTCCGATGACATCATGAATGTCCCGGTCAAGAACAGACAGACTCCTGGAAGTGTCGAAGCTTTCAAAGAGTCCAATGACAGAATCTTTGCTTTTGTCGACAATATGGAAAAAATCGTTTCCTCTGAAGCAGAATAATTTATGAAAATTCAGGAATTCATTACAAACAGCAAAGAGGAGACACAGCAGGTCGCAAAAAAACTTGTCTCTACATTTAAGGGCGGGGAAGTGATTCTTGCTACCGGTCCCTTAGGAGCGGGAAAGACTGCTTTCTGCCAAGGTGTCGGCAAAGCCTTAGGCGTCAAAAGAATCATCAATTCTCCTACATTCAATCTTATCAAGGTCTATCAGGGCGATCAATTCACCCTTTATCATGTCGATTGCTATCGACTTGAAGACTGCGATGATGAGAGAAAGGATATCGGACTTGATGAAGTCTTAGGAGATAAGAAGGTCATCACTTATGTCGAGTGGCCGAACTTCGGAAACAAGACACTTCTTTCCTATCATCCTGTCATTCGTGTCGAACTCACTTATTTAGACGAAGAAAAAAGAAAGATTGTGATTCAAGATGAAAGAGAATAAAAAAATATCATTGTTCATCAACAGCGCAACAAAGGCACTGCAGTTAGGTCTGCTTTATGGAGAAGAGAAGTTCAAGACTGAGCTTCCTGATCCTAAAAAAGCGTTGGAAAGCATGCATTTAGGAATGCAGAAGCTCTTTGATGAGGCTTCTGTCTCCCTGAAAGATGTCGATGCTTTCTATCTTCTTTTAGGTCCTGGAAGCAATACCGGCATCCGTTTGGGACTGACGATTCCTCGTACGATCTATGCCTTCAATCCGAATATCGAACTATACGGCATTCCGACGCTTGATCTCTTTATGCAAAAAGGAGAACATGCCGCGCTGTCTGATCGTAACGGCAATCTCTATTATGGAAGCAAAGAAGGCGATAAGACTTCCTTTGTCCGCGTCGACAAGGAAGATGTTTCTTCCCTCCATGATTCTGATATCGTCATCGAAAAGAAAGATGTGATGGCAAATGAGGAACTGAAAGGACTGAATATCATTGCGGTTGATGTCCTTGACCTGATGATGGAGGAGAAAGAAAAGTTCAGAAATTTCTCCGCTGATGAAGAAGACTTCCTCCCTGAATATTTATTGAAGATATGATAGAAACAATGATTGCCTCTTCTTCGTTTGACCTCTCTCTTCTTCCTTATCAGAGAATCGAAGGGATGAAAGAAGAAGACCTCGCCTCTTATCTAATGGATGAAGACAAGAAGTTGATTCTTCTTGCTCTTGATAAGAAAGTCATCGCTTTTGTCGCTTTGTCGATTTCTCTTGATGAGGCGGAGATTGATTATCTTGCCATCAGAAAAGAAGAGGAGGGAAAGGGATACAGCAATCAATTGCTTCATAATGCGTTTGAACTGTTAAAGAAGGAGTATCAGACAAAGACAGTATTTCTCGAAGTCAGAGAACATAATATTCGTGCCACCTCCTTATATGAGAAGAACGGATTTATTCTCTACAGAAAAAGAAAAAATTATTATCTGTCCCCTGTCGAAGATGCTCTCTGTTATAGAAAGGAACTTGTTCCATGAAAGATGAAATTATTCTTGCGATAGAATCCAGCTGCGATGAAACAGCGATAGCGATTCTGAAAAACGGAAAGGAATTGATGGTCAATTCAGTCAATACACAGATTGCAGACCATCAGAGATTCGGCGGTGTCTATCCCGAACTTGCAAGCAGACTGCACTTGAAGAACATCACCAAAGTTCTCTCTTATGCCCTCTCCTTAAAAGGATTTGACTACAATACGATCACTCATGTTGCAGTCACAGGCGGCCCTGGACTTCCCGGTGCCCTTCAGATTGGTGTGATGGCCGCTAAGACCATTGCGCAGTATCTCAATGTTCCGCTTCTTTCCGTTCACCATCTCGCTGGTCATATTTATGCAAATGAATATGTCACGGATTTCCACTATCCTCTTATCGCTTTGATCGCATCAGGTGGAAACTCTGAAATCGTCTATCTTCCTTCTCCGCTGCATTTTGAAATCATCGGAGAGACAGAGGACGACGCAATCGGCGAAGCTTTCGATAAGGTCGCCCGTTCCTTAGGTCTTCCTTATCCTGGCGGTGTCATGATTGATAAGGTGAGCCGTGATCCTTCTATAGAAACCTTCCCGCTTCCGAAACCGAAGGTTGATGGCTACAATCTCTCTTATTCCGGACTGAAATCACATTTGGTCAGAATGATTGAGAAAGAAGAAAAAGACGAAAACGGAAAGCTCAGCGATGATGTCATCAGACGCTATGCCCGTTCTACTGAAGTCAACTTTGTCAATCAGCTTCTCGATAAGCTTTATAAGGCGAGTCAGGATTATCATGTCAAGCAGGTCGTTGTCGGCGGAGGTGTCAGCGCAAACTCCTATCTTCGTGAAGAGGTGAACAGAAGATTTGCATCGACTGACATCGAGGTCATGATCCCACCGCTCTGGTGCACAACAGACAATGCTGCAATGATTGCAAAAGTCGCTCATCATATGATAGAGCAGAACCGCCTTGCCTCGATGGACTTCTCAAGCGAACCGAACAGAAATTTAGAAGATGAAGGAAAATAAAGGAGAATAAAATTATGGATTTAAATGAAAAGTATTCAGTCAAGAGACTTTACGAGATGGCAGAAACAGCAGAGCTTGCCTCCCTTGATGGCACCACAATTACTGTCGGCGGTTTTGTCAGAACCAACCGCACCTTCGGTGATATCGGCTTCCTTTCTGTCAATGATGGCTCTTGCTTCAAAAACATTCAGATCGTTTACAAAGCCGGAGACGAGATGGCTCTTCAGGCAAAGCTTGGAAGCACCGTTAAGGCAACTGGCGTTTTGAAGTTCACCCCTGAAAACAAACAGCCTTTTGAAGTCGATACCGATCATGTCGAGCTTGTCGGCTCTGTCGATGAATCTTATCCGCTTCAGAAGAAGAAAACCTCTTTCGAATATCTGAGAAATTATCCTCAGTGGAGAATGAAGACCAATACTTTCAACGCTGTTTTCCGCATCAGAAGCACTTTGGCTTATTACATCCATGAATATTTCCACTCTCATGGATATTATTGGATCCATACACCGATTCTTACTGCAAATGACTGCGAAGGCGAAGGACAGACTTTCAATGTCAATGCAGATAGCAAACACCCCGAAGAATTTTTCAACAAGGACAATGTCCATCTTACAGTCTCCGGTCAGCTTCACGTCGAGCCTTTTGCTCTCGCTTATGGAAAGGTCTATACCTTCGGTCCGACCTTCCGCGCTGAGAAGAGCAACACTGTAAGACATGCTGCTGAATTCTGGATGATTGAACCTGAAATCACCTGGGCACACTTGAGCGATCTTTGCGATATCGAAGAAGACTTCCTTAAGTATGTCGTCAAGAACACCATGAAGGACTGTGCGCAGGATATGGAATTCTTCTACAACTTTGTCGATAAAGATTTAAAGGCAAGATTGGATGAATTCATCAATACTCCTTTCACTAGAGTCAAATATGAAGAAGCAATTGAAATTTTACAGAAGGCTGTCAAAGATGGTGTCAAGTTCGAAGTCAGCGACATCAAGTTCGGACTCGATTTAGGTAGCGAACATGAACGCTATCTGACTGAGAAAGTCTTCAAGGGACCGATCTTCCTTACTGATTATCCTAAGGATATCAAGGCTTTCTATATGAAGCAGAATGATGATGGAAAGACTGTCGGTGCTGTTGACCTTCTTGTTCCGTTCATCGGTGAGCTCTGTGGCGGAAGCGAAAGAGAGAGCGACTACAACAGACTTCTCAATCGTATGAACGAACTCAATATGAATATCCCTGCTTATGAGTGGTATCTTGACTTAAGAAGAAATGGATCCATTCCTCATTCTGGCTTCGGATTAGGCTTTGAAAGACTTGTCATGCTTGTCACAGGCATGAACAACATCCGTGATACGCTTCCTTATCCTCGCTGCTATAAGGATATGCTCTTCTAATCGAGGTGATAATGATGTTTGGAAAGAAGAAAACAGAACAGGAAGAAGTTCAGAATGAGACTTTGAACCAGCCTGTCAGTGAAAACGATTCGGCCGATCAGCCTGAGGTGAAAAAAGAAAAGAAGCATTCTTTCCTTCGTGCTTTCACACTCCTTCTTTCTTGTGGCGTTTTGGCATTTTCTTTTTATTGTCTCAGCGCCAGAATCATCGATGGCAATGGCAATCAGAACAATATCAACTCCTATCTGACATTGACTGGAAAAAGCGTGACAGAGAGCAAAAACGTCTATTCTTCTTTCGGTCAAAACAACAGAAAGAAGATTTATGATTATGCCTTTGTCGGAAGCAAGTTCTTCCTTTCGGAATATAAGATTACTCCGAATGCGATCAAAAACCATCAGTTCTCTTCGGATTCCACTATCACTGATTTTTCTCTCTATGATCTGACCAATGATACGATGACGGCCCTTAGCAACCGTTCTCTCTTCTCTGGGAACAAGTTTTTCATCGACTTCTCGAAAGTGACAGATGGCGATTATCTCATCTATCCGTATCATGGAGATGCCAATAATTCCAAACCGGATTGCTATTCTCTCTCTGATGAGAGTTCCATCTCTTATACAATCTATACGCTTCCTGATAGCAACGGAGAAAGAAGAAAAGTCACCTTCAAAAACAATGCGGCCTCTCCTTATTCTCTTTTTACTGTCAAGAGCGTCGGTTCAGTCCTTCCTTCCGATCATTATGATGCTGTTCTTTTCTATCAAGAATATCTGAATGATGATGGAACTATCACAAATCCGAGTGAAGAGAGTTTAGCAAAACTTGAAAGCATCCAGAAGAGCCTCTCAGAAGAGACGGGATATCAGGTCTATGTCGCTTCTTCGTTAGAAGAAGCGGTCAACATCAATGCCACTGTCTCTCTTTGTGTCTCCTCTACTGTCAATAAAGTCATGACTTCTCTGTTTACAAATACAGACTATCTCGATTATGAGACAAAAGTCCTCTCCGATACGGAACTGATCGGTTATGATGCTGTTCCTGAGATAAGAGAATGCGTCGGCTATCTCGATTTCGGCGGGAAAGGATATGTCTCTGTCCAAGGCAATTCGACTGTCAATAAGTCTCTTTCTCCTATCGGAAAAGAAGCGTTCCTTCTTCATGATGAGAAAACAGACATTGTCGAATTATTGAAACAGCTTTAAAAATCAAGAGGCTTGAAAGGCCTCTTTTTTGCTGACATCAAAAAAATCTTTACATGAATACAAAAAAATAATATTATTAGTTTTGTTTTTAGGGAGGAACAGTTATGAGTGGTAAGAACTTCGACGTTACTTCGCAATATGGGATGGACGTATTCAATGACGAAACGATGAAGAAATATCTTCCGGCTGATGTCTATACGAAGTTGACTACGACGATCAAAGAAGGCAAAGAACTTGATCCCCTTATCGCTGATGCTGTTGCCAAAGGAATGAAGGAATGGGCACTCTCCAAAGGAGCAACGCATTACACCCATTGGTTTTCGCCTCTTACTGGTGTGACCGCAGAGAAACATGATTCCTTTTTGAACTTCTCTAAAGAAGGAAAGATGATCATGGATTTCTCCGGCAAAGAGCTGATTAAAGGCGAACCGGATGCCTCTTCTTTCCCAAACGGCGGTTTAAGAGCTACATTTGAAGCAAGAGGCTATACAGCATGGGACTGCACAAGCCCTGCTTTTGTTGTTTCTGATGTTTATGGTGCGGTTTTATATATTCCGACTGCATTCTGCTCCTATAACGGCGATGCGCTTGACGGAAAAACGCCGCTATTGAAAAGCATGGATTACTTAAGCAATGAAGCGGTCCGCGTTCTTAGAATATTCGGTGATGACAAGACAAAGAAGATTATCACCTATGCCGGTCCGGAACAAGAGTATTTCCTTGTCGATACAGAGGCCTATGCTGAGCGCAAAGACCTTGTTTATACTGGAAGAACGCTCTTTGGAGCATGTGCTCCTAAGGGGCAGGAATTAGAGGATCATTATTTCGGCCCTATCCGTGAAAAGATTGCATCCTTCATGAGCGATGTCAACGAGACACTTTGGAAACTCGGCATTCCTGCAAAGACAGAACACAATGAAGTTGCTCCTTCTCAGCATGAACTCGCTGTCATCTATACCGAAACGAATATCTCTGCAGATCAGAACGCACTCGTGATGTCCGTATTGAAAAAGACTGCTAAGAAGCATGACTTTATCTGTTTGTTGGCTGAAAAACCATTTGAGGGAATTAATGGCAGTGGAAAACATAACAATTGGTCTATCGCCAAAGAGGATGGAACAGATTTGTTCTCGCCTGGAATCAATCCTGAAGACAATCTTCAGTTCCTTGTTTTCCTCTCCAGCGTTATCAAAGGTGTTGATGAATATGCTGGTCTTTTAAGAGAATCTGTTGCAAGCTATACCAATGATTTCCGACTTGGCGCAAACGAAGCGCCGCCGGCCATCATCTCTATTTTCTTAGGTGAACAGCTCAATGATATCGTTGAAAAAATCATTGAGAGCAAGAACACCGGAAAGACCAAAAAAGACTCTGTTCTTTTCAAAGATGTCAAAACGCTTCCTTCATTTGACAGAGATACGACTGACAGAAACAGAACTTCTCCTTTTGCTTTCACCGGCAACCGCTTTGAGTTCCGTATGGTCGGCTCTTTGCAGAATATCTCTGAACCCAATACGGTTCTGAATATGGTTCTCGGCTATGAGCTTTCTCTTTTCGCTGATGAAATCGAAGCTGCTTCTGACAAAGAAGCTGCTATCAGACAATGGATCAAGAAGACACTGAAAGAGCATCAGAGAGTCATCTTCAATGGAGATGGCTATTCTAAGGCTTGGGAAGAGGAAGCCGAAAGAAGAGGGCTGTTGAATCTTAGAACAACAGTCGATGCAACCGATGTTTTAAGACAACAGGATGTCATAGCGCTGTTTAAGAAGACTGGCGTTCTTACAGAGAGTGAGCTTTCCTCTCGCGCTGAGATCAAATATCAGAATTATTCCGCTCAGGTTCTCATCGATTCCAAGACAATGTCTCATATGGCGCATAAACAGTATCTTCCCAGTGTCAACAATGCACTTTCCAAGATTGCAAAAGAGATCAATGAACTTGAGACATGCCATATTCCTGTTCCGAAGTCCACATTCAAGAATGCGATGATGGTTTCTTCTCTTCTTGAGGATGCAGGTATCGCCCTTGCAAGACTGGATCAGCTGATTGTGAAGTCTGCTTCCTTCCAAGGAAGAGACTTAGCATGCTTCTGCCGCGATCAGCTTCTTCCTCAGATGAGAAAACTGAGAAAGCCGATTGATGAACTAGAGCTTCTCATTGCAAAGGACTGCTGGCCTGTTCCTTCTTATGGTGACTTGCTTTACCATATTGTCTAAACGATATTAGAATCCGATTTGTTTTAAGGAGCTTCTTTCAAAGGGGCTTCTTTTTTATGCGTTGAAAAACGTTATCAATGTGGAAAATTCATGATGATTTAGCGAATAACACATTGTTTTTTCTTTGTCTGAATGCATGTTTTCACATCCTTAATTTTAATTGTGATTTATAGCTTTTTATTCATTGAAAGAGCTTTTATTATTTACTATAATTCTATCGAAGGATATTTAAAAAGGATACAACATTATGACACCTGTAAATCTTAAGGCTTCGTTTGAACGCATTTTCTCTAATGGTGGAGACATCAGAGGCTATTTTGCCCCTGGAAGAGTCAATCTTATCGGTGAACACATCGACTATAACGGCGGACATGTTTTCCCCTGTGCTCTTACAGTCGGCAACTATGTCGTCGCCCGAAAAAGAGTTGACAGAAAAGTCCGTTTCTACTCTGAAAACTATAAAAGAGGAGGCATCATCGAGCGTTCTCTCGATGACATGACCTATGACAAGGATAAAGTTTGGACCAATTATCCTTTCGGTGTCATGTGGGCATTTGCAAAGCGCGGTATGGTCATGGATACAGGACTTGATGTCTATGTCTATGGAAACATCCCAGGTTCCGGTCTTTCTTCTTCTGCAGCTATGGAAGTTTCTATCGGTGTCATGCTGAAGGATATGTTCGGATTTGATGTCTCCATGACGGAAATTGCCTTGATCGGACAGTATTCTGAAAACAATTTCAATGGCTGCAACTGCGGCATCATGGATCAGTTTGCCTCTGCTATGGGAAAGAAAGATGAAGCTATCTTCTTAGACTGTGCAACACTTTCTTATGATTATGTTCCTCTCGTCTTAGAAGGATGCAAAATCATTGTCACCAATTCCAATAAGCCGCATAGTTTGGTCTCTTCTCATTACAACGAAAGAAGAGCAGAGTGCGAAAGAGCTGTCGAAGAACTTTCTTCTAAGGTCAATATCGAACACCTTTGCGAACTCAACCCGGAACAGTTTGAGACTTACAAAGGTCTCATCACGGATGAAGACAGAAGAAAGAGAGCAAAACATGCTGTCTATGAAGAGCAGAGAACCAAGGATGCCATCGTCGCTTTGAAGAACAACGACCTTGTCACTTTCGGAAGACTTCTCAATGAGTCCGGTGATTCTCTTCGCTATGACTATGATGCGACATGCTTTGAAATCGACGTTCTTGTCGATGCCGCAAGAGCCCAGAAGGGTGTCTATGGTTCCAGAGAGACCGGCGGTGGATGGGGAGGCAACACTGTCTCCATCGTCAAGGACGAATATGTCGATGACTTTAAGTGCAATGTAGGAAGAATCTATAAGCAGAAGACTGCATTGAATGCAAGCTTTGCCATTCTGGAAGTCGGCGATGGCGGAAGGAGACTCTTCTGATGTCCACAATCGATGAAAATATTGAAAAACTGGCAAGTTATGCCCTCGATAAGGGACTTATCAGCAGATTCGAATACGACTATTCCATCAATCTTCTTTTGGATGTCCTTGATTTGGATTCCTATACGCCGTCAGGAAACGAATACCATGATGTCGATCTGGAAGAGACCTTGAAGGAAATCCTTGATTATGCTTATGAAAAAAGATTGATCAAAGAAAATTCTGTTGTCTATCGCGATTTATTTGACACCAAGGTCATGAATTGCTTTACCCCTAGACCGGATTCTGTCATTGCAACCTTTTACTATCTTTATGAGAACAAGGGCGCAAAGGCAGCAACGGATTGGTTCTATCAGTTCAGCAAAGATACTGACTACATCCGCTCTTATCGCGTCAAGAAGGATCTGAGATGGAAGACAAGAACAAAATACGGTTCTTTGGATATCTCCATCAACTTATCCAAGCCAGAAAAAGATCCTAAAGCGATTGCGGCAGCAAAACTTCTGAAGCAGTCCTCCTATCCCAGATGCATGCTTTGCAAAGAAAACATGGGATACAGAGGAAGAGTCAATCATCCTGCAAGAGAAACGATTCGTATCGTTCCTCTCAGCCTGGGCGGAGATGATTATTATCTTCAGTACTCCCCCTATTCTTATTACAATGAGCATTGCATCGTCTTCAACAGTGATCATATCCCGATGGTGATTGATGAAAAGTGCCTCAATCATCTTCTCGATTTTGTCAAGATGTTCCCGCATTACATCTTAGGAAGCAATGCTGATCTTCCTATCGTCGGAGGAAGCATTCTTACTCATGATCATTATCAGGGCGGAAAATATGTCTTCCCGATGTTCAAGGCAAAGAAGGTCATGGACCTTCTTTTCGAAGGATTCCCGGCTGTCAAAGCAAGCTATCTCAAATGGCCGCTCAGCGTCATCCGCATCCAGTCAAAGAACACTCGTCAGCTTCTTTCTCTCGCTCTTAAGATTCTTAATGTCTGGAGAGGATACACAGATGAAGCTTCTTATGTTTATGCGGAAACTGAAGGAGTTCCACATAATACCATCTCTCCTATCTGCCATAAGATTGGAGATGAATATGCCTTTGATCTCGTTCTGAGAAACAATATCACGACAGAGGAATTCCCGCTTGGCGTCTACCATCCTCATCAGGAGTGCTGGCACATCAAGAAGGAGAACATCGGTCTGATTGAAGCGATGGGTTTGGCTGTTCTTCCGTCAAGACTTCAGAAGGAGCTTGCGCTTGTCAAGAAAGCAATTCTTGAAAAGAGAGATTTCTCTTCTGATCCTGAAATTTCCTCCCATTATGACTGGGTGAAAGAGTTTGAAAAGAAGTATGATGTCATCGATAAAAATAATATCGACAAGATCATCAATGATGAAGTCGGCCTTGTCTTTATGAAGGTTCTAGAGTATGCAGGTGTCTATAAGCAGGACGAAAAAGGAAATCGTGGCGTCTTGCGCTTTGTCGTCAAAGTCAACGAGGACTGATATGCCCCTTCGGGGGCTTTTCTTTTTGCGCTAAAAAAGAGTTATTAAACCTTAGTATTGTGATATACTTTTTATGTTTCTAAAAACATTTATTTTATATATTCAGGGGGCTTTTATGGGCAAAAACAAAGAAAAGAGAAGCTCGTTGACTTTATCGGAGCACTTCAAATTATGTTTTGGCATTCTTCTGATTTCTTTGTCAATCATCGCACTGACCGGTAAGACTGCTGTGGGTGAATTCTTCGCGTATGGTTTCGCCTATCTCTTCGGTACCTTCTTCCCAGCATTCGCTGCTGCTTTCCTTCTTTTAGGCGTTGTCCTTGTCATCAGAAAAAAATTCCTGCCTGTCAGGAATCATTCTTTTCTTTATCTTGGTGTCTTTTTGATTCTTCTTTCCGTCCTTTCTTTAGGATCGATTTCTTTTACTAAGGAAAATGCATCCATGAGCTTCTCTAACTTCACGGAGTTTTATGCCAAGAAGATGAAAAGCTTTGCTTTATATCCGTTTTCTGTCGATTCTTATGAGGCAATCTCGACCTTGGGAGGCGGTTATTTAGGCCTTGCTTTATTGACATTGTTCTCTTCTGTCTGGGGATTGACTGGAAATATGGTCTTCTTCATTGCGATTCTTCTTTTAGGTATCTTCTTCGCTCTGTTCTCACCTATTTCCACTATTGCAAAGAGCATCCATAAGAAGAAAGCCGAGAAAGTTGCCTACAATTCTCCTTTCCATCCTGAAAAAGGAAAAGAGAAGAAAGTTCTTGATCGCGGCGAACCTGCCATCGAGGAGAAAAAGAAAGAAAGAGAAGACGATTATTCTCATATCGATCCGGAACTGAAGAAACCGTTGTCCAGTGACTGGCAGAAAACTACCTCTTTCAAGTCAACAAGCGTTTTGGAAGCGACATTGACACAGTCTTTTTCGAAAAATGATGTGAAAGAGACGATGAATGAAGAACCTGCAGAAACAGTTGAAAAACCTGTTGAGAAACCAGTCGAAAAGCCGATTGAAAGATCTGTTGTTCAGCAGGAAGTCAGAAGAGAAGAGAAGCCTGTCAATCGTGAAAAAGAAAGTCCATTTAGAAACGATACTCCTATCATGAGGGAAAAGAGCGTTCTTTCCACCCCTGATTTCAACGCTTTTGATCTTGATGAGGAAGCTGAGAATTTCAGAAAAGGAGCGAAAGGGAAAGACCGCTCCACTTTTGATGTGATCGATCCTATCGTTCCCGATGTCGAGATGAAGAGCGAAGAAGCAGAAAAGAAGCCGGTCTATCAAAATCCTGCTCCTTCCCCTGTTGCTCCAGCTCCTTCTTATCAGGAAGTGAAGAAAGAAGAACCGGTCAAGACGGCTTATTCGACTCCTTATTCTTCCTACAATCCTTTGGAAGCTGTTGCAAAGAATGTTCAGCCTCGCGCAAAGAAAGAAGAGACTGTTCAGGTTACTTTCTCTGTAGAAGAAGAGGAAGAAGAGGCTGTTGTCGATAAACCGGTGAAAAAAGCAGATGAACCCGCTATTCTTCAGACGGACGAAGAAGCCACAAGAGAGATCGAAAAGCGTTACTTCTTGGATAAACAAAAACGCGCCATTCAGAAAATTGAAGAAAAACAGCGCTTAAGAAACGAAAGAAAAGCCAACCTCATGCGCTTTGTCTCCGATACGCCGAAAGTCTATCATTATCCGCTTCCGACCGATGCTCTTCTTCAAGAACATGATGATTCACAGAAGATGCAGATCAATACGGAAAGTGCAATCAAGAAGGTTCAGGTCATCAATGAAGTCTTCAAAAACTATCAGGTCAAAGCAAAGGCTGTCTCCTTCACAGTCGGTGCTTCTGTCACCCGTTTCAACATTGAGACTGAGCCTGGTGAAAGAAGCGATCGCATCGCCTCGTTGGTTGATGAGCTTCAGAAGGCTCTCAACGGCGACAAATCTGTCCGTGTCGAAACGGTCGTCGAAGGAAAGAGCACTTCTGGCATTGAAGTCGGTAACGCAAAGCCGATGGCTGTCTCCTTCAAGGATGTTTTTGAATCAGTTGAGACAAATACGCACGATAATCTTCTTCTCCCTATCGGAAAAGATATCTCCGGAGATATCGTCACTTCTCCGCTTAACAAGATGCCGCATCTTCTGATCGCCGGTACGACAGGAAGCGGTAAGTCTGTTCTTGTCCATTCGATGATCATGACGCTTATCATGAGAAACTATCCTTCTCAGATGAAGCTGATTCTCATCGATCCGAAACAGGTCGAATTCATCCGTTATCAGGAATGCTCTCATCTCTTCTGTCCTGTCATCTCCCAGCCTGAGAAAGCGGTCCTCGCTTTGAAACTCTTGGTCGATGAGATGAACAGAAGATTCACTGTCTTCAGCAATTACAAGGCTGCCAATATCGAAAGCTACAACAAAGCCAGACAAGGAAGAGAAGCTGTCATGGAAGAGATGCCTTATCTTGTCTGCGTCATCGATGAGTTTGCCGATTTGATGATGACAGGTGGCAAGGATGTCGTCAACAATGTCCAGAAGATCGGCCAGAAGGCAAGAGCTGCCGGTATCCATATGATCATCGCAACGCAGAGACCGAGCAAAGACACGGTTCCGATGATGATCAAAGCCAATGTTCCTTGCCGTATCGGTCTATCCTGCTCCGCTCAGGTCGATAGCCGTGTCATTCTTGATGAAAATGGTGCAGAGACGCTGTTAGGAAGAGGAGACTTGCTCTTCAAAGATCCTGGAAAGAAGTCTCTTGTCCGTGCTCAGTCGCCGTTTCTTTCCGATGATGAAATCGATTCTGTTCTCGCTTATGTCAAAGAAAAGGCAGGAGATCCTGTCTACAATCAGGCCTTCCTTGAACTGGAAGATGATGACGATGAGGAGATTGAATCGGATGATGTCGATCCGCAGAAAAAACTCTATGATGATGTCAAAGACTTCGTCATTCACACTGGAATCATGTCGAAGGAAAGCATTATGCGAAACTTCCAGGTGTCCAGTTCCAAAGCCGACAATTTCTTGGCTACCATGGTTTCCGAACAGGTTCTTATGTTCAGCTATGATGGCAATTACGTTTTTGGCCCAGCGGCTATTTCCGCTCGCCAAAAGGAGGGGTTATGAAATCTTCAATGATGCTATTCAGTGAAAACTTCGGACAGAGAATCCTGATCCGAAGATCTTATCTTGCTGGTGAAAAAACAAATATCGAGGCCGCTCTTGTTCTTGCTGAGCTTCTCAATCTTTCTTTCCTGTCCCAGAAGAAAGGCTATGCAAGACTTGCCGGAGGAGAGCTTTCCTACAAGCTTTATTCTTATCGTTCTGGGTATGTGCTTGAGACCTCTTTGTTTCAGACAAAGGCCAAGGGATTGTCCTATATCTTCAAGAATCCGTATAAAGCCGGACTTGAAATGATTGCCCATTTTGACAAGGACAATCTTCTCACTGATGAGAAGAGCTTTGCCGTTGCAAAGGAAAGACTTGTCAGCAAAAAGAATTTTGCTTCTTCTGCTCTTTCTTCTCTTTTAGGAAACATTCATGCCGATTATTCTTCTCCTGTCTTCGATGAGAAGAAGGTGAAGGATGTCAAAATTGAAGAAGTCCTTTCTCTTCTTGATGCTTTCTTAAATAGTGACACCGGCGATTATTTCTATTTGGGAGAAGAAGAAAAGAAGGATCCTTTCTATCAGGAAAAAGATTTTGAAGAAGATCTTTCTTCCTTGCCTTTTTCCTCTCTTTCTCTTGAAAAGAGAGAATTTGAAGGAAAAGGAGAAAAAGAAGGAAGACTTTATCTTCTTCAGTTGGGAAAGGAAATCAAGAGTGAAAAAGATTGCCTGACAGACTTACAGGCTCTCTTTGTCTTGGAAGAAGATATGAAGAAAGAGATCAGAAAAGGCTTCGGATCGGATGTCCTTCTCTCTTCTTCTATTCTTTCTCCTTCTCTTGCTTACCTTTATGTCGAGACTGAAAAAGGAAAATTCTCGCTTTTGGAAGATAAGCTTCCGTTAAAAGAAAATGAAGCAGTTGTTCTTCATGATCCTATCTCTTATGATGATAGTTTTGTCGGCTTCAACAAGAAGATTCTTTCTCGTTCCATTTATTCTTCCTCTGCTTTGAAAGACATGATTTTATATAAGGATCTTGCTTTGAATGCAGAGAAAGACAGTTTCTTCAAGAAAGCGACAAACGAGAAAGAAGAGGTTCTTTCTGCTTTGTCTCTCATGAAAACGGTGACCTATGTTTCCTTAATAAACAGAAAGGACGAAAACCATGATTAAAAACGATTACGGACATCTCAATGCTCCATATTACCTTGAAAAACTGAAGAACGGAGCTGAAATCTATGTCATCCCCCGTAAAAGCGATACCTGCAATGTGACGGTTCTCGTTTCCAAGGGAAGCTATCAGAACAACAATTCTGCTGTGAAGATTCCTTTCGGTACTGCGTTCTATCTTTCCAATGTCCTTTTTGACGAGAAATTCAAAAAGGAACAGGCCAAGAAGAACATCATGGCCACAAACGAGGTTTCCTATTCTTATTCTACCTATACGCTGACAAGCAATGGGGAAGACCTGTTCCCCTCTTTAGAAGAAGTGATGAAGAGAATCTCATCCCCTTCTTATAAAGAAGAGGATGTCGAAGCTTTCAGAACACTTGATGAGGAGAGAATCAAGAAAGAAGAGAATGATCCTGTTCTCAATCTTGAAAAGTACTGCGTCAAAGGCCTTTATTTCACCTCTGGCATTCAAAACGGCGTCTATCCTTCTTCCCGTCAGGGAACACAGATCCATGCCAGCGCTTTGAAACGATTCCAGCAGCTTTACTATACGCCTTCCCGTATTGCCATCTTCTTCTCTGGCAATGTGAACCCAAAAGAAATCATCGCCAAGCTGAAGACTCTTCCTTTCCCTGCTGTTTCTTCTTTCAAAGAGGAAGAGTATAGGAACGAAGAGAACTATGAAAAAGCATGTGAAGAACTGCTTGAAGTCAAAGGGAATAATAAATCCTATCTTTCTTATGGAATCAAGTTCCCGGCTAGAAAAGTCATCTATGATGCATTTGGCGAAGCGATGTTCTATTCCTATGAGATGATGGTCGACCTTCTCTTCAAGAAGAACCCTTACTTCCTTTCTTCCATCGCTGATTTAAGAAGTGAACTGTTGGATGTGAAATTGGTGGAAGCGGGCGAAGACTGCTATCTTCTTCTTTCCTTCAGAAGCGAATCCTATGCTGAAGTGACAAACTTCATGGCAAACTATCTTTCTAAATTGACCAAGAAGATCTCTTCTTCTTTCTATGAAAGAGTGCAGAGCGAATACTATGCGAAGAATCTAGGAATGCTTTATTCTCCTTATCTTCTTTCCACGCAGTATGCCAGATGCTATCCTAATCACATCTCTTATCCTTCTGTCGTCTGCCATACGCTTCGTCTTTCTTATTCAGCCTTCAAGAAATTATTGGAACAGATCAAGACTTTTCCTCGCGCCTGTTCCATCTACAAGAAATAGGAGTCTACTATGGTAAAATTTGCTTTTTCTGCAACTGCCAAAAGTCAAAAGGTATTAGAAGTTTATGTGAACAAAGATTTCTGCTCTCAGAAACTTGCCAAGTTTTTCCTATATATTGATGGAAAGAAAGCTTACCAGCTCAACTCTGTTTCACAGAGCGAATCGAATTCATCCTTTATCTATACGTTCATGCTGAAGGATTCTCCTTTTATCGTCGGCAAGAAATACGAGGTTCTGACAGAGCAGAATTATTTTATCCCTGTCGATATCTCCTTCCTTGCGATGGATGAGGCGTTTGAAAAGAAGTTCCGCTTTGATGGTGAATTAGGTGCTATCTACAGCAAAAAGAAGACCATCTTCCGTGTTTTTTCGCCTTTTGCAACAAGAGTCATCCTTGTTCTTGAAAGAAAAGATGGAAAAGAGGAAGAAACCTTTATCATGCACAGAGACAATGATACTGGAGTTTATGAAACTGAAGTATCAGGTGATCTGGATGAAGCAAAATATATCTTTGAGTGCGAGATTTTCTCCCACATCTATAAAGTCGTTGATCCTTACGCTTATGCGCTCACATCCAATTCGAGAAAGGGATATGTCGTCAATCCTGATAGGGTGAAGGAGATTATGACCAATCGCTCTTCTCTTCCTGCGTTTGACGATGTGACAAAGGCGATTATCTATGAATGTTCTGTCAGAGATATGACCTCCCTTACCGGAAGAGCCGATAGCGGCACTTATGATGCTTTGACTTTGGAAGGGCTCAGAAGCAAAGAAGGAATGCCGATGGGCATGGGCTATCTTTCCTCTTTAGGACTGAGCCATATTCAGCTTCTTCCTGTGCTTGATTTCCAGACCATCAATGACGATAACCCCAAAGGCAGTTACAACTGGGGATATGATCCGATGTTCTTCTTCGCTCCGGAAGGAAGCTACAGCAAGAATCCCGATGATCCTTACAATCGTGTCCTGGCTTTGAGAAAGCTTGTTTCCACCTTCCATAAAAACGGACTTAGAGTCAATCTCGATGTCGTCTATAACCATGTCTATTCCGAAAGGTTCAATTCCCTTTCTGTTCTTGTTCCTAAATATTACTTCCGCCACAATCAGGATGGAAGCCTCAGCAACGGAACAGGATGCGGAAACGATTTTGAGTCCAGAAACTATATGGCAAGAAAACTCATCATCGACTCCCTTCTTCACGCTCTTGATTTCTATGATGTCGATGGCTTCCGCTTCGACCTGATGGGCATCCTTGATGTCGATACGATCAATCTCGGCTACGAGGCCTGCAAGAAAGTGAGAAGCGATATTATGTTCTACGGAGAGGGCTGGGACATGTGGACTCCCCTTCCCGCCGATAAGAAGGCCAGCTTATTCAATTCGGAGAAGATGCCGGACGTCGCTTTCTTCAACGACCGCTTCCGCGATATTGTCAAAGGAAAGAGCAACACTTCCGAACTCTCTGTCAAAGGCTATCTTTTAGGAGATGGCTATTATATCGATGGATTCAAGCACGTCATGATGGGCTCTTGCTATCCGCTTGCCTTTGCGCCGATGCTCTCTTCTTATCGCCAGTCTGTCAACTATGTCGAATGCCATGACAACAATACGCTCTATGACAAGATCAAAGCGGCCTGCCCCGACGAGACAGATGCGGAAGTCTATAAGCGCATCAAGATGATTCTTGTCGCTGTCCTTTTTGCTTCCGGCATTCCTTTCTTCCATGAGGGACAGGAGATCGGCCATTCCAAAAACGGAAAACCCAACACCTATAACACAGGCGATAAGGACAACGGATTCGATTATCAGCTCCTCAGTGAAAGAAAAGAGCTTTATCATTTCTTTATCGAGGCAATCGCTCTGAAAAAGAAATTCATCGCTCTTATGAAAGACAACTACCTTGATCTTCCTTCTCATATGTCTTTTGTCAATCTAACAAACGGCGCTTTGAGAATCGATTATGAGGCCAGCGATTCCATCGTTTCCTTTGTCTACAATCCGACGAATGATTCGATCATGTGTGATTTCGAAGACTATGTCCGCTTAGTCTTCAATGATACTGGCTCTGTCGAGGACAGCGAATTCTTCATCCGTCTTGCTATCATCCCTGCAAAGACCGTATCCGTGTTTTTAAAGAAGAAGGCAGGTGCTCTGTCTTCCTGGAAGGAGAATGAAAAATGATCAAATGGGCTCGTTTAGTCGCCTCTTCCGGTGTGACGGTTCTTCACGCTCACTGCACTTTGAAGAGATACAAGAAGCACAGCGACAAACATCCTTTGAATGAAAGAATCAAAAAGCTTCATCATTACTGCAAGAAGCTTTGCGATGGCGGCCTTCGCGTCCGCTTTATCATCAAAGGAGAGGAAAACATTCCGGAAGGCCAGACGCTCTTTATCGGAAACCATTGCTCTTTGATCGACCCTGTTCTCTTTTATGCTCTGATCGACAAACCTTCTACTGTCGTCGCCAAGAAAGAAATCAGAAAGATGCCTTTCATCGGCGATATCGTAAAGAGCGTCGATGGTTTCTTCCTCGACAGAGAAAATCCGAGAAAAGAACTGAAGACTTTTATCGATATCAACAAAAAACTGGAAGCGAACAAAGATCTCTCCATTCTGATTTATCCGGAAGGAACAAGAAGCAAGGCTCCTGATTTTCCGCTTCTTCCTTTCCATGCCGGAACTTTCAAAGTAGCGACAAGAAGAGGATTGCCGATTGTTCCTATCTGTCTTTGCCACTCTGACAGAATCCTCAATCAGCGGTTCCATTATCATGTCTATCCGATTCAGGTCAGCATTCTTAAGCCAGTGACAAAAGAAGAGTATGAGAACATGACCGGAGAAGAGCTCTCTTCTATGCTTCATCAGCGCATGGAGGAAGAGATCGCTTCGATGAGAGAGAATGATGCAAAGCTGATTCAACAGTGGAATCACTACTCCGACAAGAAGATGGAAAAGGTCTTTTCTTATCAAAAATAGACAAATTTTCAGCATTATTCCCAATGTCACTAACTTAAGGAAATCCTTTCGGAATAAATAGCCTTTGGCATTGATGCCGGAGGCTTTTTCCTTACTTTTTGTCGTAGTGAGAAATATATTTATAAACATCTTTTAAATTGCTTAATTTTATCTTATAATGTAGTGTAAAGAAAGGAGGCTATGTATGTTTCTAAGAACATGGTCGAAGAATGGAAGAATATACGCTTCCGTAGTGAAAAACGTAAGGGATGGAAAGAAGGTTTTGCAGGAGACTGTCGTCTATCTCGGATTGATTGAGGAAGAACAGGTTCCATATCTCAAGGCCGCTTATTCGAAGAAGAAACCCAAGTTGGTATACGAGGATGGGACGAC